>VTLG01000468.1_pt1 | contig 19224 bp, 28 predicted proteins | sample 4694571 | NCBI WGS metagenome assembly VTLG01 (sample SAMN12604809, study PRJNA352737) | marine metagenome | biome: ENVO:00000447; feature: ENVO:00000209|ENVO:00000569|ENVO:01000036; material: ENVO:00002151; isolation source: viral sequences binned using virsorter ...
CGGTGACAATTTGCAGGAATGGGCCTTTTATTCGCAAAGAGAGGATATGGTTGCGGATATCCTGGCAGAGTGCATTTGCGAGTGGGAACCCTATATTATGACTTAGCCGGTCGTGATGCAGGGGGCATGGCGGGAAAATTTCATGCGACAGTTCAAACCAAACAACCACCGGCCCAGGGGAATTCCCTGGTTAGGCACTTGGGAATTCCCCTGGCTAGGACTTGGGAATTCCCTGGCTAGGCACTTGGGAATTCCCCTGGCTAGGACTTGGGAATTCCCTCAGTTATGACCGCGGAAACAGAAGCCGCCACCCAGGCTAGACTCTCCAAATTGCTGGGCGGGGATGTGACCCGGGCAATGGTGCGGGAATGGAGCGCTAAAGGTTATCCGTTGGATGATCCGAGAGAATTGCGCGAAATTCTCCTGGGCCAGCGTAAATGTCCCGATTGGCTCATTGAGGGGCACCAGGACACTACCACCGCCGAGGGGCCAACCGTTGCGGAATTGCGTTACCAGCTATTGCTAGAAAAGGTGCGGATTGCCGCGGCCGATGCTACGCGAAAGGAATTAGACGCGAACGCCGCAAAAAACAAATGGGTAACTGGCGATGAGGCCCGGGAAGCCGGTCGAGCCATTGCGGCTATCTTTCGATCTCATTTGCTCCAGATCCCAAACCAATGGACACCGATCCTGGAAGGTCTGGCCCCTGCGAAAATGCGGGAAAAGATGCGTGCGGAGGTGGCGCGGATCTTGGCAGACGTTCTGAGGCTAATGGAAGAACGGGCGGCGCGGCCGGGCACCGTGGGAGATTTGTGCCAGGAAATCGAAGCGCAACTATTGGCGGGGATTTCGTCCAAGGCAGACCGGCGGAAGCTGCAAGATTGCATGGGACTTGCTTTGGAATCCTTAAAAGGTTAAAGGTTTGCCGTGGATATTGACGCCCAGGCCCAGGAGTATTATTTGGCCCTTAAAGACGTTCCAGGCATTAAGGCCGATATTGCCGCCCAGGCTACCAAGTTGGCCCGGGAATTGGCGATGGGGGAATCGCACTTGGAAATTACTTCCTTTTCGATTGCGGGCCAATCCGCGGCCGGCCGATTATCAGCCACCCGCCCGGAACAGTTGGCAATTCTTAACAAGTTGGGCCGATTGCTCACAAATGGCGGAACCGCGATGCTGAATCGCACAATCCCAAATTTCTAACATGGGAACGATTTTAGACCAATACGGGCGACCGGCTGGCGAAAGGTTTGCCAGGGCGGTAAACCGAGACACGAGCCGCGGGCTAGTTTTTAACCGGCGTGACGAATCAATCAGAAAATTGATTCCGGCCTGTGACCGGCGAGCGTTGGCGGCTTTGTCGCGCAAAGTCGTATTTAACACCGGCCCGGCCAAAGCGGCCATTACGCAAAAAGCGCAACTAACCGTGGGCGAGAGCTTTATGCCGCGCTATCATGGAAGCGATGCGGACGCGGGCCTGGAGGCAATGGATTGGCTGGAGGACGTTTATTTCTCGGAATTCGACTATATTGACGCCCGGCGTTGGCGGCCGTTTTGGGAAACCATCTCCAAGGCAATCGACCGTGACGGGGAAGCGTTTTTGCTTAAAACAATTCGTCCAGGGGACGGGCGCCACGCAATAACAGCAATCCCGGCGTATCGGATTCGCAGCGATTCACCCACCTACATAATGGGCGGCCAGAATGACGGCGCCAGGCTGGACGATGGGGTGGGCTATGATGCCGCGGGGCGTGTGGTGTTTTATCGTGTTTATACGAGTGAAACGGATTTTGAGGATATTCCCGCGGACCGCTTCATTCATATTTACGATCAAGACTTCACAGAGCAGCGCAGAGGCTATCCGGCCTTTTCGCACGCCCTTTCAGATATACTCCAGGGCCTACAGTCCAAGGAATTGGAGGTTTTGCGCCAAATCATTGTTTCCAACATTCTCCTGGTGAACAAAGGAATGCGGGCGCCCCAGGCGACCGATGCCGGTTTCGAGGGGGTGGTAAATTCTTCCACCGGCCAGGAGATGACTCGCGAGCAAGTGGCGCCTGGTATTTGGTATCTCCAGGGTGGGGAAGAGAAAGAGGTGGTGCAGCAAAAAACGCCCGGCGATATTTGGGAGAATTTCCAGGATAGGCTCTGGCGGGAAGCGGTGATAGGTGGGGGCTGGGCATACAGCTTGGTATGGAAGTCACCCGGCCAGGGCACGGCAGAGCGCGCAGAGGTGGTCCGGGCGCGGTTAAGCGTGCGAAACAGGTTTAGGACTCTATCGGAGGCGGCCATTCAGGTAATTACGTGGGGGCTGGCGGATCCGCGGGCGCCGCGGGTGGAATCAATGCGTTGGAGTGTGACCCGCCCGGCTCGGCTAACCGTGGATGATGGGAGAGAGGAACGGGCCGATTTGGAAAAGGTCAAGACCGGCGCAATGTCTGAGGAAGAATTCCAGGCAAACCGCGGGAAATCCCTGCGTGAGCATATGGCCGAACGGGCCAGGGCGCTTCAAACCGCGAAAGAGGTGGCTGCAGAAATGTCTACGCCAGATCGCCAGATAAGGCCGGAAGAATTGCTTGTGCGCTCAGGGGCGCCGGATTTTGAGCGCGAAGAACCAAGGGAAATAAATGAGTAACGAAATCTTTTTGTATGACCAGATCGGGGGGCCAAATGCGAGTGCCTCCAAGATTCTGCCAGAAATCCAGGCCGCGGATCCCGGGGCGCCCATAAAGCTCAGAATCCATTCACCTGGGGGGAGCGTGCTGGATGGCGAGGCAATTCTAACCAGCCTACGGGCTCATCCAGCCGGGTTTATTGCCCAGGTGGACGGAATGGCGTTTTCGATGGCTGCCAATATCGCCCTGGAAGCGGATATGGTAGTTATGCCCCCCGATGGATGGTTAATGTTTCATCGGACCCGGAGCGGGGAAGGGGGGACGGCGATGGACTTGGCCAGGCAGAAAAGAGTATTGGACCGGATGGACGAATCCCTCCTGGACAAGCTCGAAAGCCGCCTGGGAACAAAAAACCCTGGCCGGGAAACATTGGACACCCGGTTAGATGCGGAATGGTGGATAGATGGAAAGGAAGCGATTGCCCTGGGCCTGGCTGACGAATTAACCGCGGCGGCCGCGCTGGCGGCGTGTTCATGCGACCGGAGCCCAGGCGCGCCGCAAGAATGTTTAGAATATCTTGACAACTCGGCGCCGGTTAAAGAAACTATCCCGGAATCCTCCCAAAATACTCATGCGAAAATTGTTTTCCTTGCTCGGCATAGATAGCGCCGAACGTCCCACTAAAGAGGCGGCCGTCGAAATGATTGCCGGATCCCCTGAGCAGATTGCCGATGCGTTCGATGCGGCTCGCCAGGAAATTGCCAAGCTGAAAGAGGACCGGACCTGGATTGAAAACCGGCTCCGGGAGGATATCGAATCTCTTCGCAAGGACCGTCTTGAACTTTCACAAAAGGTGGAGGACCGGGATTCTGAAATCGTCCAGCTCCAAAAAGACGTTGAAAACGCGAAGGATAGCGCGGGCGAGACTGCCAGGGAAATGCTCCGCGGTGCGGGCCATGCCCCCGTGGCCGATGCCAACATTGACCCGGACGCCATGACCGGCCCGCTGGGCCACGAGGAAAAGATTTGGGAGGAATACCAGAATATGCCCGCTGGCGCGGATCGGTTGGCATTTGCAGAAAAACACCGCGATATCCTGCAGCGGGCTTCAGATTCGCTCTAATCTCCAAAACCACCACGTACCATGGCACTCGACGCCGATCTCGTAATTGACCGCCTGGCCGACCGCTTCGTTGTGAAGCTCGGCCAGGAATTCGCCCCTCACCGGGCTTTTAGCCTGGAGGCTATCCCCGGAGGCGTGCCCACCGGGCGCAACACCATCCAGGTGGAGGTTTCAAAAGACGCTTCCGATGTGGAGACGAATTCCACCGACTACCAAGCCAAGGTTGGAAGCGATAACACCAACGCCGCAATTACTGTCTCGGAATACTCGGTTTCGTGGGTGATTACTTCCCAGGAGCAACTCCAGGGCCAAAGGTTTGCCACCGGGCCGGGCCGGAATGCCCAGGCGCTCTCCGAAACGGTTTGGGGCGCGGTCAATACTCTCCTCCAGGCTTCCACTTTCACAAATACGGTTTCCACGGTGGCCCAGGCGTCTTTTGCCGCAACCAACCGGCAGGCATTGTGGGCGAGCGTCAATGCAGGAACGGAGCCCATCCACCTGGTGCTCGACCGGACGGCGCTTTCCTCCATGCTCCCATCCGATAAGAATTCATTCCAGCTTTCGACGGATGGCGCCTATGGATTTGAGGGAATTCATTCGCAGACATATTGGGATAACGCCGAAACGAACGCTTATGGGTTTGCTTGCACGCCACAAGCGATGGTAGTGCACCACGGCGTGCCCCTCCGTCCCGCGGCAGTCGTGGACGCAATCAACAACACCGGCCGGATTGAAACTCTTCAGATTCCCGGCGGGCTGGAAGTGGAATTGGCCGTATGGGCCGATACGAAATCCAGGGCGCTTTATGCTTCCTTGGCCATTTGCTATGGAATCGCGGTGGCCGATGCTGGCGCGCTGACGTTGCAAGAATCCGCCTAAACCATGCGAGCACCGGAGGCTATAGCGGTTCTGATTAAGGGATCCGCCGAGGAATGGTCTGCGAGCGTGCTTGCCATCGGTTCGCCAAGCTCAGTGGAAACCGTCGCCCGGGAGGCGGCGGTGAAATTGAAGCCGGAAAGCGGGGTAGTCTCCACATATACCGGGGTAGGCTTCTCTGATTGCGGAACGGCGGGGGCCCAGGTGCAAATTGTGGCCGACCGGATGGCGGCGGCCGCATCTAAACCGGACGCAATAGCCGGGCGGATTGCGGCAAGCGAAGCCGCGGCGGAAGCCAGGGCGGAAGAGTTGGCCCGTGCTGAGGCCCAGGCGGCGGAAATCGTGGCCAAGGCCCAGGCGGCCAAGGCCCAAGCTGATGGGGCCCTGGAGGCGGCCAAGGCGAGCAAACCGGCAGCAAAGGCGAAAAAGGCCGCCCCCGCGAAGAAGGCCGCGAAGAAGGCCGGTAAGCGGAAGAAGTGAAGCCAGGCAGATTGCCCGGATTGGCCCGGAGCTTGGCGCGTGCGGCGTCTGAGGTTCTCGGCAATGATTCACTCCACATAGCTGGCGGCGGCGGCGTAGACGCCATCCAGGGCGACATTGACCGCGGCGAGGACTTTCCCGATGATGTGGCCGAACCAGAAACGGCGGTTTCCCTGGTAATTGTCACAGAGGAATTCCAGGCGGTTTACACCGCCGAGCCGGGAACCTACGTGGGCAGTAAGGCATATTACCAGGGGGAAAATTACCGGATTACGCGAGTTTCCCATGATGCCGGATTTGTAGTCCTAAGCCTTAAAGATGAGGAGGAGGGCGCATGAAAATGGAGATGTATTTTGACAAAGACCCGGAGCGGCAGTTGCGGGAATTGGCGAAAAAATTTCGGGAGGACGCTAACCAGGCCACCGCCCGGTTAGCGGTGGCAACGGGCAAGGAATTGGCAAATAAGTCATGGCCCTGGGGACTCGGCAAAATGGCCCGCAAATCCATCGAAAAAAACGTTACGGATTCCGCGAAGCGGGTTTGCTACGTTATTAAGCCGGGAAACCCTGGGCTGATTGCGCGGCTAAAAGCGGGCGGCCGCGGCGCCAGGGTGAAATATGGAACGTGGGAGGAAGTGCGGCCCGGGCAATTCAAGACGGATCCGGGGGCAATCAACCGGCACATTGACAAGCTCAGGGCGGGCGACACAAATCCCCCGCGCCATTTGCCCTGGTCTAAAATGATCGTATGCAGCACGGCCGCGTTCAATAAAGCCATGACCATACGCCGCAAACGAATTGGAATGAATAAGGGCGGCTGGCTTGGCGCGGGGGTGGCGGCGGCCCGGTTTCAGGCGGGGCCAGACCGCGCAAAGATTGGGAAAAACGTTGCAAACTGGGCGCAAAAGCACCGCAAGATGGGGAGTGCGAGGGAAGAACACCCATATATCACCCTCACCAATTTCATGGTTGCGTCTGAATGGCTATTGCCGGATCGAAACGCGATGAGGGCGTGCGATGATGCCTGGCAGCGCACAATGTCCTGGTATGAAAAGGCAATTAAACGCCGGGAAAAGAAATGGGGGCTTTTCGCATGAATGAGCAGGAATGCGCCAGGCTTTTGGCTGAGGACTTAGACGATATCCCTGGGGTAACGTTCCACGCCGCGGGAAGCTCTGCCACGGGTGAGAAACCTTATGGGGTCATCCGGTTTCAAGATTTCTCGGAAAACACTACGCTTTTAGGGAATTATGACGGGACCATTGCGGTAAACCTGCGAACGATTCCTGAGGACACTACACAAGCCGCGGTGGACTCCTGGGCCGACCAGGTGGCCAACCGGCTGGCTTCCACGGCTGCCATTTCCATTGCCCTTTCCGGCCAATACTCGGCTGCCGAGTGCTGGAACGTGCAAACGCAAACCAGCTCCATAGGGGATGGGGTGCGGGAAACCGTTGTCCAGGTTTCGATTTCTTTGATTCAATTGTCTTGATCTATTAACAGTAAAGCGGTTTTATAAGGCATGGCACAGACTCTCTTTGGCTCAGGTGGATTCCGTGGTTGCGCGGACGAATCATCGAACGGGCTTTATATTTCCGGGATTACCATGGAAGCCACCGAGGACACGGTAGAGGTAATGGATCATGCGGGGGAGGTCATTGGGATTTCCCTGGGGAACGAAAATTCTACTTTGACGGCCAACGGCGTAACCGTGACGGCTGCCACCCAGGGCCAGACACTTGGCAGCACGTTGGGAACCATTGCCAACGCCGCGATTTACGGAACCGATACAGGCGTAACGGTGTATTACATTACCTCGGTTTCATTGGAGCGCCAAAATCAGGCCTGGGAAACCGGAAGTTTTACGGGCCGCGGTTGGGTTGGCCTGACAGATACGACACCGGCATAAACGGGAAATTCCCGGCCTAGCCTGAAACCGGCGGCCACATGGAACGATTTGCAAAAGCTCTGACTGTTCGGGATGTTGGCTTGGCGGCCGCCCTGGCCACCTATGGCGTCCCGCCGGATCCGCGGGGATTTGAGGATCATTTTGACATGGATGGGCGCCGGTATCATTGCTGGCACTTCCTCGACCGGGCCGCGCATAGCGGGGAATTGACCCTGGACCTGGTGGCGGCTTGGAAGAATCCCGAGGAATTCAATGCCAAGAATCCCACCCATCCATTTTCCTACATTATGATTTACGCGAAAAACCGGGCGGGCCTGGTAGAAAGATGCACAAAAAACGCGCCGAAATACCTTATTTCCCGGGGGAAATCGGTGGCGCTTGTCGATCCCTCGGCGCCGCGGGATATTCAGGAAACGATTCTAGCAAAGATAGGAGTATGAGCAAAACACGCGAGGAGATACAAAATGGCTATTGGGCCGGTGGCGAAATTGAGGGCTACCAATTCCACCCGCTGAACGTATCCAGGACGGCCCTGGTGCAAGAGGTGTGGAATGGAATGGATGAGGCGGCCAGCAAAAACACCGGGGCGCAAATGCTGGTGGCAATGGCTATTTACAACATGGTCGATTTTGACGTTGAAAATGCCGAACCGGATTTCCAGAAATTGCGGTCTAGGGCGGAAGAAAAAGGGCTTGGCCGGATATCAATGGCAGGGAGTGAGGAGTTTCAAATAGGATTCATGCGCGATATTGCCGCCCTGGAGGCATCGGCTGCCAAGTTATCCGATGATGCGAAGTGAAAACGGCGCCGGTTCGCAAACAAATCCGGGTGGGCGGGGAACTCCGTTTTTCTTTTCGGGCCCGGTGGATTGCAAGCGGGCTTTCGGCCGGGCTTTCCCTGGGCGAGATAAAGGCAATGCACTTTGCCGAGTTAATGCAAATTTGCGGCGCCCATGCCCAGGCAAACGGGGCAAATTTGGAATGGGCCAATATTCTGCCGGTCGAGCGCGAGACTTTACGCGGGGCGTTGGATAGGTTAAACAAGGGGCAATGGCTAGCAGCGGATTCAAGATTAAGGTGGGACTCGACTCCACCGCTGCAGAGCGAGGTCTTGCCAGTATTGGAAGAAACGCCGGAAAGCTAAACCGGCGCCTGGGGCGGCTCGCGGGCGCCGGGCTAAAGTTGGGCGCGGGGTTGGCGGCTGCATCGGCTGCAATGGCGGCCCTGGGGGCGGCCAAGTTTATAAAGGACTCCAGCAAGGCGGCGGCCGATTTCGAGCTAATGGCCACCGGCTTCCAGGCTATTCTTGGATCAAGTGATAAGGCGGCTGAGAGAATCAAGAAACTTCAGGATTTCAGCGTAAAAACGCCCTTTGAACCGGCTGAGCTAATAAAGGCGTCAAAACTCCTCGAAACCCTGGGCGGGGAAACTATTGCGATTGGCGAGGGACTTACCCTGGTTGGGGACGCCGCTGCAGCTTCAGGGGCGCCCCTGGAGGAAATGGCATTGCACACTGGGCGCCTATTCCAGGCCCTCACCCAGGGCGGCGCGGCTGGCGAATCGCTGGCGCGGCTGCAGGAATTGGGGGTTCTGTCCGGTACGGTTAAGAGGAAAATTCAAGAACTCTCCGAACAGCAAAGGAAAGGCAATAAGGAGCTTTTGACCGGGGCCCAGGCGCTCACCATCTTAAAAGAGGGGTTGGGCAAGACCACCGGCGCAATGGAGCTTCTTTCCCAGACCACCGCGGGCAAGGTTTCGACGATGCGCGGAAACCTGGATCTGTTGAAAATAGCCTTTGGGGAGGGGATAAATGATGGACTCGAAAAGGGCGTGGATTTAATGAATGAAAAAATCCCGGAATGGATGGAAGGGGCCAAAAAGCTAGGGGGCGCCATCGGCCGCGGGATTGGAGATGCTTTCCAGGGAAATACGCGGCTTTTGGAACTTCAGATAACTTTCGCCATGCAGAAAATAGCGGAAGTGGCGGGCGCGGCGTTTTTGCGGATTATGACAAATGTGATGAGCCAGGGCATTCCCACCATAATTCGCGGCCTGAACCAGTGGCTAATGGATACCCTGGGGCCCGCCGCGGTCTTATTCGCGCCCGTGATGGCGCAAAACGAAATGGTGGCCAGCCTTTTGCAGTCCCAGGGGACCGGGGCGGATTTCGATATTGGAGACTTTACGAATTTGACGGCGGGCGCCCTGGGCTCAGAGCAAACCGGGAAAGAAATTAACGAACATTTGGCCCGGCTTGTGCGCCTGGAGGAAACCAGGGCAGAAAAAGAGTTTAATCGGAAAATGCACGATGGAATCATTACGGCCGCATACGAGAATCTCAGCTACGCCAAATAAATATGCCATATACGCATTACGGGCCACCCGCCCACGGGGAATGGGTGGCGCTTCCTGATTTCCAGGCCCAGCAAAGCAAGGAAGGCGGCTGGAAGGCTACGCAATCGTTTCAAATATTGCGGGAAACCCTGGACGATTTAACGTTTCAAAATGAGTTTTCCATAGAGCGGCCCATTGGCGATTTGACGCCGGATGTGGAGGACTTCTGGCGCTTCCTGGGGTTGGCGTCTATTCAGCGGGTGCGAAGCATAGCGGGCGGCTTTTCGGTGATCTCGGCGGAATTTGCGGGCTTTACCGGCCCTTCAGGCCAGGGAACCGATAAAGACGCGGAGCCCGCGCCCGAACCTACGCCAACCTTTACGCTTCGCGGGGGCATTCAGGAAAGGGATATCCTGCTACACCCAAAGGTGATTGCCCTGGCGGCCCCCCGGGATCATAAAATCCTAAGTATGTGCAAAAAGGGGGAATACGTTTGGGATGAAACAAACGAAATTTCCACCCATGTAATTGACGAGGAAGGCAATGACCTTTACCGGCCCATCCAGATCCAGCCCACCGCAGGGGACGCGGCCGATTTTGCAAAGCAGATTGCCAACGGGCTGCATACATACAAATTCCCATCTTTTATGTGGGAAAAAACGTGGGAATCTACTGAAGGGGTAAAAGCAGCGGATATTGCCAACCTTGGGCTGGTGGATGATACGCCGGAAGGAAACCCGCCCGCCTTTGCAGACCGGGATTGGATGCTGGTTAGCGCGAGCCAGGTGCAAGATGGGTTAAAGTTTCGATGCACCTTGGAATGGGAGCTTTCAGACCGCGGCAAGTGGGACGAATTACTCTACACGGAATAAATGGGGACAAATTCAGAGCAATTCATCCGCATTCCCGGGACTTTGCACGGGGACCGGGCCCTGGAGGACTTTTCCAGGGATGTTAGAAAGGCCCTGGAGGCGCTCAGGGACCGCGGCGCCCCGGCTACCGGCAAACAGCCGCCCCCACCGGCCCCATATTGCCCGCTAACGCCCTATTTTCTGCGACCGGACGGCGCCGATTGGCTGGTCAACTGGCGCCCGGGCTACGTTTACCAGGTTTACGCATCGGATCCGGGCCCGGTCGAGGAATACGAAATTTACATTGGGGCAACGGCTCTTTCCAATGCAACACCGCCGGATCTGGATATTTCCCTGGGGGATTACATATATCTGCATTTTGAGACAAAAGATGATGGCGCAATAAAAGAGCTTGGCGCGCCAGCGGGCCGAAATGCGGAAATTGTGGCCCTGGGGGCGGCCCAGGATTCGACGTATCATGTTTTGCCGGATGGCAACGGATCCGCCGGAACGGATGGGAATTACTACGTTTTGCTCGGCCAGGTAAATACGACCGCGGGCGGTTTGGCCACCATCTCGAAAAATGGCTGGCGCGGAAACTTCTTTTGGCACGCGGGCTGGAATGCCCTGGAAAACGTGGGGAGTGGGGAGAAAATATACAAGGATTATGATGTAACTTCAGACCGGAAGCGGTTGCGCTCGCTTGTCGAAAGGGCCAGCAGTCCACAAATCAATCTTTCCCAGGTGGGAGATGATGAAATCCGCGTCGAGGGGAACAATAAAACGGCTTCCTTGCGTTTTGAGGACTGTGCAGGCGCGGAGCTTTACACGCTATCCTGGGAGGATGGGCTGATAACAAACGCGGACGATGGGACCATAATAATCCCGCCATGCCCATATAACGCCCTGGCAGAGGCGTATTTTTCGGAGGTGGAAACAAACGACTCCTTTACGTTTACCTCGGCGCAAAAAACAGCTATTTCCACGTTTTTCGATACCCTGGGGACAAATTCCATAACCAGCAAGGTGGTGGGGCTGCATTTTGTCGGAACAAACGAAAATGCGGCCCTCAGGAATGCAATGTGCCCGGCTACCGTCCATGCGAGCTGGACAAGCGCCCCGGCTGGCGGCGATTTCTCGACCGGGTATGTTTCGATTGATGGCGAAACCGGCAGCTACAACCGGACGCCTGGGGAACTAGGGATGACATCCACTAGCGGGGGCGGATTTGTGACCATTACGGGTGCGCCGCGTACGGCAATGGCTATGATGAATTCATACAACTCATCATCGCAAAACTTCCAGATTAAGCAGGACACGGGGGAGCTATGCGTTCGGAATTCGTTTTCCTCGGTGGCTAAGGGTAGCAATGAGGAGCAAAATGGGGTTTTTGTCGGGACTCGGAACGGATCCGGGGCGGGTGCGGTTACTTGCGTGAATGTTACGGGCGGCGGTGGCTATGCGAAAACTTCTTCCACTTTGACCTATTCCAGGACCGGCGGAAGCACCGCAACAAATGACGTTGCAATATTTGACGCCAACTGCGATTTCGATATTTCCATCATGGGCCAGACCACCGGACTCTCCCAGGCCGAGGCGGAAACCCTGGCCAGCGCTTTGTATGATTGTGCGGTGGCGGTGGGGCACACCGCTATTGAGGACACGTAGAGCGGCGTTATTGTCTTGAAACTTAACGTCTGCGAAGTAACAATGCCGTATGGCAACTCTAGCGGACACTCAGGCGAACTATGGTCTTTTTGCCGATGCTACGCCCATTTCCATTGCAGGAGAGAATAAAAGGCGCATTGGCCGCACTCAGCAGCGGGTAAGCTATACAGGCGCCGATATCCTCTACCGGGTGGAATTGACGGCCACCGCTTCCGGGGACGTTGCCACCTTAAACACCGTGACCGGCGCTGTAACCCAGGACACGGGCACGCCATCCGTAACCAGGTGGACGGGAGAAACCGGCGATTTGGCAGCAAAGGATTTTGAGGGCGTCGATATTTTGACGTTTTCCGGTGGATCCATTTTTGGGTTTTTGGTGGAGGTGGGCGCCGCCAATGACAAGTACATTGCGTTGGCCAGTAGCCAGGATTGGGCTCCTGACATTCCCGAAATGCAAGCGGGCTTCACAAACGCCACCTTGGCGCCCCCCGCGGGCTACGCGGGAACGGCCCCATATCTCACATTCACCTGGGAGAGCCACGCCAGCGCCATTGGCGACACGGTTACAATAACCTTTTGCGCGAAGTCATCATAAAACGGCGCCGCGGATTTCAAGAATGGCATTTATGGGCCGCGGTGGCCCTTGGATGGATTATCGTTATTGTGCTCTCCATGCTGGATGCGGGCATAATCTAACCTCGCCAACCGCCCCGCTTTTTGCTACCGAACCTTTATGAAATTTCTGCGAATCCTCCTAGTGTCTGCAGCGGCCGGGCTTTTGTCGGCTTGTGCTGATTTTCCCGGCTCGCTGCAGATATCTACAGATCCCAGCGGCGCGATTACCGTGGGCGCCACTATTGAACCGTCAAAATAGGTCATGCCAGATCCAATCCAGCCGCCCCCTGGGGGGGACACGAAAAGCCTATTGCTATGGATTGCGGGCCGGTGGGGAGGTGGTGCGGTTTTCGGCGTCATTGCCATGATTGGCCTGGGCATCGTCTACCAGGATATGCGGGCGGATAGGGCCCGGGAATTGGCAGACCGCGCCAAGGAAACCGAGATAAACGCCACCACCGCCGAAATCCTGAAAAGAATGGAAACCCGCTTGGAAGCCATAGAGCGGCGCCTGAGCGCCCCAAATTGATTTGACGCTTCCACCCAGGGGGCTAGGGTGAGGGCGGTTAAGACAGGCAGCAGCAGCACGCTTAGGGCTTAAACATAGCAGACCGGCCAGGGGAAACCCTGGCCGGTTTCTTTTTGGGGTAATTCATCCGGCGGAAATCAGAAATCCAGCGATCGAATTCGCCAGGCGCCCCGCGAAGTGCAAAAATTGGGCCCCGGATTTTGTACTTGGCCGGAAATGTGCCCAGTTACCACGGCTGGCGTGGGAACCTTTGCCGATTCTTTTTCTGAGATATCGGAAGGTTTATGTTGACATTAACTAGGGGGGCGCCACTAATAACCACCACCACCATGCCCGCAAAGAAAAAGGGCCCCGGACGCCCGGAGGCCAAGGACAAGCGCCAGGTTTTCCCATTTCGGGTAAAAGGTAGCCTGGTGGACAAATGCCGCCGCAAAGGCCGCGAATGGCTCGAAAAACTAATAAAGGAGGGATAATGAAACACCGAGACTTAGGCCCGTTATTTGGCGGGCGCAATTATGATGAGGGAACCGAGGTTTCCATACAGCGAGTGGAGGACGCAAACAGCCCGGATCCGTTAGACCGGGCCCAGGAGGACGCTATACGGCGCCTGGGGCGGCTTCCTGAGTTGGTAACGTCTGAAAGCATCTTGCCGGATCTTTCGGCCTATGGCTTTACTGATAACCGGGCAATGGGGCCGCTAATGCGGCGCCTGATAGCCCAGGGCCATATAACGCGGACGGGCACCTTTAAGGAAACAAAGAGACTTGGGAGCAATACTATGCCCAGGCCGGTTTACCGTAACGAAAGGGGAGGGAGTGAATGAGTTGGCTCTTTTCGCAGGCGCTGGTGGAGGAATTCTCGGAGGCCATCTCCTTGGATGGCGCACAATCTGCGCTGTGGAATGGGACGCCTATGCAGCTTCCGTCCTGGTGCACAGACAGAACGATGGCTGCTTGCCGCTTTTCCCGGTCTGGGATGACGTTCAGACCTTTGACGGACGACCTTGGAGAGGCCGTGTTGATGTCATATCTGGAGGCTTTCCCTGCCAGGACATCAGCGCCGCCGGAAAAGGAGTGGGAATCGAAGGGGAGCGGAGCGGTATGTGGAGCCACATGGCAAGAATTGTTGGTGAAATTCGACCGCGATACGTCTTCGTGGAGAACTCACCATTGCTTGTGGGACGAGGTCTTGCCAGAGTCCTCGCTGACCTTGCCGAAATGGGGTATGCTGCAAAATGGGGAGTTGTGGGAGCGCATCACGTTGCCGGATGCCCTCACAAGCGGGACAGGATCTGGATTCTTGGCAACTCCGACAGCAACGGCAAACCAGTTGTGCCCGTCAATGATGAAGCATTCTGGGTGCCGGGCATGGTGGCCAACTCCGCGGGGGATGTGGCCGACACCCAGCGCACGGGATTGGAAGGGAGCGTCAGACCCGGAGAAGAGAAAGGCAGCAGGGAGGCAAGTCGGACTGAACGATCAAGTGAGGACTTGGCCGACTCCCAGCGCACGGGATTGGAAGGACAGTCCCGGAATGAGCAAGGAGGGAGTGAATCCGGACGGGAGTGTGAGGAAGCGGGACGATCAGTTAGCTCGCAAAGTGTTTGCGGAAGAAAACGCTCAGCCTGCTGGCCAACTGAATCCGACCTGGGTCGAGGCTTACCTGATGAACTGGCCGGTCGCGTGGACATCAATGGAACCGCTGCCCAGGGAGGTCTTTCGCGAGTGGGAAAGGGGATTCCTCACCGGGCGGATCGTCTAAAATGTATAGGAAATGGACAAGTTCCATCGTGTGCCGCCTTGGCCTGGACGTTGCTAGCGGACGATAGTTGTTGACATTAAAGGTGGCCGTATGATATGCTGGCCGCGCTATGAAAGCCGAAAACATTGAACGAGTGATAACCAGAATTCAGGTTAAAGAAATTATCCGGCGCCAGGCCACCATCGGCCGGGAAGAAACCATGTTCGACGGCGTTTGCCCTATTGAATACGGGGCCGGCGCGGCCGGAATTCTTCCCCTGGATACAATCATGCGCCGCGTGCTGGTGCTGGAAAAGTGGATAGATTCCGAACTGCCACCCATGCCGGTTTTCCCTAAGCCATGATTGAAGCGGAAATGTTCATTTTGCTTTGCCAGGATTGCGGCCGGGAAATCCCCTTGGATAGCCCGGTATGGGGCCAGGAGTACCCTGAGCACCCGGGCTCGCCATCGGTCCCGTTCTGCAATTCGTCCCACCGGACGCGGTATGTCAGGGACTTTAAGGCCGAAAAGGCCAAATTTCTGAAAACCTTGGGCGTGGGGTAACGCCCGAACCAGGGCGGGCGCCTTGTCTTGGGTTTCGAGGCGCCCGCCTATTCTAAGCTATGGAATTGGAACGCGAAACCATCTTTCATCATTACCTGGCAGAGCTAGAGGCGGGCCAGGCGCTTTTAGCGGAACTTCACACCAGGTTAGAATTGCCCTGGAAGCTGGAAAAACCCTGGCCGCCATTGGACTTGCTCCCGGCTATCCGAAAGAACATCCAGAATGTTCATAAGCTGAGGGTAACGTGTGCACAAGCGGTGGATAAGATGGAACAAGCGCGAACAAGCCAGGCCAATTAACCTTATGCCCACCTTATGCCCACGCTATGCCCAGCCTATTCCCACCGGCAAACCGCTGGCGTTTAGTGGGTTAAGCTGGAAAAGCGGTGGTTATTGGCCCCATTAAGATTAAGAAACGATTTTGAAATTTAATCCAATACTAACCGGCGCCGCGGATTCCCTGGCGCCCCCGGACAATCGGCCGATTTACGAATGGGCGGCCGAAAACGTCCAGCTTGTTGGCGGAAAGGGGGCGTTTTTTGATCCAGACGCGGTGCCTAGCCAAAGATTTGCATACGATTGGATTTCTAACCCGGATATATGCAATATCACCCTGGTTTGGCCTACAGGATTTGGGAAAAGCGTTTTTTTTGAGGCCTGGATTGCCCACACCGTTGCGGAAAACCCTTCAGACGCACAATTCTCGCACCAGACAGACCGGCCCGCGGCCCAGTGGGTCGAAAAGCGGGTGATTCCTACCCTGGAGGCGTGCCCGGCCACCGCGCCCATTATGCGGACTACTCATCGCCACAAAAAGAGGAAGCTGGAGCTAAACCTGGCTAATGGGTGTACGCTCTATTTTGGCGGCGCTTCCATGCGTAACCTCCAGGACAAATCCCTTCCCATTGTGGGCGGCCAGGAAGTATGGGATTGGCCAGCTTCCGGGGCCAGCATTTCAGAGGCAAAAGCACGCACCCATGACAGGTTTGACGAAAAATGTTGCTGGTGCGGGCAAGGCGGCGTTGAGGGAAGCGGGTTTGAAGCGGAATACTTGGGAGGTGATTTGTTCACCACCGGTTACAAGTGCCCATATTGTAAGGAAGAGTCGCCATATATGCCCCACACCGCGGATCCAGCCGCGGATTTCGAGGAAGTAATGACTTGGGACGCCGAGTTAGCAAATGCGGACCAGGTGCCCTGGGAAAAGCTCTTAAAAACCGTGCGCTACGTAACGCCCTGTTGCGGGAAAAAGCTCAGGGACACGCCGAACAATCGGCGCCGGTTGGCCATGCGCCAGGTCTTAATTCCCCTGGGGCTCCATGAGGGAATACCGGGTTGGGTATCTCACACCGTTACAGTATTGGCCGCCCATTGGGTGCCCTGGTCTAAACTCGTTGTGCAATATCTACAGGCCCGGCGGGCGGAAATGGTGGGCGATTCCAGCAAAATGCGTGCATTTGTAATGAAACGCCTGGCGCGTTTCTGGTCTGAACGCCCCATTACGCCGGTTTTGGACCTGGAGGGCAGCGAGCCGTATTCCCGGGACGATTATTTCCCTGCAGCGGAAGAACCGGCGCCCAGGTGGGAGCGGGAGGCGTTTCGCTTTATGGGGGTGGACGTCCAGGGCCCGGCCGAGGGATTTTGGGTGGTTGTGAGGGCCTGGAGATTGGATGGATCGAGTCGGCTGCTCTACGAAGGGCGCATTGCCACCATTGAGCTTGTCCGAGAAACCCAGTCCAGGTTTGAAGTGAGCAACGAAAACGTAGGGGTAGATTGCGGTTATGAGCCTGAGAGGGTCGCAAAAGCCAGGTGGAAATACCGTCAGGAAATTAGGAGGGAAGGGAAGGTGGTAGGATTCTCGTGCTGGGTGATGCTCAGGGGCGACCGGGCCGAAAGTTTTCCCCACCATGAGGTGCGCGGCGGGCACAAGATAAAGGTGCGAAAGGTTTATTCCCCGTCAATTTCCATGAAAACCGGGGACGGTACACCATATCAGGTGGTTAAGTTTTCCAATCTAATGGCAAAAGATGCCCTGGCAGCCATGATGGGCGGATCGCGGGCGTTTGGCGTGTTCGCCAATCACAGCGAAGAATACGGCGCCCAAATGCAGAGTGAGGCTAAGATTGAGGTCTCACCCGGCAAGTGGTCCTGGGTAAAGGTCAATGCCAAGGGGAAACAATCTGACAAGGTGGCGAATCATTTATGGGATTGTGAGGTGATGATTGTTGTGCTTTCGTCATTGCGCGGCGTCATATCGGCCGGATTGGCCGAGGAAAGCCAGGAGGAAGAATGAAGGATCCCCGAAAAAGGAAGGATATTAACAAGGCGTGCGATGCGTTCCTGGAGTCGAGAGGCTGGCCGAAATTCAGCTTTAAACAGTCCCACACCGCTCAAATAGCGCGGGCTGTCTTGCGGAGGCGCAAGCGGGCGGAATACCTGGAGAGAATCGCCAGGGAATTGGAGGAGGGCGAATGATTGTCATGGTTTCTAACAATACCGGATTTGAGGCCGGGCGCCTTGCCGGGAAATACCCAGGCCAAATTGGCCACCTTCACTCCGTTGATTCTCCGCGGGAACCTAAACCCGGAATCCCCTGGGCCTTAGATAATGGGGTATTTGGGGCATGGCAAGCGGGCCGGAAATGGTCTGAAGAACCCCTTTATAGATATTTGGACGATTACGCGGCCTGGGAACCGGCCTGGATTGTCTGCCCAGATTCCGTAGGGAACAGAGATGAAACGCTCCGGTTATGGGAGGAGCATAGCCCAGCCCTCCGGGCGCTAGGCCTTCCGCTTGCCTTCGCGGTTCAAGACTCTATGGAAAAGGGCGATGTTCCCACAAATGATGGCGCCCAGGTCGTATTTTGCGGCGGCTCCACAAGTTGGAAGTGGCGTCATTTAAGGATGTGGACGCAGTTTTTCCCCCGCGTCCATGTTGGCCGCGTGAATTCCCGGCGCTTGCTTGCCCAGGCGGAAGATGCGGGCGCGGAGTCATGCGATGGAACCGGATGGTTCCGCGATCCGGTGCGGACCCGCGATCTTGATTTATACCTTGAACAACGCTCCAAAGAAAACGCCCAGCCATGCCTAGAATTTTCACAGTAGGAAAGGAATTTCGATTTGAGGCCGCGCATTCCCTCCCCCATCTTCCTGAGGGCCACAAGTGTAAGCGCCAACACGGTCATTCATACCGTTTCCGGGTGGACATTTCCGGCCCGGTAGATGGTCGCGGATTTGTTATCGACTACGCAGAGATTCACGCGGCTATTTTTCCTCTGGTTGAGGAAAAGCTAGACCACCGGAACCTCAACGATCTGCTGGCGAAACCCACCACCGCGGAGAACCTGGCGGCTTGGCTATTCACTGAAGTAGAGGACCGGCTGGGCCGGTGCCATCGAATAACCTTATGGGAAACACCTACCAGTGTAGTTATTTGCGAGGAGGGCGGGGAATGAGGGTGGCATTGTGCGTAGGGCATTCCCGGCGCGGTGATAACGGCGCGGTGGCAGCCGATGGGAGCACCCAGGAATGGACGTTCTGGCGTAGGGTGGCGCACCTGGCTAAACGCGGGCGTATGGCATACGATCACCAGGTTGCGGTGTATGACGTTTACGCGGGCCGCAGCTATACTGAAGCCATGAGCGATTGCGCGGCCCGTGTGCGCGATTTTAACGCCGATTGCGCTATTGAGCTACATTTTAACGCATACAACGGTATAGCCCAGGGCCGGGAGGCGTTCTATTGGCATAGCTCACCCAATGGCGAATCGCTGGCCAAGTGCATTCTGGAGGTGCAAGAGAGGAGAGTAGCAATGGAGGGGGGGGGGTTCCCCTTCAGGGGCGCAAAACCTGCGACCAGGGACACACGGGGCGCTCAGTTTTTGAGGAAAACTCATTGCCCGGCAATAATTTGGGAGGGGTGGTT
>VTLG01002743.1_pt1 | contig 19223 bp, 25 predicted proteins | sample 4694571 | NCBI WGS metagenome assembly VTLG01 (sample SAMN12604809, study PRJNA352737) | marine metagenome | biome: ENVO:00000447; feature: ENVO:00000209|ENVO:00000569|ENVO:01000036; material: ENVO:00002151; isolation source: viral sequences binned using virsorter ...
TACAAAAGATAATTACTTTTGCATTTGAGAAAGGTGCAGATAGCATTATTGAAGAAAACTATTTGAAACCTTTACCCAAGAAATATACCATTTCGGATATTAAAAGTGGAAAATCATAAAATAAATCTCGTTTTAAAGACCCTCAGAGGGGCGAAACAAACCTCTCTGGTGTCTTTATACCCAGAAAATATGAAAGGTTAGCTGATGAAGTTTATACACGATTATTGGGATTTAATAATGAACAGTAATAGAAATCCCTTATCTAACATCCAAGATTTAAATGCTCGACATATGATCCTGCAAGTTCTGGCATGGCTCTGGTGCATTTGTTTTTCTTTATGGTTTGGTAGTATGTGGATTTTTGGTTTTACTGCCATCGTTCATATCTTTTTAATTTTTGCGATAGTAATTACTGTTGCAACTTTTGAAACTGCAAAAAGAAATCCATTATACTTTGACAAATGGTATAGTAAAAGAGGATTAGGCAGGGGAAATGGGGGAGAGCATGAGTAAAAGAAATCCGATGGCAAGAATAATTAGAAACCCAATATTTAGGACAACTTTAATTCCAGACAAAAAGAAAAAGTATACAAGGAAGAAGGTGAGCGTGGGTGAGGGTGAAATTATAAAAGAAGAAGGTGAGCGTAATACTAAGAAAGAGGGTGAGCGAGATGTTTGAAGCTGGACTAATTTGTATGGCACTTAACGTATATTTTGAAGCAAGAGATCAGCCACTAGTGGGGCAAATTGCAGTTGCTGAAACTGTTTTAAATCGTGTGCATTCTACTTTTTTTCCTGATACTGTTTGTGAAGTTGTGTATCAGGGAGAATATTATAGTTGGAATCCTGACATTCCTGTCAGAAATCGTTGTCAGTTTAGTTGGTATTGTGATGGTCTTTCAGATAAACCAAAAGATGAAACTGCTTGGCATAAATCTTTACAGGTCGCTCATGGAGTTCTGAACGGATATACAGATAGTGTTGTTGAGGATGCTCTTTGGTATCATGCTCATTATGTTGTTCCTGATTGGAGCAGATCAAAGAGAATGATTGTCAGGATAAACGATCACATATTTTACGGATCTAAAAATGTTGAATCAGTATATCTAGACCATTCTGAAGGTGAGTAATACCATTCTTTCTTTCTGCTGCAGACCTATCTTTGAAGAAATCTCTCATTGATTGGTCGTAGATGATTGTGTTTCTTAATACATCTAACACTATTTGATTAGCATTTTTAAGAACGCAGTCATCTATTTTTTTTAAAAGTAATCTGGCATTCGCCTGAGCATTGGATATGTCTTTTGTACCACCACTCACCTGAACACCTGTCGAACTAACTAACTTTGTTTCAAATATAGATTTCTTGGCAACTGCTAAATACCAAATTCCCTTTGTGTGTTGGTCTTCAGTAATCTTACCATCAAGAAGGTACTTGTCCAAAAAGTTTTGATCAACTCTTCTAATGCGAGTCTTATATTTACTAGCCCATTCAACACGATAAACACCTTTACCAGTCTTGACTTCTTTTTTATTTTTAGATGGCATGGGATTTAAATTCCAAATAGTGACAGTTACTTGAATCAAATGTAAATAACACCTGACCTCTTTTACCTATCATATCTTCATATCTAGATTTTGCAACTCTTGCCAATGTCAAACCATCTTTTCTATGAATTATCAATCCTAAGTCTGCTTTGTTATACCACATAGAACTTTCTTCTATATCATAGAGGGTGGGTATCTCAATATTTCCATCCTGATCCTTGCCAATCTTTCGAGGGTGAGCGACAACTATTACATGAACATCATGCTTGGTACAAAATCTTTTTAAAGTTTTTATAAACCAACCTATATATAATCTCATGGGTTCATTGTGTCCAGTTTCGTGATCCATTTCATTAAACGGATCGATGATTATAATATCACAATCATGTTGAATTACAGACACTTGCATACGTTCTATCAACCATTGAAGATTTACATTGTCATCAAATGACGGAACAATAACATTAAAATGTTTGTCTAACCATTTAGCACATCTTGCTTTTTTATCATCAGGTATATGTTCCCAATCATCATTGTTTAATTCATACTCAAACATATACCATTTGCGTAATGCTCGAAGATGATCTGTCTGTGGTTTTTGTTCGAAACTTGCAAAGGATATTTTTAATCCATGATGCTTTGCTAGTTGACACATCATATGATTAACGAAGGTGCTTTTACCTGAAGAGGGTAAGCCTGTTATTACACTGAAGTCACCTCTTCTAAGTTTGTAGTGGTCATCAAACAATCCCATATTAAGTTCATAGATTGGTTTGTTTTCGATTGGTGGCAAATCTGAGAAGCGAAACACACCGTCAACTTTATACCAATTAGACTTTCGTATTACACTTTTCACACCGTCTTGACCAAACTTTTTAAGAACATCGTTTAAGTCTTTACATCCATCAGGATAAGATACCCACTTGCATCTAGCTTTTCCAAGTCTCATGGCTAAGTCATCTCTTAAAACTTGTCCTGAAGCATCACCATCGGTGCATAATATTATCTCTTTGCATTCATCAATCAATGGCATAGCTTCTCTAAGGTAGTCGTACTTATTGCTTACCTCATCTCTTTCAACTTCAATAGATTTTGATGGGGCCCCATCTGGAACACTAACTGATTTTGAGAACCCAGATTGTAATGCTACTAAACAGTCCAACTCACCTTCACAAATAAGCAAAGGCAATTCTTTTAAAGTAACATCAGTCAATACTTGATGATTGTAAAATACTTTCTCTCCACCTTTTGATTGAAAAAACTTTTTATCAAGTGTTTTAAACTTGATGTTTACAATCTTTTCATTCTTATAAAATGGAAATGCAATACACTTAGAGCCATGTAAGCTTGCGTTTTGCACTCCCATCTTTACTGCTACCTCTGGATCTACTCCACGATCCTGAAGATAGTCTACTTGATCTTGATCCAATGGATGTAACTCCACTTCTCCATCCGCAATGGTGACAAATGACATATAAATCTCCTTCCTTAAATCTGACTGCCAAACATTTTTCAATTTTATTATTTCTGTCTGTGCTACATTTAGGGCAACGGCATCTTTTCCAACCTTGAAACTTTCCCCTAAACAATAAATTTTCTAACTCACTTCCCTTAACATTATTTTTAAATAAAAAATTATACACTAAATCATCAACACTTATAACCATCTTCCCACCACTTTTCCTTTTCTTTTTTTATTTTAATTCCTTTTACTTCTTTCTTTTGTTTGTTGATAGTTTGTTGATGGTTTGTTAGTTTTTTTTCAACGCCCTGAAAAAGATCGTAATTACAAAGGGTTATCTTTGTTGATAGTTTGTTAGATTTTACACTAATCATTTTGTGGTTTTCAAAACTTTTAAGTGCAGTTCTAACAGATTGAACAGACATATTAACATCTCTGGATATGCGACTTACACTTGTAATAAGATCTCCTTTTTTTATTTTTACAGGGAAGCCATGCTTATCAATAGTTGTATCCATAAAAGCACATGACTCTATTAAATATAACCAAAGATATCTATAATTATTATTGTTTCTGAGGGCAGGGTTTTTAGCCCACCCTCTCCACATTTTAAAATAACCTGTTAGTTTTGTCATACTCCACAACTGCCCCCATGACCTGTTATATCACAAATATCATGAGTTTCAACTGCTTCTTCAAACTCTTCACCAAGTTTTTCTTTTGCTTCATTATATGAAACGGCTGTAAGTGGCTGTCCACCTCGACTTCCGTCAGGATAACAAGTAAACCCTCGAAGACCATGAGCATACTTTGCAAGTGTTTCTGCAAAGTCTTCAACAGTATCTTCATTGTTTAATTTGCTACCCCAAGCAGGTAAATTAATTGTGCTTGAGATTGACATATCAACATATGACTGAACATCGTATTGAAACTTGATACGTCTTTCATAATCGTTAGCCAAGTCTAATGCACTCTCAATAGTATTAGGATCAACACCATATGTGTCTATCATTTCTTGTGCTGCAGCATCGACAACATACTGATAATGCCATCTCTCATTCTTGAGATATCTTCTCTTATAAGCCACTGCAAATATAGGTTCTATGCCTGTAGTTGTTCCAGCGATAATACCAATAGTTCCTGTCGGAGCGACTGCTCTTTTGCGAACAGATGGACTAATTGAAAGCTCGTTACAAAAGTTTTTAGCAGTCAAATCACTTTGGGTTTGATATATGTATAGCCATTTATGTAGTTCAGGAGTGACCTCATACTTTGAACCTCTTTGTATAAGCCATTCATGTAAACCCATCAGACCTAAACCTAATCTTCTGTTCTTCTCTCTTGTCTCATAAACTTTTTTATACGGAAGATCAGCAACCATTGTGCCACAGACTAAAAACTTTGTAGCAAGATGAACAACATCTCTCAATTCATTTATATTTTTTATTCTTGCTAGGTTTAAAGAACCAAGATTACAAAGATCTGAATCATCCTCTGATGTTACTTCTGTACAAGCGTTACGCAGTGTTTCGTTTTCTTTATCAAAAAAATTAAACGAGAACCCCGGCTCTGCCGTTGACAAAGCTTGTCTACAATTCTTTCTAAATACATCGCCAACATTTCCTGTTGTCCAATATCTAGTTAGCCATTTTGTATCATAGTTGACTGAGATGTTTGTCATGTCTAACGGAGCAGGATAGTTAAAGTCATCTTGTTTTACATCGAAGACTGTGCTTCCTGTGTTGCCTATCTTCATTTCATGCCAGTTCTTGGCGTTTAAAAACTCTTCTATATCACCTGACTTCCAGTTTAAACTTGCATAGATAGCACTTCTTCTACTTCCACCTTGCATGACTGAACGACCTAATTCATTTATCATTCTCATCTTTTCAACTGCACCACTTGCAGTTCCACCAGTGCCTGATAATGCACTACCTCGTGGTCTGTAAACAGAATAGTCTATTCCAATGCCACCACCAGTCATTAAACAACTTTCAGCTTTCCAACTTAAATTAGCCCAGTCTTCCCTTGTATCTTCCTCTGCTCTTAACAAAAAACAGTTATTAAAAAACTTTCTTTTCTTTCCTGCATAAAATAAATATCTACCACCGGGAACAAACTTCAATTCAGTTATATACTTGATCAGTTCATCCTTTTCATCATAAGTCATTTCATCTCTACAAACATCTTCAACAAGTGTTCTTGATAACTCAGCCCAAGTACTTGCATTCTCATGTCTATATTTTTGATTAAATATATCCTCTGAAAATTGTGTTCTAAACATTGGATTTATATTAGACTTCCACGCCATTTTTTGTCTCCTTTATTTGTTTGGAGAAAATATCTCTCCATTCGATTAATAATTTCTTTGCGTTAGAGTCACCTCTCGCAATTTTTTTTGCCAGTTTTCTGACAGCTACTTCAGGTACAGTTGCGTAAACACAGACCATAGGAAAATCTTCATTGTCATGAAGTAACCAATCTAATGCTTCTTTTTTTACTCGCTTGTGTTTCCAGTCAGGCCAACTAGGATTTATTGACTTGCTGTGTCCTGCCGAGTCCAACAATGCTTGAAGTATCACTGCCCTCCACAGACGGTTTGTACCGTCTAACCAAATTCCAGTCAAGAACTATCTCCATTACTTCTCTAATTGATCGCACAACAGCTACTGAACAACCCATTCTTATGAGTTGCTTGTGGATCTTTCGCTGTGCTGAAGATAGTCTGCCAGTTGGAGTTTTTACTTCAATACCATAATATATACCTTTGTATATCAATTGTATATCAGGCCACCCTGCAACAAGACCAGCTCTCTTTAGTTTAGCACCTCTTATATACCCACCGCCACCAGAAGGAAAAGCTGTCATCAAAATATTTTCTTTAAGATGATCTCTTAAAACTTTAATGATGGCTGATTGAAGCACTAACTCAGGTTCTGATCTTTTTTTCTTTTTGCCTGCCATAAACTCAAATAACAAAAAAAGGGGGGCAAGTCAAACAACTAACCCCCCTGAAAGGAAAAAATAAAATTAAACAGAGATTTGCAACCCATCATAAAGAAGGAGTACTATTTGTTTTGACAAACTGCAAATCTCAATTTATAGTATCACAGTGGATATGGAAGATCAACTACCAAAATCATTATTGAATTATATTACAAACGAAACATATGATGCAGGATCTATACCTGTTGATATTAGTGCAACTCGTTTAAAAGACACACCTCGAATAACTAGACTTTTTAAATTACACCGAGACAAAATAAAAATTAATTATTTAGACAGAGGTTTTGCAAAACTTGGTGAAGCATGGCACAAGGCTATGGAAGACAGTTCACCGTCTGATTGGATATGTGAAAAAAGATTTTATGCAAATGTAAATGGTTATATTATTTCTGGTGCTATTGATGCATTAGAACCAGTTGGCAAAAACTTATACAACATATGGGATTATAAGTTGATGTCATCATACAAAGCTAAAACAGATCTTTCGGAGTTTACAAAACAACTTAACATATACACTTTCATTCTAAAAAAAAATAAAATTAAAATTAAAAATTTATACATATCTGCAATGATTAGAGATTGGACACCCAATAGATTAGCAGAACCTAATTATCCACAAACAAATCTGCCAATTTTTAAAATAGATAAATGGTCTGATGATGTGACTGAGAAGTATGTGGAAGAAAGAGTTAAACATCATACTCAAAAAGAAATACCACAATGCACAGATGAGGAGATGTGGTCAACTGGTGATACATATATAGTTGAGTCATTAAAAGCAGGAAAGGTAATGAAAGTTTTCCAAACCAAAGAGGAAGCAGAGTCGCATCCAAGTGTTATAAAAGGTACTGCAAGGGTTGACAAAAGAATGAGTGAAAGGTTAAGATGCAAAAGATATTGTGAGGTATCAGATTTTTGTGATCAGTACCAAAAATATTTAACTTCAGCATAAAGGAGACAAAATGAAGGATAAAATTAAAGATGCACAAAGACTTATTACAGATGCACAAGGTGGTAAAGCCAATATAAAAGGTAAAGAATATACCACAGTTCCATTAAGAGTTGAGGTGTTTCGTAGCAATCTTGAAAAAGATGATTTAAATTCAACAGCAAATGTTTTTACTTATCAAAAGATATATGAGAATAGAGTTATATCAAAAACATATTTAGCAAAAAATATTGATATACATTTAAATCAAGATGGCAAAGAGATTGTCACTATGGAAAGTGTTATGGCTGTAGGTACAGCAGAAGAGTTAAGAGATTCTAGCATGATTAATAAAACAAGTGCTGTAGAGAATGCAGAGACTTCAAGTGTTGGCAGAATGTTAGCTAATCTTGGTCTACATGGTGGTTCATATGCATCACATGAAGAAGTTGAAAATGCGATTGACGCTCAAGATACTTTGAAAAAAAATGAAAATGTAGTTGAGTTGAAAACGAATAATCCAATAACACAAAATGATGTTACGCAACATCAAGATAGAAGCAAGGATGCTATTGCTTTTTTAAAAGACTTCCAAAGCAAATGGCAAAAAACTATTAAGACTAGTTCAGATATTAATGATTGGCTCATCGAACATGAGTATCAATTTGAAGATCTTAGGAACAATGACTTGCATAATTATGAAAAATTGCGTAATAGAATACAAGAATACAGAAATCAATTAAACAAAGGAAAGAGTGATCATGACAGAAGAATATAGAAATAGTGGTAATTTATTTACACCTATAGAAACAAACATTGTTAGACAGGGTAGAGTAAATGTTGACGGTGTAACTAAGAATATGCTTATCGTTAAAAGCAAAGATAGAGAGGGCATGGAATACTTTAACCTCTATTTTGAGAGTGCTAAAATTTACAAGACTGAGAAAAAAGATGACAAGAGTTCTGATATGGATGGAACTATTAACGCAGTCATCGATGGTCAAGTGAAGCCCATGAAGTTTTGGCTTAGAAGAAAAACAAGCGACAAGGGTACTGATTATACCAATGTTAGCTTGCAACCAAAACAACAGATAAATGGTGCTACACCTGTCAAGGAAACGTCATTAAATGATATGGATGAGTCTCCCAAGAACAAAGATCCGTTGAATGACGAAATCCCTTTTTAAAAAAAAAGGGTAAGATCCCCCAAGCATTTAAAATATGTGAGGGGGTTTCCTTGCATCATATGTTCAACACGACCACCAGTTCACGCACATCATGTAAAGCATTCCGAGAAAACAGGAATGGGGCTAAAGGTCAGCGATTGCTGGACAGTTCCACTTTGTTGGGAATGCCATCACGAATTACACACAGCAAAAATAAAAGAAGAACTTTTCTGGTCTATCAAGGGTGTAGATCCAATAGAAAAGGCAAAAGAATTATGGAGACTTTTTAATGAAACCAATGCCAAGAAGAGCATTCGCTGAAGTCAGTGGATTTGAAGCTAAGAAACATAATATAAGACAAACTACAGACGGACTGTGGCAGTTAACTTTAACTGTCTCAGAGTTTGGTAATGCAGACTGGTTGGTGTTTGCTCCTGTAGGTTTGCCAATGGCTATTGGTATTAAAGCTTTAGACTACGATAATCCTGAAGAAACTCAAGAGGATAATGATTTAAAAAAATATGTAACCAAAGCTGTGATGCTTTGTAAGAATGAGGATTTTCAAAAGTTTATAGAACAAAAGAATATGGAAGAAGGAACTTATAGTTGGGGAATGGGAAACCAAGAAATAGAATGTTCAAATGCTTTAAAGAGTTTGATTGGTTTAAGTTCAAGAGCAGATCTTAAACTTGAAGGAGATGTTTACGATCAAAAAAGAAGAGACTTAGATAACTTAATTAGAGACTTCCAAGACTACTACGACAAGAACGCACAAGGAATATAGCTTTTAGAGGGAGATTAAAAAATGGCTAATTATGAAAAGCTTGAATATAGGTTTAACAAAATAAATAATAGAAAACACATTGATAATCTAAAAGAACATTTTTTTGAGATGTTTAAACTGCATTTTGCAGTTAAATATAATATGGAAGAAACTGGAGTTCATGCATCTGAAGCAAGTAAATATGAAAATTTAAATTTTAATATTTGTAATTCTATTTTTAAAAATCATGCAATGCCTTTTTATGCACTTGGTGGTAATCCAATGACAGGTTACGCAAACAGACTAAAGGGAAAAGAACACGAATGTGTACAGATATGTAATAGCACTGGTATTTCATCTGCTAGTCATGGAAGTCAATTAGCTGATTTCAGTGTTTATGCTGTAAACTGGATAAATGATGCATGGAGAAAAAGAAAAACTGATATTCCAAATGATGAATATTTAGAACAGTTAAATAAGGATTTTATTGAACATCTATCTACTAGTGAATTAGTATAAGAAAGATTTTATGAGAGGTGCTTGTTTATTTTAACTTAAAACTAAAGAAAGGTCTCCTTTGTTTTATTTTAAACAAAATGTAATAATTTTTTTTCCGCAAGCACCTCTCGCCAACTATGTTTGATCTAGATCCAGAATACGTTTTATTAATCTTTCTGCTCTCGCTGTGGTTTGTTTATGCCAACGTGAGTCTCGCATTTCACTAGCCATTTCAGACCAAGCACCTCTATTACAAGCGTCTATTGTCTTTTTAAATTTTCTTAAATTTGGAAGACCCAATTGGAAACACATATTTGCTGTAACTAACCTTGCTTCCTCTGGCAGTTTTTCCCAGTCTTCGAAAAGCCGTTTGCAGTCACTAATAGTAGTTGCAACATCTTCACTAAAAATGCTCTGTACACGTTCTTCAGAAACCTTTGTTCCGACTGGCTGTCCATGCTCTGGATCTTTTTCAGTAACCAAATGACCAATTCCAAACGTAGGATGGTTTTCTGAACACAGATAGATTTCCAATACATTGCCCTCATCGTTCTCTAAATCCTTGCGTAGTTTATCTATAAAGTATTCCATCTTATTCCTCAGTAGTTTATAATATGACTGTGTTAACTGTTTTAAATCTTCTTGTAAAAGAAAAATTTGTTTCCTTGCAGAAACAAGTTCTCTTCTAAGTGTTTCTTCGAAACTATCTTCGTGGTTATCCCAACCTTTATTTTCTGTTTCCGATTGCACTAAAACCAAAGTAAGCTCCTACCAGTCCACACATACTTATGTATTGTGTCATAAGAATACTCTCTGCTTCTGCTAACCTTTCTGGGAATAGAAGAGTTACAATAGTGGTAATAGCCATAAGAAAAATTAAAACCCATGCCATTCTCCTTTTGTTTACTTGATAGGCTTTTTTATCTGGTATTAAATCATTTACGTTCTCTGACATATTTCTTTATCCCATAATAAAATGATATACAATTAACTATAGTATTTAAACTAACCATTGATACTAATATCCATTCCCATCCTTCAGGCATTTCTTTGTTTCCTTATTGCTTCTTTACCTTTTTTAAAAATGTTTGCGACTTGAGTTTTTCCCATGACTTTGGCTCTTTGTTCTCCAACGGTGAGGATTTGAATTTTTCTTGCATACGGTTTATTGATCCTTTTAACCTTTGCAACTGTTGCTCTTGCGTCAGATGGAGTTGCGAATTTAATTCCAACCGTGTCTTTAGGGTTTTCATCCGTGTATAATCTTCTACCAGAACCTTTTGGTTTTTTCCCTGTTCCGACTTTTGGATCACGCTTCTTCATTTCTTTCTGAACTTATCCAGTCCACGAATGCCTAATGCAGCAGACACAGTTAAGAATAATAAATAAGTATACCAGTCAGGTAATTCATTTAATCTAGCAAAGCCATTCTTTACAACATCTTCCATGCCCGGAATGAAAACCAAGATTGTAGGAATAAGTATAACGATAGTAACTAGTTCGTCTTTCCAACTATTCTGAGTACCTTGTGCCATAATGATTTCCCATTTGGAATCATGTGTGGCTGCAGTCTTCATAATCTCAGCTTCTGCCGCTGCTTTTGTTTGAGCCAGTGTAGCTTTTGCCTTTTGTTTTTCTATCTGACCCTGCATAAAAGATCCTGCAAGGTCAGCTATGGGGCCTAAGAATGCTTGAAACATAATCTAACCCTGAAAGAATATATGATAAACTAACAAGCCAATTATTAATAGCTTGCCATAATCAAGATCAAAAGCTGTACCTTCGCCAAACTTTTTTTCCCATAGTTCAAACTTTATTTTATGCCAATCAATCATGTATTCTCTCCCTTTGGTTCACCTATATAAACACAAGTGCTATATCCATTTATATAATCAGGATTTAACATTGTTTGAGTTCTCACTTGATCAATGTATTGATAACATTTGTCTGATGTTGATAGTGGGAAATTTATCATAGGAAAATTTACCCAAGCTGCGGTGTCGCCAAGCGACCACAATATTGTTATTACTGGTATCCACATTATTTTTTCTTTCTGGTTGTTTTGCGTTTTCTGCCTGATGCCGTGACAGACCATTTAACTTTTGCAGGGCCAGTCTTTTTTCGTGCTTCCGATTTACTTATTCTTCCTGCCACAGCTTTAGGTCTGCAAGCAGGGTAAGGTCTAGATTTCTTTTCTTTACCAGATCGACCACACTTCTTTCCAGTCTTGACATCACGCCAATCCTCTTTGAACCATTTGGTCAACCCACCTTGTGGCTTTGCCATTAGTAAGTACCACCCCTCTTTTTATAGGTACGAACTAACCAAGCATTAGCATACGCTGAAGGATAAACCTTAAACTTACGTTTTGCTTCTGCTTTTACTCTTGCATACAATGCAGGATTTTTAGGCTTAGAGCCTGATTTTTTCTTAGCTGGTTTTCTTGCCATTTAGCATCTCCATCTTCTTCTAGCTTGTCGTAAACGACTGTTAGGGTTTTTTGCTGCCTTTGGAAACTTCTTCATCTGGCCTGCACTTCTAGCACAAAATGACTTTCTTCTAGCTGCTCTTTTACCAGTTGGTTTCTTTTCCGTAACGGCTGTTTGTAGTTTGCTTCCGGGATTTTGTCTTCTATATTTAGCAACGCCTTTTGCAGTCATGCCAGCACCTTTTTTTGTGGGTCTCTTATCTCCACTCTTGATGCTAAATCCTTTCATGCTTCCACGCTTTCTCATGCTGAATTAATCCTTCCTTATATTCTCTTTTATCTTTACAATTCTTTGAGCAATTTTATTTCTTTTAATTAGCAGTCGTGTAATCTTATCTCTTTTTTCTATTGAATCTATATCTCTACCTTTTATACCTTGTATTCTATCATTTATTTCATTGATCTGCGTAAACATTCTGTTCATAGATTTTCTCGCACCCAACAGAGACTTGTTAGACTTCCTCATCTCTCTTGCTTGTTCTATGTTTCCCTGCTCTCTCAAGTTATTAATACCTCTCAATAACTGATCTGCTTCTCGTTTCATTTCATAAAACTCACTTAGATATCTATTAGCAGGATCACCCATACCTCTTTGTTTGTAAAATCTTGAAAGACCTAATCCATCAGCAGTTTTGGAGAAAACACTATCACCTAACAAACCAGCAGGTCTTTTAGGAACTACGCCTGCTCGACCCAGTAAAGCATCAAGTCCACCTAAAACAACTGAACCCATAGATCCTAAGTAACCATTTACTAACTGTTCAAACTCAATTGGACTGATGCCCATACTAGCTGTGCCTTGCCCAACAATTTTTGCAAACTCAGATGTATTTGAATAGGCTCTTTGTGCAGTAGGCAATCCTCTTTGACCTAATGACTCAAGTTCTCTTCCCTTGAAAAAATCTCTGTTAGTAGCGATTTCAAACAAAGGTGATAAAGCTTGTGGCACAGGATTAAACTCAAAGTTATTTAAAAGTATTTGAAGCACAGCATCCTTGACATATTCACCATCTCTTTCTTTTATGCCATCAAGAAATACTTCAGGTATAGTATTAAAGATTGCACCAATCTCAAAAGGTTTTGGCAATAAGAACTTCTTATCACCCATATAGATAATGTAATAATTTAATTTTCTGTGTAATGGCTCTTTATCCCAATCTTCATTTTGACTGCTGATAGCATACAGTCCTAAACCAAGACCCATAAGTGTTGCACCTTTCAGTGCTGTGTTTTTCCAGTTTGATTCTGTTCCACCTAGTGCTGTTCCTGTTCTATATAAACCTTGAATACGAGCATTTAAAAATGGAACAAGTGGTATTAATATGCCAAGTGTTTGGGCTAAAGCACCCTGTGGATTACCTCTTCTATTAAAGTTAATTAGATTTAACGCTTCATACGCTGCGTCAGCTTTAGGCACACCATCTTCAATTAGTCTTCTATATATAGCTTCTCTTGTTGCTAGTTCAGTAACTTCCCCTAACTCTTGAAACTTGTCAAAACCAGTTGACAACATATCAGCTAAAAACTGTGGACTGTCAACTATCTGATAACCGTCATGTCTTCTGTAAAATTTCTTCATTTGTTTGGCGTAGTTTGTAGCACCTTCACCAAATGTATACCCACCAAAACCACCAATTACTTTCATCTCTTGTGCAGTCTCAGTATCTAACATAACATTTCTTAAACCTTTGATAGAGTCAATCATTGGTTTTAGCTTTGCATCAACCGTTACAACGCCTGCCATGTCACCTCTAGCAAAGTTTGCAATCATAAATCCCGGTGTCAAAGTTATGGCGTTTCTAAAGAAAGCACCTATGTTTTGCATAAACTTTAATATGCCCTGCATTTGTATTGGAGTGAAACTTCTTAATGCAGTTATCAAATCTTGGTCATCACCTACATCAAAATATTTTGTTTCACCGTTTTCACGATAAGTAAAAAAATTATCAGGAGTTGCTTCTTTCTTTGATGCTACTTTTCTAGGAGCGTTAGGCACATCATCATACAGTCCTAAATCTTTTGCTTGTTCTATTAAACGAACAGTCTTTTGCATTGCAACATTTTTAAGCCCTGCACTTAATATAGCTTGTGCGTTAGAGAATACGTTAGTGTAAAGATCTCCAATCTTTTGTTCACCACCTTTAAGTTCTCTTAATATCTTTTTAATTTGTATATCAGGATTATCAAATGCAGATGTACTGCCTGCTATTGTTTTCTTTGGTTTTTTAATATTACCAAACAAGCCACCTTCATAAACTTCTTCGTCAGCTATTCTATAAAAAGGTATATAGTCATGTGTGTTTAACAGTTTATCTGCTGTCTCTTGTTTAATTGAACCTGTATCAACAAGGAACTTAATCATGGACTGATTAAATTTTTCGTAATCCGCAAACACTTTTCTAAACGTGTCATTTTCGTAACCTAAACCCTCTATGATATCAGCTTGTGACATCAAAGATTCACGACCTTCATTCATTAAACGCTGTGATCGTTTTGCATAAACGTACATTTGAAATTTTGCGTAGTCAGCACCCTGACCTATCGGTCTAAATATTTCAAATAAACCTTTTGTATTAGGATCTAACCTTACAGAACCGTCAGCAAGTAAAAGTGGAGACCCTCTGTTCGCCATCATTTGAACTCTGCCTGCCATCTGTTGTGCAAACTCTAGCGATTTGTATGCACCATTCTCGTATGATAATAAACCACCCGGCAACTTAGCAAGCTCTTGTCTTGCTGCTGTGGATAGTTGTGCAAGTCTTTTACGGACTGCTCTTTCTCTTCGAGCAAGTGGCTCTAATCCGTTTATAAATTCATTTACAAAATTTTCCCTTGCTCTCTTTGAAACAAGGTTCATTGGCTTTAAATTTTTTAATACTTGAAACTTATTGTTAAGTAAGCCCTGTGTTTCACGAGGGTCTTCAATGACCCTACGCATTGCATCAGTTATTTCTGCATCATCGATTCTGATCTTGGCTTGTTCATCAGTTCCGCTAGGCTCTCTGCTAATCTCTGACGCTGTTGGCTTGTCGTCTTTTCGAGCGGATGACTTCTGTTGGTCTTTGGATCGCTCCAAGGTGAGTAGTCCTCCCTCGATTGTACTGAAGGCTTTGTAGTTTTCAACATCTTTTAATATCTCCCTAAATGCTTCTTCATATGAAATGTTTTGTTCGGAGTCTCTTCTTCCATCTGTTAATAATTTAAACATATCCTTTTCTGGATACCAAATCAAGGCCTGAAAATCTGCGTTGGTTAAATTCAAACCAGTTTTTTCTTTTAATAAATTAATTGCATCACCAGATACTTTTCTCATCCATGCTCTATGACCACCGCCACCGGGCGAGTCTATTGTAGCAGTGCCATTTTTAATTAAATTAGAATTTACCTTATATAACTTAGGTCTGGTCTTTGAATCAAACTGTGGATTTTTTCTAGGCTTTTTTATTCCTTGTCGTATATCACCAGCATAATCTATGTAGGCATTTGTTCTATACCATTTTTCATTTATTGTATTTAATCTTTTAGCAATATTAAATATTTCTTGTTTGTTTTTTTCATATCCTTCAGTTAATTCAAGAATATCTTTATTTCTATTTTTTTCAATTTTAGGTTTGCCAGCCTTATAACTTTTTATAGCTTTGAAAGAGTCAGAAAATAGCTTAGGATCTATACTTTTAATAAATGATGCTTCGTCTAAAGTTAAACCTTCAGGTATCTCAAAATCACCACTCTGTAGTTGTGTGATTTGATCAAACATTTCTTTAACATTCTTAGCTGTGCCAGAAGCATTACCTGTCAATGTTCCAGTAAATCTACCCCAAGTTCTCATGAACCACATATCCATTGTTAATGGATCATAGTTTTCCATTAAGTTTTGATAAAATCCATTACCAATCTTTGCACCCAAAACATAAGAACCGTGAACTGTTGCATCCTGTAACTCAGAACTTAAATCGGTATCTTTTATATTTAACTCTTCTAACTTTGCTTGCAGATCACGAACCAAAAACTTTTGATTAAAAAAATCCCAAACAGTTGTTCCGTCATTTCTGTCATTAAATACTTTTTGTAATCTGTTGGTTAAATCAAAGTTTAACCTCATTGCTTCACCAGCTTCTCCTTCACCGTAAATTGGAAACTCACCAGTCTTTCTCCAATATTCATAAACAGGTAAACCAATTTTTGCGTTTCTTAAAACCTTCATGCCTTGAGAACTAACTGCTATAGCTAACGCCAGTGCAGATCTGTGCCTTTTATCATATCTATCAGAGTTTTCATCTACCTCTGGATATATCTCTCCAACCTTTTTCATCGCTGCTTTAACAGATTTTGTATACCAATCTAACGCACTTTGTTGATTTTTCTTTTTACTCCTTAGATGTGCAGTATAAGCAAATGCAGCCATTAACTTTGCTATTAGTCCATCCTTCTCTTGTGTAGGACTTATAATTTTTTCTTCTAAAAGTTGATCAGATAAATTTGTATATGAGTTACCAGCTTCTGAAACAAGCATTTTATCAGCTTGTTTTGTTCTTGGTGGTGGTTCATATGTAGGATTTAGTATATCAATACCTGAGAGTCTTCTCTCGTTTTCTGATAAATCAAACATTTTTTCTGATGCTGTAAAATCATTTTCTGAGTTGTCAGGAAACTTTGATTTGTCATTGAGATCATTCTCTGCTATTTTAGTTAAATCAATCTTAGCTTGATCATCACCAACTTTTCTAGCTACTATACCTTTGCCAACCATTTGTGGCTCATCGTATTTAATAGGACTAGACATAGGATATACAAACTTTGTAGACCCTTCTTTAATATCAAATTGTGAACCTTCAGGTACTTTATGTTGACCTTGTAAACTTCTAAATTCTTCAACGCCAACTTGTCTAGGTTCTCCAATAACAGCAGACCCTATTGCCTTTGCTTCTCCCTCACCAGTTTTTACAATAGACATACGTTGACCGACATAAGGTCTTAACGAGTCAGTATCTCTTGTCTCTAAAGTTTTTTCACCGTCAACAATAAGATCTGCATATGGTATATCTGCTTTAGTATCAGTCCTTACATTAATACCTTTTCTTGTTATTTTATCTGATATAACTGGATCAGACTGTGTTTCCTTAGTTGCTTCAATAACATTGTTACGAACAACTGCATTCGGAAAAACTTCTCTAACCAATGGTAAATAATCATTAGGTCTTTTATTTTGTTGAAAGCCATCTCTAGTTTGTTTTCCAACGCCTGAACGATCACCTTCAAAGTTTATCATGTACATCTTGCCACCAAGTTTCAAAGCATTCTCTGCTTGTTGCAAGACTAGTTTTTGATTATCTTGATCTGGTATTGTGTTTAATACATTGTTGACTGTAACTGTATCCGACTTACCAAATGCTGCATTATCAACAGCAGAATCATTTTGCTCTTTAGTACGATTAAAAGGATCATAAACAAAGTTTTGAACACCACGCTCAGAAAGAAACTCTGTACCTTGTTCAAACTTACCACCACCTATATCCATGTTTATAGTGTTGGGTTTCCAACCGTCAGTATTATCTATCTTTTTAAATGATGCAGGAAGTTGACTGCGTGACGTTTGTGCAGAGGTAATTTCTTGATCAGGATAATCCCATAATCTTATCTTTGCTTGATCATCTGTTTCTACTGTGGGTTTTGCAGTAGATAAAACATCAGTAGTTGTGCCAAATCTGCCACTAAAACCACCACGAGATGTTTGCTCTAATACATCCTCAACTGTTTGAAAACCTTTGCCCTGCATGGCATTTCTAAATCTTGTTAGAAATGTACCAATAAAATCAAAGTATCCACCTAATGCACCTGATAAAGGATTTTCATCACCCCTCATCTTGGCTAATCTATAGATGTCATATACATTAGCTTGCATTTCAGTCTCTGACATCTCCAAGCCACCTTCAAATAATTTATGTAACTTAGGTTGATGTTTTTTAATCATCCTTCTAACATTAGATGGTATTTTGTCGTAACCCTTTTCTAAATTAAAAGCACCATTCAAAAGACTTCTAACTTTTGGATTCGCATCAGCAAAAGTATCCTGCAAAATATGAAATGCTTCGTGTGCAGCAGTTTGTGCATACATTAAAGAATTATATTTTTCTGGATCAAGGTTCATCAAATCTTGATCTGTTGGGTTTTCTTTAATATCTTGAAATGCTAAATCAATTATAGATCTTATCTTTTTATCAGCATTTTCACCACGCCTGAGTTTTTTCACGCCCAAAGCAAGTTGCTGTCCTTTCTTGCCACCAGATGCTTCTGCAACTTTAGTGTTAACAAGAACATGATCTAAAAAATTAACCTCAATATCAGCAGATTGTGGTAGAGTATTTGCCATCTCTTGTCCAGCTAAAAACATTCCTGCCATAGTTTTATAGTTTATGCCTGCACTTTCACCTCTTTGTGATACATTACCTGATGAGTCTCTAAAAAATAAACCCTCTCCTTCGACTACAGGATTTAAAACTTGGTATGTAAGCTGAGTAGCAATTCTATCTCCAAGATCTCCTTTTTCTCTAAGATCTTTTAATTTGTTTTGTATAAAATTCATAGCACCGTTGAACTCGGCATCTTCTTCTATTTGTATTTTGGCGTTTGCTTCCTCATCATTAGTCAACTTAGGCTTTGGTCTTTTTGACTTTAAATTATTAAATGTTTGTTGACTTAAACCACCACCTAAAAATCTTATCAAACCCTCTTCTAGTTGATCATCTGTTAAGGCGTTACCATCGTCTTTAAATGTTGGGGTTGATTCATCAACTCCTGCCATGCCAATAGGCATAATATCTGGTTGATCTGTATCCTTAGCAGTTTCTTGTTTTTTTAATTTTGCTGCTTGGCTTTTATCTTGAATTATTTTTAAAGAATTTTCTACGTCTTTAGCGTCTTGTCGAGTAGTATCACCAGCTTCCAAAGTAAAAGGTGATGAAGCAACACCAATTGCTGAACCAATTGTAGATCCAGCTAAAAATGATTCAGTCAATCTAAACTGTGTTTCTTCATCGTTGAGAACGCTTAAGTCAAATTTATTCGCAGAAAGTATTTGACCTATATCTTGTGCAGCTTCAGTAGACCCTTCTAACACTGTACCCTGCAAACCTTTTTTAATAGCATTGTTAAATAGCTTTGGACTGCCTGATAAACCTTTTATTTGAGGAGCGAGAAAAGTAATCACAGAGTTTAACGCTGACTGAACGCCTGCTGTAGCTAACAATGCACCTGACTCAGCACGATCAGGATTACGCCCTTGTGCTTCTCTAAACTCTTCTGTGTTTCTTCCTAAGAATGGAACAATACCACCAACAATACCACCACCAATAGCTCCCACTGCT
>VTLG01004517.1_pt1 | contig 19221 bp, 19 predicted proteins | sample 4694571 | NCBI WGS metagenome assembly VTLG01 (sample SAMN12604809, study PRJNA352737) | marine metagenome | biome: ENVO:00000447; feature: ENVO:00000209|ENVO:00000569|ENVO:01000036; material: ENVO:00002151; isolation source: viral sequences binned using virsorter ...
TGGCCAGCATTTGATGCAACAAATGCAGAGCAAGATGGCGCAGAGATTTTACGAAGAAATAAAGACTTTTTTGCCGCAGAAATAAATGCTTGGGTAACACTAACTTACCCATCACATCAACATGATTCAACAAAATGTACACGTGATACAGGGTATCTTGTAGACGCATTAAGTTACGACTTACTTTATGGTGGTACTAAAGCAACACATATTATGGCAACATCATTTAATGATGGTGGTGTATTTCAATTACCAGCCGATGATAGAGTAGTAACAGCGGCGGCATACGCCCATATTGCTACTGTTATGAGTTCGCTTATGCAAGGTAATACTGTAACTGCAACAACTGGTAATGCAGAAGCACAGGATGTATCCAATGGTGGCCAAGGTGGTACTGGTGATGCAACGGGTGCGGCTGAAGTTGATGCAAATATGCAAATTGTTGAAGACGTTATTACTGCTGGTAACCTTGCAGGTTTAGCAGCAGCAGTTGAACCAGATATTGCTGGTAGTACAGCGGCCGCGGCGGCAATTAAAACCGCTCATGCCGCGGTAATTACTGCAAAAGCATCGATCACAACGGGTGCAATGTGGGTACAAGCAACAGCAACAGCAACTATCACAGGTGGTATTGCTACTGCCACAGTAACAACTGGAGGTTCATATGCAACCCTTCCAGAAATTACACTTACTGGTGATGGTACAGATGCAGTTATAGTGCCTATAATGACAGGAACACTTGCGGCCATTACAATGACAAATAATGGTAATAATTATACATCTGTTCCAACAGTTGGTATATCGGGCGGTGGTGGTTTAAATCCAGCCGCAACTGCAAAGTTAAATGCTAGTGTAACGGGTATTACAATCGTAGAAGGTGGTAATGGTTATACAGATACTAACTTGTTTACATCAGTTATTAGTGCCCCAACGGGTGCTGGTGGCACAACAGCCACAATAACTCCAGTTGTTGATGCAAATACTGGTACAATTATTAATTTTACAGTTGATCAGGCCGGTAGTGGTTATGAATTAGAGCCAACAATTACAGTTGAACCTAAAGGCAATATGTGGTCAGCAAGTGTAACACTTACACTAAATGATTATATTTGGTGGGCACAAAATGTATATCAAGTAACAGTTGGTGGTACTTCAGGTATTGAAGCCCCGAGTCACGTTGTTGGTGCTGTTACAGCAGTCCAAGGTACTTGTGAATACACATTTGTTGGTACAACAGGTAGTGGATTTTCTGGAACTGTTGATTTACTTGGTACAGTTGCTTCAGTTGAAATTACTAATAACGGTACAGCCTTTACAGTTGCACCAACAATTACTATTAATGGTGGTGGTGGAACAAGTGCCGCGGCTACAGCAACTATTACAAATACTATTGCTGATCTTAGTGTTGCAAATGCAGGACATGGTTATACTACAGCAACATTAGTATTTCCAGCAGGTATTACTCAAGCAACAGGCTCATGTACTGTAAGTAATATGCTTGATGCAGTAACGATTTCTGCTGGTGGTAATAATTATATAGGTAATCCAACTGTTGAAATAAGTGGTGGTGGCGGAACCCAAGGGGCCGCAAAAGCATTTACAAATGGTGCTCTTGTTGATACAGAAATTCAAACTAGAGGCGCATCTCTTACAAATGCACCTCATATAACGTATATTGGATCAAACAATGTACGTACACATTATGAAGCAGAAAAATTCCATTCAGATACTACAAATTATTTTATGGATCCAGTTGCTAATGATGCAACAACAACATTAACAACTCTTACCAGAGCTGGTGTAGTAATGGAAGCAGTTGTTGCTGGTAATGCTGTATCTCCTGCAAGGCAAACTGGTATCGTTATTGATACTGCTCCTGGCAATACAGTTGCAAACGCAGAAGTTGCAGTTCAATTTTGGACTAAAGTTGCTAAGTTTATTATTAATAACAATGGTATTTTTGCAGACTCAATTTCATTAATAAATCAAAACAATGCATTTATTACGGCTGAAATTAAACAGAATTTGACAGATAATACGATTGCAAATACTGCGGCTAAAGTACATGCTGATTGTCAATTATTAATAAGCGGAATAACAGCGGCATTAGGCACAGCCGGTAGTATAAATGATTTACTTGCGGCAGCCGCAACATTTGTTCATAAAGCACATTTTATTACATCAAATAGTGCGGCATGGGCAACAGTTGAAGCACATTTAGTTTCATTGTTTACTGGTGTATTAAACCAAACAGGTTACACCGCATTACAAGGTGGTGAACCACAAGTATTAGATGGTACAAAATCAGTTGAAGGAACTGGCGTTTCAAGAGTTACAGATTTAATTAACATAATTGATGATGCCGTAAGAACAAAAATTGCAACCGGTCATACAACTCAAAACAATGCAGATGCTAAAACAAGGTTACTTGGAAACATTGAATATATTATTGCTGAAACAGTTTATGATGTTCAAGTTTCAGATATAGACAGAGTAGTTGACTATGTACCATTAGGTAAAGAAGTTGAAAAGTTTATTAGAGCAGTAGCCCATGACATGGAATATTTCCTTAGTGGATCGGCAATTTCAACGCTTTCAACCACACCAACAGTAAGCTCAATTACCATTAGTAATGGTGGTTCAGGTTATTCGACTACATCATCAATAACAATAGCCGCTCCAGCAAGTGGTATAACTGCAAGATGTACTCCAGTTGTAAATGTACAAACTGGTGCAATTACAAGTCTAACAATAGACGAACAAGGTACTGGTTATAATCCAGGTAGTTTACCGGCAATTACAGTACAACAAGGATTAGGTTCTAGTGCATTATTAAGATCAGTTATTGTTGGTGGTTACTTGTCAGAAATACGGGTATTAAATCCAGGTGCTGGATACACAATTCCACCGTTTGTTGGTTTAACAGATCCAAATAACAGTGATGCATGTACATTGCAATCAGTTATATCAGATGGTGTTCTAGGTCAACCAACATTTACTGCTGAAGCAGACAGAGGCACAGGATATGCAACAGTTTCAGTAAGAATAAATGGAACAGGTTATGCAGAATCATTGCAGACTGGCGAATTTATGTATGTTGAAGGATTTACTGACGTACCAGCCGCTGGTTCAAACTTAGCGTTTGAGAACAATTCAGGAATTTATAAACTTGTTTCTGTAAAAGAACTTACTGCAACAAATCCTGATATGGTTGAAGCAAAGAACTTAATTCAACTTAATAAGGAATATATCAAAGCAGAAGTTAATGAATTCATGACTACAACTTATTCATCACATATGACAACCGAGTATCAAACAAAGTGTAAAGAAGATACTGGGTATCTAGTTGATGCGTATATAAAAGATTTCTTAACAGGTGATCTTGAAGAAGTAATTTTTGCGGGGCAACGATTCTTTACTCCAAACACGGTAGCAACTTTACAGGCTAATCCTGCAGAATATGCCGCGGCATATGATAAAACAAAAGAAATATGTGATAAAGTATCATTAAACATAACATTTACTGCAACACAATTTAGTGTATTCCAGTATAAGAGTCAATATGTGTTTACTGATAGTGCAACTATATTAGCCAGAATAGCGGCTATTGATACCGCTCATGATTTCATCATTACAAATGGTATAAATTTATTCAAAGGAAAAGCATTACTGGCCGCAAACGAAGAATTTATTAAGGCAGAAGTTGCGGCATATATTGCAACTACATATGAAGATCATACTCATAATATTGATAAATGTAAGCGAGACGTTGGTCTTATTGTAGATGGTATTGCGTATGATATTTTTGGTGGTGATGCAAGATCGAGAGAAGCAGGTATTAGATACTATCAAGGTACAATACATTATTCAGGATCTACATCAATAGCGGCAAAAGCAGGTATTCAATATATTGATACAGTAGTAGATGCGGTACTTCAAAATCAAAATCCGCCAGCATTGTTTCAATCCAATGTTGTACGAACAAGTGACGGAACATATACTGCATTAGCAAATACGTTAGCAAAAGTGTCATCAAGTGTTACATACGTTCTTGATATTATTAGTAATGGCTTTGATGCTATTACAACTATTGGTCAATATAGTGCAAGAATTCAAGTTAATCCAGAATTTGCGATGACAGATGCTCCAGTACATGATACACCAATTACTGTTAGAGCATTGTATAGTCAGGTACGTTTAACTGGACATGACTTCTTGGATATTGGTACTGGTGGTTTTGCAGATACAAATTATCCAGATCAACCCGTTAACCCACCAAGTCAGCCTGCTGAGGTTATAGAATCAGGTGGTGGTAGAGCATTTTATACAAGTACTGACCAAAATGGTAACTTTAGAGTTGGTGACTTGTTTGAAGTTGAACAGGCAACTGGTATTGCGACATTGAATGCTGAAGCATTTAACTTGTCTGGATTAAACGAATTAACACTTGGCGGTATTGGATTAGGTGGCGCAAGTGCTGTTATTAAAGAATTTAGTACAGACGGAACATTCCTTGCTAATTCAGATGAAATTGTACCAACCCAACGTGCTATTAAAACATATATTTCAGCTCAGTTAGGTTCTGGTGGTGGTAACTTGCAGGTCAACGCATTAACTGCTGGTGATGTTACAATTAATTCAAATACAATTTCAACAGACCAATCAGTATTGGCAATGACAGCGGCTACAATAACTACAAGTGCAGATTTCACAGTTGGTGGTGTACTTACAGAAAATTCAGCAGAAATGTATAAGATGAATATAACGCCGATTGCTGGTGCATTAGACATAGTATTACAATTAGTTGGTTATAATTATGACAGACGAACTACTGGAAGACATGAAACTGGTTTAATTGCTGAACAAGTAGATAAACATATTCCGCAGGCTGTTACATATAAAAATGGTAAACCCGATGGTATTCAATATACTAAACTCGTGGGTTATCTTGTTGAATCAATTAAAGAATTGAAAAACGAAATTGATATTTTAAAAGGAAAAAAATAAATGGCGACTCTATTAGCAACGACGGTACCTTCAATAACAGGTGTGAGTGATGCTGTTGTTTTACAAAATAAAGCAGGTGCTGGAACGCAAGGCATAATAACCATTAATTCCAGTGGAAACATTGTTTGTTCTGGTGATGGGAATGTGAGTTTAACTCAAACAGCAAGCACGACAGCATTTTCAGTTAATACAACTTCATTCATTGTAGACACAACCAATGGTAGGGTTGGTATTGGAGTTGCTCCAACTGAAGCACTTCACGTTACTGGAAATTCTGTTTCTACTGGTGATGTTGTTTCGGTATTTTCAGATGAACGACTTAAAACTAATATTAATCCAATTGAAAGTGCATTAGAAAAAGTAAATAGTCTACGTGGTTTTAATTATGATAATATTGGTGCAAATCCAGAAATAGGATTTGAACCAACTCGCAAATCAGATGTTGGACTAAGTGCTCAAGAATTACAAAAAGTTTTACCTCATGCAGTTTGTACCGCACCGTTTGATATGGATGGTGAGGGCGGCTCCAAAAGTGGTGAAAACTATTTAACAATACGTTATGAAAGAGTAGTGCCATTGTTAGTTGAGGCAATAAAAGAATTAAGTGCAAAACTAGAAAGTCATAACCATTAATGGTTTTGGGAATAATAAATAAATATAGTTAACAGATAGGATAAACAATATGGCTTATAAAGTAGGAACAACGGCAGTTGTAAACGATAGTGCTCAAGTATTATCATCGCAATTATCAGGCGCTTTGCCTGCTCTCGATGGCAGTTCTTTAACTGGAACTGGACATGGAACACGAACATTTATGATTTGGCATAATTCACATTGGTCAGTTGTAAATGGTGGTTGTTGTTTAGCATGGACAGTACCTGCCGATACTGAAACAATTCAATTTGAATTACTTGGTGCTGGCGGCCCTGGTGGGTCATCTGCTGGAGATTATGAAATTACAATGGGGGGCCAAGGTGGCGGATATGTTGCCAAAACTGTTTGTTCAGAAGGCGGACAATTTACACCAGGATCTTCAACATATACATTATGTGCAGGTGGTACTTCTCAATGTTCATGTTGTTGTCATTGTTGTATGGCAACCAGACAAGGATGTACAACTTGGGTACAAGGTGATGGCTTATCCAATCTTTGTGCAGTAGGCGGATTAGGTGGTTCAACACCTTGGGATAAGATGAGTAGTTGTTATAATTGCCACATGGGTGGTATTCAATGTTGTGCTCCAAACTATGATAGTACTTGGATGACACAAACTGTTCACACACAATGGTATGGTGGCGATTACGGATTTACTGGAACTTCTGGTTCATATAATAGAAAATATGATTGTTGTTCAGATGTAAGGGGGTATGCAGGTGGACCTACAGGACCATTTGCCGTATCAGGAACAGTAAACGGTGGACAGGCTTGTACTCAATGTAGTGGTTGTCGTGGTGGACACTCGTCATTTCCAGGTGGAGGTGGTAATGGACATCCAACGGCATCAGGAAATGCTTGTTGGGGCGGCTGGGGAGCCGGTGGATTAGTTAGAGTTACGTACTCATAATATAAAAATATTAATTATTAAGAAAGTAGGAGATTAGCAGAATGGCCGATCAAGATAAAAACTTTTCACCTGATCATAGAGAATATTGGCTAGGATCCAAAGGAAGTAGAACTATAACATATAAAATACCAGATCAACGGTTCTGTTGTGATGGGGTATGTCAAGGCGTCGAACATACATGTACAGATTGCTGTCAAAATTCTGATGCAGACAAGATGCAAAAAACATCTACAGTAGAATACAGAGGACCAGATAGGCTTGTTTGTTGGATAATTAATAATGAACCAGTAACACGAGTTGTAGATTCCTTTCCAGAAGATGAAGTGCCAGAAAGACCTGTACCAGTAAACTATACAGCAGTTACAATTGATGCAACGGCGTCAGATGAAAATGCAGTACGTGTTGCTTTATTATGGGGTGGATTACCTCCTATTAGATATATGGAAATAGATAATTGTTGTCCAGAAATTCCAAATAGAATAATTGCTGATCCTACAGATATTCGAGAAGTTTATGATAAATGGAAAGTATTAGAAGACTGTATAGATTTAGAAACAATGGTATGGAAGCCTCTTGAATATAGAATCGAAGAAGAGGCTAAAAGTATGACAGATGATGAGATGAGGAAAGTTCGAGACGGTCTTTTATTCCCAACAGATTCTAAAATTGCAGACGATATGCCAGCAGACATTAAGCAGGAATGGTTAGACTATAGACAACTTTTAAGAGATCTTCCAGAAATTACAAAAGATTGTCCTAATTATATGATTTGTTTTCCAATGCCTCCAGATGAGCCAGACTTAAATGACTTATTTGAAACTAAAGATGGCGATGATAACGTAACTAAAGCCATAAGAATTAGTGAACGAACGGCTGATGATCAATGGATAGTAGATAATCAACTTCCAGATTGTTTAAAATAAAAAGCCCTTCTCATAGGGCTTTTCCCCATCATAAATAAATTTGACATTATATATATCCTATGTTAAAATAGTTTTAAACACAACTTTATATCACAATTAATTGTATGAATCGTTCCAAGGCTTTTTTTATTGACGGCGGTGCTGGCCGTGTTTTATGTTCAATTCCCGCTCTAGATAGATACGCTCAAGACTCAGGTGATGAAAATTTTGTAATTGTATGCGAAGGAGGTATGGACTTCTATCGAGGACATTCCACTCTTCAAAAACATGCTTACGAAAATTGGCATAAAGGTCTTTTTGATCAACATATCAAAGACAAAGACATTGTATCCCCAGAACCATATAGAATCAATGAATATTTCAATCAAAAGTGTAGTCTTGCTCAAGCATATGATATTGAAATTAATAATCTTGAAGAATCAAGAAAATTGCCTGCTCCAACAATCAACCTCAATAAAGTGGAAACGATTAATGGGTATCAAACTATTCAAGGAATAAAATCAGAGTTAAACAAAGATAAAGCAATAATTATTCAACCTTTTGGTCGTTCTATTACTCCTATGGGCGAATATCTTATTGACTTTACCTCACGCTCTTTTGAATTGAATAATGTAATTAGCATCATTAATCAACTACGAGAAAAATATGCTGTTATAGTAATGACCGAATACCCATTTCCTATTCCAGAAAATAAAAATCATATGGTTGCCTTACCAAAAGAACCGAATTTAAGATTATGGGCGTCGATGATTAATTCAGCAGACCACTTTTTAGGATGTGATTCTGTTGGCCAACATATGGCTAAAGCATTAGGTAAAACGGCAACAGTCGTTATTGGTTCTACTGTACCAATTAACATAACTTACCTTAATGATGATAAGTTTGATATTATTGATATGGGAAAAGATAAAGAAAGAGTTTATTCTCCTATTAGAGTATCAATGGATGATGAAAAAGACAGAACAAATGATAAAGTAATGATGATGGATAAAGAACAAGAACAAAAGGTAGTTAATTCGTGTGTACAGTTTTTAGGTAAAGGAACGACATTTACTGGTAAGTTTACACCAACACAACAAGTAGAAAGTTGTTCAGTACATGGTCATTCACATGGTCAAGTAAAGCAACCTACGTATAATGTTAGCAATAATAATCTTTTAAGTTTGGAGAAGTAAATTATGAGTCAGTGGATTGCAGGAATTACCAGAGGACATAATGCTGGAGTTTGTTTATTAAAGGATGGTGAAATTGTTTTTGCTATTGAAGAAGAAAGACTTACACGAAAGAAATATGATGGTGGCCCACTTGCTTCTATTGTCAAGATACTTGATTATACTGACAAAATAGATTATCTAGCAATAGCACATACACAACCAGATGATAGTATAGTTGATTATTCATGTGAAACTGTATATACTTCTCTTGCAAGAAAAATAGGGTTACTTGAACTTGAAAATGCTATTGATGAACACCGCCATAAACAAGTATTTGATATGCATCAATGGCATCATAAAATGCATGCCGCTTGTGCATTTTATCGCTCTGGATTTGAATCAGCAACTGCATTGATTGTTGATGGTGCCGGTACACGTATTCCTATGACAATGGATGCTGGAGACGGAATGTCTGAACAAATAGTAACTTGGGAACTTGAGACTATTTTTGATTGCTCATATCCAGATAATTTTAAGACACTATATAAACACCAAGGTGGTCCAGGGCCTCATCCGTCAGTAGTTGATGCTGAAATGGAATCCTCTCGTGAAAGAGAAGAAGGAACACACGAATTAATTCTTGATGAAAATGCTGGTATTGTGAAAGCATATGAAGCAGTAACAAAATATTGTGGTTGGTCATCTATTGAAGCAGGAAAAACAATGGGATTATTTCCATATGGTAAAGCAAATGACAATATTCCAACTATCTACACTACTGATGGTGCTGGTTGGAGAACTGCAGATAGAAATGTTATCACTCCGCGGTATCCTAATGGAGCATTAGTTAATGCACAAAGATATCCAGAATTGACTGATGAAAGTGCTAATGATTTAACAACACTACAAAATCGAAGAGATATGGCGTATGCCGTTCAAACAGAATCACAACAAATGGTTCTTGAATTGATTCGTAAAGCAGTTGAAATGAGTGGAAACAAAAATGTTGTTATTTCTGGTGGATATGGTTTGAATTGTGTTGCAAATTATTGGTATCGTGAGCAATTAAAAGACGAAAATATAAATTTGTATGTTGAACCAATGTCAAGTGATGCGGGTACTGCAATAGGTGCTGCCTTACTTCTTCATTATAATCTAACCAAAGATTCAAAACAACGTGAGTTTGGTGAATCATTATTTCTTGGTCCAAAACAGGAAAACACAACAGAAGAAATTGTTGAAATTGCGAAGAAATATGGTGCAACTAACATATATAATAACCAACATCCTGATGATGCGGTTAAGTTAATTTTAAAAGGAAATATAGTTGCGTTATTCCAAGGTAAAAGTGAGAATGGTCCACGAGCATTAGGTAATCGTTCTATTCTATTTGACCCACGCACACTTGATGGAAAAGACTATGTGAATAAAGTTAAACGTAGAGAGTATTTTAGACCGTTTGCTGGTTCAATTCTTCACGAACACGCACACGAATGGTTTGATATGAGGGGAATGGAAGAATCACCTCATATGATGTACGCAATGAATTGTTCGGAAGAAAAATACGCAAAACAGATTCCAGCAATCGTTCATATAGATGGTACTTGTCGTATTCAAACAGTTAAAAAACACCAAAACCCAATTTATTATGAAATAATTGATCAGTTTTATAAAGAGACTGGTGTTCCAATCATTTTTAATACATCTTTTAACCTTGGTGGTGAACCACTTGTAGAAACAATTACTGATGCTATGTTGTCTTTAACTAATAGTGATTTAGAATACCTTTATTTTCCAGAACATGAATTGATTATTGAGGTACGTAATACATAAAAACATTAAATTAAAGGAAAATAGGAAGTTATGCGAAATATTAAATTAAGAAACCTTATCTATGAAAATAAGGGATATTTTGATGTACTTAATAAAGTACTAAATTCAGAACAGTTGTCAATAGGTGAAGCATATAAAATTAGTAGTATTGCTAAAGGCTTAACTGAAAAAATGAATACGTATATGGAAGTTAAAAAAACATTGCTTGACAAATATAGTACACCAGATGAAGAGGGCAACTATAATATTCCAGATGATAAACAAAAAGACTTTAATGATGAGTATGCTGAATTACAAAATATTGAATTTGAACTTGATGGTGTTGGTAAAATACCATTTCCAGAATCAATAAAAACAGGTATTACACCTTCAGATATAACAGTTCTAGCAGACTTTTTTACATTTGACGCAGAAGTATAATATTATAAAAGACTTTTTATTTTTTGCTTGTTTAATTTGTCATAAAGAACAAGTTTAGCACCAACATGAAGTGGCTTGGGGTATGCATCAATTTTAACCCAACAATACCCTGCACTCTCCCCGTTTAATTTAGGCGTAAATTCATCATCAACGATAATTGCAAAACTGTGATATTTGAAGTCTTTGTTTTCTATTGTGTAGCAGTTTATTGGAACAATCTTATGCTCGGTAGCATTAATACCCGTCTCTTCCATAATTTCACGGGTAAGGGCTTCTTTATTTGTTTCGTCTCTTTTTTTCTTTCCGCCAAAAAATCCCCAGACTTTATGTCGTGAACGTAGTTGTAATAACATTCTACGAGTATTTGCTGACACGATCATTGCACCTAGTGCTTCTTTATAAGTAGATTCTCCAGAAGCCATCACTATATGTTCCTTGACCGGTAATCGCCCATGTTTGAGTTGTTCCATTGAATGATAATTGTTGGGTACTTGCACTATTGTAAACAGTTTCAATGCCAGATGTTGTTGCACTTGCATCAAAACTAACTGCCCAGGAAGTTGTAAATGCAATAATATCGTTTGTACTACATGTTAACCCGCCCCAATTTGAATCGTTGGTTACACTAGCAGATACAAGATATTTTTGTCCACTTACACTGGCTGGTAATGTTCCATCACCTGGATAATTTACACTTGGATCAATATACATATCTACTGATCCTTGACTGTTTGATGGTAAACTGTCTGCATCAGCCGCAAATGCTAATGAATTTACATCACCAGTATCTGTTAAAAGTCCAATTATATCTGCTGAGTCATCAGTTGGGTCATCACCCACTCTTAATCTAAGTTGACTTGCACCGCTAACAAATTTTCCATATTGTTTTAATACTTCTAGCCATGCTAAAGTTGCACCACCAAGACTAACTGAATCTTTTAAAGTAACTCTACCATTTTCATAAGTTATTTGCATGTGTTTACCAGTTATAACAGTTGTTCCGGCGGGGTAACTTGGTGTTGTTTGGTTTGCTACAAATTCACTTATTTCATCACTATTTGCGGCCGCCGCAATACTTGCGATAATGGTATGAATGAGTTTCTGATGGCTAACTTTACTTGGTGCACCTAAGTATATAGGCATTGTATAAGTCAATGTTGAAATATCTATATTTTCTTCTGTTCCAACTGGAATGGCATTTGATGACCAACTTATACCAGTTAATTCTACATACGTTAGTGATGCCCAATCAAATATGTTATCATTACTAAGCAGATTAATAGAAGGATTGAATAATACTAAAATTTGTTCAAGTATCATCAATTTTTGTTCTGTGTTGCTTGTTGCAATATCCAAATTCATTGTAAGCAAATATGGAACTGGCATTAACCTTTTAATTGCATACCTATTGCCAGGCTCATCTTTATATACTTGAGCATCTTCATCAAATTCTTTTTCTATTGCATATACAGTATCAGAACCGTGTGGGTTTAATCTATATTCTGAGTTTGGTTGTAAGTCTTGAACATAACATGACATCATTGGAACAGTATTTGCCATATTTTCGGAATTGTTACGAATAATACTTTGTACCATTCGCGATGAACCGCCGTATACTGTAGGAAGTTTTCGTATTACTTGAGTGGCTGAATCTTCAGAAATTTTAACACTAAAAGTACTAAAAATTGCCATAAATTGTTTTATAAACTTTCGCAGTTGTGCGTCGTACCAATAATCCATTATACATCCGTTTTAGGTTTTATAACATTACTAAGTCCTTGGACAGTTTCAAACGTAGTGCCGTCATTATTAGTAATGGTACTATTATCATTAATATAATCTGATGCAGTAAACATTTCACTTTCTGGACTTGGCGTAGGTGCATTTACTTCAATTGGTACCCACACATTTCCTTGCTTTTCATATAATGTTTGTGGATGCATGTCTGTCCGTATAACTCGTGTCCCCTCACCAGCATTTAAAGGGAATGTTGTCATTGAATGAATTTTTTGTGTATATGTAGAGTCTACCGGACCGTGTGCCATGCCAGTATATTCCAAATGCCCTGTGTATCGTTTGCCAGTTGGGTTATCTTCTCTTGCATCTAATACATTTGCTTCAGCAATCGCATCTAAAGTTTCTCTAACACTAACCGCACCATCTTCTTTTTCAAATATATCTCTGTATTCTTGTGAATCTGTTAATGGTGTACATTTTACACGCCATAAATGGGGATACCAAGTTGGACTAAACCCTTCTGCTGGCCTATTTCCTTCTTGCACTACATAAAACTTTTTAATTGGATCAGCATCAACATCTAATCCATATTCTTCAATTAAATGTGGTAATTCTAATACATCACCCGTCATTAATTTACGTTCCATAAGATTAACCATACTTTGTAAATGAAACGTAATAAAAAGAGTATCACCAGTTAAAAATATACCAAACTGAGTAAGATCAAAGTCAGAATCTTGTACTTGATATGATCCTCTTAGTTCATATACTTCATCGGTGTATTTTCTAGTTCTATTTTCTTGGAAAAGAACATCTTGAATAGTGAGCTCGCCATCTGCTTCACCGTCAGTTGTTTCAGGACCAATATATTTGTGGACAAATATTCCAGTACCGCCCATTTCAAACTGTTCTTGTGCGGCTCGATCAAAATATTTAAAATCGTTTGATTTATTTGGTCGCCATAAACTAATTCTAGGCATTTGCTACTCCAATTCGTATTTCCATACAACCTCAATATTATTTATTAGAATAAATACTTGCAACGAAATCTTAATAGAGGTACGTTATGTTAATACGTGAAGTAATTGTTGAGCAACAATTAAATGAAGGTTGGTGGGATAATTTTACTAATTGGGCAGGAAAAGTTATTAGTAGTGTTGCCGCTGATGTAACTGGTGGTGCAATAGGTCAGCATTATAGAGGAAAACGTGATGATACGGGTAATTTTATTTCCGGAACTGCACCTGATGAAGTAGCATCAGTTATGGAACCACCTGCTCCAGCAAAAACACGTACATTAAGACGTGGATCACGAGGTGCTGATGTTAAAGCAATGCAAAAAGCAATGAATTTAATGGGTTTTGATACTGGTAATCCAGATGGTGCTTTTGGTCCAGGTACTGAAAAAGCAGTAAAAGCAATGCAATCAAAATTAGGTTTAAAGCCTGATGGATTAGTTGGTCCAGGTACACGTAAAGCAATGACACAAGCACACCACGGTAAAGCACTTAACAAAGCTCAAAAAGCAAAAGTGGCTGCCGCTAAAAAAGCAGGAACGGTAGACAAATTTGGTACATCAGATAAAGATCCAGCAAGTAACGTATTACAAATTAAAAGCCCAAAAGTTCAACGTGATTTATTAGGAAAAGACGGAGAAGCAAAATCATTTCAAGTAAGTTCAGAAACAATGCAAAAAATTAAACAAGCATTACCTAACTCAGGTGACCAAAAAAGTGCAGTTCAAGAGTTACTTCGTTCACGTGCTCTTGGTACAAAAATGTTTCAAGTTTCTGGTCAAAATGGTGAAAGACTTGTTCTTAAAAAAGGTATAGATTACTAAAAAGGCACATTATGAAAATAACAGAGTTATTGACTGAATCCGAATATTCTCAATTACGAGAAAAATTTAAAACACAACGTAAGGGTTCTAAAGGTCCAGCAGTTAAAGAAACACAAAAAATGCTTATTCAATTAGGGCATTTAGCACCAACTTGGACATCAAAAAAGTCTGGTAAATCATACCCTAGTGATGATGGTAATTTTGGTGGTGGTACTGCAAAAGCCGCTATGGCATTTCAAAAAGCAAACGGATTAGATGTGGATGGCATAATTGGTCCGGCAACTATTAGATCAATGATGAATGCAGTAGAAAAGAAAACTTCTAGTGAGTTAGTTGCTAAACATAAACCTGGAATAGATAAAGCAAAGGCTGATAGAGATGCAACTATTGCAGGTGTATTAGCAAAACGAGAAGGAAAAATATTAGACCGTTTACTTGCCCAAAAAATTAAACCAAAAATGAAACCTCGATACTCAACATTATATCCACAAGTTGCTCAAATGGTTAAAGCACATGGTAAAAATTCTGTTGCTGGTGCGGAAAAGATGGCAAAGGGTATACTTCATGCGAAATGGGCACTTGATGTTAATGCAATGACTTTCGATCAAGCATTTGCAGAAATGTTACGAAGGTCAACAGACATGCCAGAAGCAGATGTTCAACATGTAACTAAAGAAGTTATGACATCGAGAAATGAAGTCCTATATGGACCTCCAGGAACAGGCCGTTCATGAGAATTAATGAAATAATATTAAATGAAGCACCATCATCTGGAATAACAAAGTGGGTTAGAAGTGATATGCAACCAAAATATACTGGAGGAGCATATTTTGATTCAGAAACATCTTTTAATACTGCTATTATGAAAGGCTCAGGATTTCTTTATAAGGCCGCTTTAAAATCCCCTCAACATCCAGTAACTGGAAAACCAGCACTTAAATTTCCTGGTGTTGATGATCCAAGCCATCCAATGGCAGATAAACGAAAACAGGATTCAAATTTTAATACAAAATTAGTTGCGGCATTGGGTACAACATCAACACAAATGATAGCAACAACTAAAAAACCAAGCACAATACTTGATCCTAATAGAGCTAAATTAAGTACGGCAGATATAGCAAAAACACCAACTTCTGTTGCATCAAAAGTTGATCAACCAGCACCAGCATCAAAAGTTGAGCCTCCTGCACCACAAAATGTAAGAAAAATGCCTCTCCATCCAGCAACAAAGAAAGCCTGGATAAGGCAATACGGAAAAACACATAATCCGGACGGAACACCAAAAAACAGTTGACATTCCCCTTATAATAGCATATAATATATACATAACGTAAAAGAACGACGCAGAGGTGCAATGTCTGTTAATGAATTTAATTTTGTGCATGAAAAAGTCGATCAAATCGATGTAAATTTATTTGACATGGATGGTAGTATCCCCTTTAATGACAACCATACCTTAGCCCACATTATGCATTTGGCTGGCATATTTCCTAGTGTATCTCAAGCACGTAAAAATGGGTGGCACAAACCCATTCCATTTGGTTTTTCCGAATTTGTAGTAGGAAAGAACCGGAAACAAGTATTCATCCTTAACAGAATTGAAACATGACACCAGTAGCCGCAAGTCTAATAATTTTAGCTCATAGTATGGTAGGAACTTATATGGGGGTAGATCCAGATGCAGTACCACCAATAAACGGTGCATATACTCTTCCATATACTGAAGTTGATAGCAAATGTCAATCGGGTTGTGTAAGAGGATCGACCGCAGTTTATATTGCTCGAGATAAAACTATATATATTGGGTTAAAATCACATTATAAAGACAAGTTTATTTTCTCACAATTATTACATGAAACTGTTCATCATTTTCAACGTGAAGCAAATATTAATCGTGCAAATTTGAATTGTGAAGAATTTGAAGCCCAAACACTCCAAGCAATTTATTTAAAAGGCGAAGGTGAACAATGGATTGATAAGGCTTTTGTTGAGTTAAAAAATAACAGAAAAAAATGCAGTAGATTTCGGTTTAAGTAACAACTGGGACACGACTAAATATCTATGAAAGTTGCTAAATTCAAAGAAATTTTAAATCATTCTAAACATATTGATCATCACGAAGAATATGAAATAAGACGTTATAACGATAATGGTGGATATATTATAATAGACGCATTAGGCGATTTCGTCATCTTAGAAGAGAATAAAGCAAGCAAAGTATGTGAGATCATTTTTGATGATTTGATTGCTCAGAACAAAGTAACATTAAACTAAGGGGCAACATGAAAAACACGAATGATGATTATTTTAAAGGTGTCAGTATTGCTAAGTTAATATTTTTAATTTTATTTTTCTTTGGTGCTATGGTATTAATTGGCCAAGTTAGAGCAGAGGATGAAAGTAGAACAATATTTGAACCTAAATATCCTTCTGGTGTAATATATGGATTTATAGAAGGGTGTCATATGGCATTTGAAGAGACACAATTTAAATCAGATCAACTTTGGCCATCAGATTTAAAAGATATTTGCAGTTGTATGATGGATGGTCTTAGAGAAGCAATACCCTTGCAAGACTTTTTAAAAGATTGGGGTGGTGAATTAACACCAGAACAAAATTCAATGTCTGAAATGTTTGGTATGATATGCACTGAACAAATTATAAGAAGAAAACTACAACAAAACAGGGATCCGGCATGAGTGACAAAATAACTTTACCAAATAAATCACCAAGAACATACAAATATAATAGCACAAAAGAATACGTTGATAAATTTCCATGTGCATATAGACAATGGAAAGCAGACAGCCATTGTAATATTATTCATGGTTATAGTTTTACTATGAGATTCTTTTTTGGTACAGATCATTTGGATGTTAGAAATTGGGTTGCTGATTATGGTGGCTTAGGAGAACTTAAAAGTTTTTTAGATGATATGTTCGATCACACATTATTGGTAGCAGAAGATGAACCAAAAATGGAACTTTACAAACAACTAGAACAAGCAGGAATTGCAAAACTTACTGTATTACCAAAACTTGGTTGTGAAGGTCTTTCTTCGATGTTATACAAATATATGAACGGAGTGTTCATTCCGGATATGTGGGGGCCAGGAGAAGCAGAAAGACTTTGGTGTTATAAAGTAGAAGTACGTGAAACGCAAACTAACATGGCATGGCGTGAAGGACACAGAGAATGGGGTGAAGACCTATTCGATGTTGATGAATAAGGAAGTTATATGGAACAATCTATTGAAGAAGAAACTGAAGAATATGATACCTGTATTTCGTGTGGTGTAGTAACAAAATATAAAAAAACTGATCATATAGATACTAGAGTGGGTTACATTGAAGGTACAGGACAATTATGTTCTAGATGTAGTTACACAAAATCATTTTATAAAGCATGATTTAATGATTGACTATTTTGTCAAAGGTAGTATAATAGTTGAAGTTAAGTTGATTTATTAATTTCCTTAAAGGAGTGATATGGCTAAAGCAAAAACAAGCAACTTACTGAAGCAAACCCCTAAAAAGAAGAAGCGTAAAACACAAGCAGATGTTGATGCTCAACATATTGGATATGAACCAGAATGGGGAGGTACAGATAGTGTAGAGTCAGGTATGCAAACGAAAATGGCTCATGCATTTAATTACTATGCTTATACTGGTACGTCAAAACTTGCTAAACAGTATTTGATTGATTATGCAGAGCAAATTTTAACTCTTGAAAAAAGTGAAATTAGTAAACTTAAAGCAATTTCAGATAGAGAATTTTTAACAACTAAATGTTGGACGGCACGAATGATTACCATTGGTGCAGGATTAGAGGAAAAATATATTGAACATGTTAATCGATATATCAAAGAATTGCTTATACTTGGTGCTAGTAAAAAAGAAACAAGAGAACAAAAAGCAAAAGTTAAACAAGCGGCGCCTTCTATATATGACAGAGTAAAAGAACAAAGTGGTGATATTGCGGCTGAATTCGAAATACTTAAAGATTACTATTTCGAAAAGAACACCGCATTTGTAATGGGTATGCAACAACGTAGTTGTTTAGATATTATGCGAGAGACTGAGGCAACTCAGGCTCATGTACGTATCATTAAAAAAGACAATGAAGTAGAATTGTTTGAAATTAATAGTGTTATTAAAAAAACAGATGAGGATCTTGTTGAAGGATATTCATGTTACAGCAAAAAACAATTAGAAGGGTATGCAAACTTTTTACAAGACATTATTGATGCTTGTGATATGATTATTGGTGAAAGTAGACAAAGGCGTCAACCACGTAAAAAGAAGCCAGTAAGTGCTGAAAAAAGGGCGGCTAAGATGAAGTTTGCAGATAAGGATGAAATAGTTAATATTGTTTCAGAACGCCCTGTAAATATTGTTGGAGCAATAATAACATTTGTATATAATAAAAAGACACGCAAATTAGGTGCGTATATTGCTGATGATAACTCAGGATTAGACGTTAAGGGACAAAAAATTCTTAATTATAATCCAACTAATAGTATAGCAAAAACACTTAGAAAACCCAAAGAGCAACTGAAAAATGTACTTATTTCACGTGCAAAAGCTCTTAAGTTTTTTGAGAATGAAGTTAAAACCACAGCAATTAAACTTAATGGTGCAATGAACCAGCATTGGATTATTGTAAAAACTTATAAATAGAATAACGCATCCATTATGGGTGTATTATTATAGAATAAATTTTAGGAGTTGAATTATGTCAGGA
>VTLG01008018.1_pt1 | contig 19220 bp, 16 predicted proteins | sample 4694571 | NCBI WGS metagenome assembly VTLG01 (sample SAMN12604809, study PRJNA352737) | marine metagenome | biome: ENVO:00000447; feature: ENVO:00000209|ENVO:00000569|ENVO:01000036; material: ENVO:00002151; isolation source: viral sequences binned using virsorter ...
TTTAACAAAAGCTCCAGTCCCATTAAGATAAAAAGCAAAACCACTACCATTAACATCATCTAAAGTAATAACATTATTTCCGGCTGTAAGTTGTCCTCCCGTAGTAACTTGTATAGAACCTAAAGTGGGGTCTGTACCGTCAGGAATAGTAGGGTCATGTGTTACGTTACCGATTACAGCATCGTCACCTGAACCGGGTACTCCATTATCCCAATTAGCTGCTATTGTCCAATCGGTTGTTCCACCAGAGTCACCACCAACCCAGTTTGTTACTGCCATCTACTTATGCCTGTCTGAGCATTGCGTAAGTAATATTATCACTACCTGTAGCAGGAGTGACCGTCACACCACACCAATTTAATCCAGTCGTAGCGATAGATTTAAGAACGCTAGTTGTTCCACTCACAGTTATATCATCACCTATTTGGGTGAAATCTGATGCGTTAAAAAACGTCCCTGATGTAGTTCCAATTCGCCCATAAACTTTAACAACATCTCCAGCAGAATCTGCGTCGTCGTTGTAAAATTGGAAGGACAAACGGTCTTCGTTGCTAACGTCCACAGGAGCTATAAGTTGTATTTGTGCAGTTCCTGTCTTAGTGTAAGAACCTGTGGCTGTAGTGTATGCTTTAAAATTTGCCATATTATATACCTCACTTCGCTGGCTCGATGCCATACGTCGTATATATTATAAAATTAATGCTCAATAGTATTTAAAGGTTTCCCTATGTATGAGCTACTACACTCCATTTGCCGGTTTCGAAACAACTAACATGAAGAGATTCTCCTGTGTTTTTACTAAAGGTTACAGGTCCCTCAGTTCCACCTTTATATATTAGTTGACTTCCACTTGCATCAACTGAGAATGCTTTACCAGATAAATTAGATTGTGCTGTACCATAAGTTATTATATATTCCATTCCAGTCACAGCAGCGGGTAAGTATAATTTGAGCCCTGTAGCTGCACCCAGCTGGGTAGGGTCAATAGTATCAGTCTTGATGACTTGAACCTTTCCATATCCTACAACATTACCTTCGAGCGTTGTTCCTGCCAAATCAGCCATCCATTCAGAAATCGTAGATACACTATTTCTTATACCTACAGCATCTTGCATGATAATACCAGTATCGTCTTTAAATTGTGCTACTGGTGTACTAGCTGCTTGAAAATCTAATGTACCATTTGGAGAATCAATTACTGGTGCAGATGCTGTTGTAGTGTTAAATGATATTTCATTTGAGCTACCTCTTCTTCTTATGTAGAATAAATCATCACCAGTGCCTGAATCTACATTTACATCTATATATCCTTTAGAATCGAAATCTAATGTGTGACCGTTGTCTATACGTATATCTCCATCAACGTGTAACTTAGCAGAAGGTGCAGCTGTACCTATACCTACCTTACCATCAGCTAAAATACGCATACGTTCAGTATCATTAGTAGCAAAATACATTGGAGCATTATCTTCTTGATAAATAGCTGCTCCTACACTGTCTTGGCCTAGAAGTAAACTGTTACTTTGACCAACAATCCTCATATAACCAGAACTTGCACCGTAATTAACTTCTAACTTTCTGGCGGGTGAAGTTGTGCCTATACCTACATCACCATTTAAATATATCTCATCAGCTGCGAAGTCTCCCCCGATTAGTGGAGTTCCTTCGTCATTATGAATGTAAAGTTTACTACTTTCAGTGCTTGTACTTGATGGTCCTGATTTTTGACCTATATATACATTATAGTCTCCTGTAGTATTTTTTGCACCAGCTTCATACCCTATATATACGTTCGAATTAGCACTAGTAGCAGTATAACCTGAACGGAAACCTAACATAACGTTTCTCATTCCAGTAGTTACAATCCCTGCTGAGGCTCCTAATACAGAATTGGACCCACCATTTGTAGAATCTTGAGTAGCCTTTAAAGCGTCTTTTCCTACTGCAACGTTCATAGTAGCTGAAGTAATTCCGTGCCCTGCACTAGTTCCTACAAAAGTATTATCATCTCCTGAAGTTAAATTGTATCCTGCTCTGTGTCCTATTATAACTCCAGCATCACCTGTAGCAGCAGCTGCACCAGCAGCTTGTCTACCTATAATAACTGCACTTCCTACTGTGGTAGCGAATTCAGCTGCACCATTACCTATAAATACATTATGGCTAGTTGTAGTAAGAGCGTCTCCAGCATTGTAGCCTATGATTGTGTTTTCTTCACCAGTTGTTAGAGCGTTACCAGCACTATAACCTAAAATTGTATTATAACTTGAAGTTCCTGACGCAAAGGCCCATGTACCCAAAACAGTGTTCTTTTCACCTGTTGTAAGGTCATTACCTGCGTGAACTCCTATTAATGTATTGTTGTCTCCCTCTGTTATAGCTTTTCCAGCTTCGAACCCTACTACAGTATTATAATTGGAATTACCTAAAGTATTGGCATTCATAGTATAAGCTCCTACAGCAGTGTTATAACTACCACTATAAGTGTCAGAATCTCCACGTCCAGACCATGCTCCTATATGTGTGTTACTTCCAGCACCTCCAGTAAGTTTTTCTCCAGCCCTAGAACCTATAATTACATTATTATTAGTATTAATCTTTTTACCAGCTTCGTCACCCACTGTTACGTTATCACTCTGAGTAGTTACTGCGGCTAAACCATAATTACCTACAGCAACATTTCTATCTCCAGTGGTAAAAGCTTGCAGTGCACGTGTACCCACGGCTATACTAGATGCTCCATCTCCCGCACCATCTCCCATTGCTCCCCTACCTATAGCAATATTATAACTGCCTGTAACGGTTCGCATTGTTCCATGACCTATTGCTGTTAAATCGTTTCCACTATTAGTACCCGAACCAGCTGACTTTCCTATGAATGTACAATTACTACCTGATACTCCTGCTCCAGCTGAGTGTCCTATTATAACTGTTTCTGCTAAATCAGCTTTAGCATTTATTCCACCTAAGATTACAACATTATGATTACCAGTTTGTGTATTAGCAGACATAGAACCACTTCCTATGACTACATTAAATTCTGCACCAGTTGTAAATCCTGAACCGGCCCCATTTCCTATAAATATATTCCGGTTAGCAGTTGTTACATTGTAACCTGCCTGATATCCTATAGCTACATTTTCATATCCACTACTTGCAGCTTTAAGTGCTTGAAATCCTACAACGGTATTATTATAACTCGAATAAGTAGAAGAATTACCTTCCAATGCACCATACCCAATTGCGGTATTATTATTACCAGTAGTATAATATCCAGAAGCATAACCAATAAACACACTACCTGTCATAGTGTTAGTTGCTCCTCCTCTACCTGCAAAAGCACCTATCCCTATATTTTTACCTGCACCATCTGCTGGCGCATTCTTTTCTAAAGTTGCTCTACCTACACCAACATTATAATCTCCATGAACATTTTCATATCCAGCTTGATATCCTACATAATCATTATAATTACCTGTAGTTAAAGAGTGTCCAGCAGAATGACCCATCGCATTATTACGAATACCTGCTGTTAAACTTCCTAAAGTCATATAACCACCTATAGCAGTATTACCACCAGTACCATCACCAGTGGCTGCTGCTGATAAAGCCTTATATCCAAACGCTGTATTATAATCACCATGAACATTAGAATCAAGTGCTTGGTGTCCCATAGCAGTATTATAATTACCAGTAGTGTTTGCTGTAAGTGCATGATAACCTACAGCTGTGTTCTTTTCTCCAGCTGTATTAGATTCTAAAGCACTGTATCCGATAGCAACCTGATTAGCATCTGTAGTACTACTGAGTGCCCCTCTCCCTATAGCTACGTTACCTGCACCATGAGCAGAAGATAATGCAGATAATCCTATACCTACATTACTATGAGCCGCAGTAGTAGCACCTGACCCAGCGTGTTTACCTATATAAGTATTGTAATATCCTGTTGTAAGAGTTGCGCCAGCTTGCATCCCTACTACTGTATTATCATAACCAGTTGTAATATTTATCAATGCATCCGTACCCACACCTACATTATTATATGCTCCTGAGTCTAAAACCCCATAACCTGCGTTATATCCTACCCAAGTATTATAATTCCCTGTAGGGTGATATCCTGCTTGATATCCTACCATAACTGCTCCAGCTGAACCCTTAGCTATGGCTCCTGCACTATTACCTAATGCTGCGTTATAATCCCCTGTAGCACCTGATAAAGCATATTGTCCTATACCTGTAGCATTATCAGCAGTAGAATATCTCATAGCTCCGTAACCAAAGGCGCTACTACTTCCAGCACCATCTGCATTACCAAGAGCATTAGTTCCCACAACTGTATTGTAACTGTTGGAAGTATTTTCAGCACCAGCTAATCTACCTATATAAATGTTACTTCCACCCGTAGAACCACTTCCAGCTCTTTCACCGATAGCAACATTATCATCAGTAGTAGTAACGGCTTGTAGTGCGTTCTTTCCTATAGCTACGTTACTATCTCCATCGGTTATGTTGGTACCTGCCATATATCCTACTAGTGTATTGCTATATCCAGAAGTCATATCATATCCAGCCAAAGTACCTATAACTACATTATCATAAGCTGAAGTAGTGTTTAACATTACTTCTCTACCTATAGCTATGTTAGCCGCAGCAGTAGAACTAGCGGCACCAGACATCGCATTATGCCCAATAGCCACATTATAATTACCATCAGGTCGGAAACCAGCTTTGTTTCCAATATACACACTACCTGTTGCATCTCCATAAGAACCTGCACTTTGACCAATAGCTATCATATCTAAAGCATTAGTTCCACTCACAAGAGCAGAATTACCAATAGCCATTGATTTATTTGCTCCAGTAGCGTTATACATAGGTTGATGACCTATTGCTATAACATGGCCCCAATTAGTGCCACCAGTTACAGCATAACCAGCAGCGTAACCTAAGAATGTAGAAAAGGCTCCCTCTGTAGTAGCTGAAGTACCAGCATAATTATATCCAGCCATTTTTCCGACTGCTACATTCTCTCCTCCTATTGTGGCTTTATATAAAGAATCATATCCGATTGCTGTATTTCCAAGTGCTGTAGTTAGAGTGCGTGCTGCTTGACCGCCTACCAATGTATTTGTGTGACCTGTTGATACGTTATACCCTGCTTGATAACCTACAGCCACATTATTATAACCTGATTTTGTATCTAATAAAGTTTCTCTACCTATGGCTATATTGTTATACCCTGTAGATATCTCTTTCATGGATTCGTGTCCAATTGCTATGTTATGAGCTGTAGAAGATGTAGCATCTGTGTCGGAATACATAGCGTATGTACCAATAGCTATGTTTCTTTCAGCAGCTCCTTGCATATTTTGAGCAGCACCATATCCAACAAAAATATTCATGTTACCTAAATCTGAACTTGTGTTATATCCAGCCAATGCACCTAAAAATGTATTATATTGACCAGCAGCAGAATACCCTGCTTGACTTCCTACAAAGGTATTATTAATTTGAGTAGTCGTAAAAGTACCTGCTCCTCTTCCTATCATTGTATTAGCATCACCTGTGGTAACGTTCATTCCTGCCTGTTGACCTATGAGTGTATTTTCATCACCCTCAGTCATATCATCTCCAGCTTGATATCCTAGAGTAGTATTGTAATTTGCTGCGTTTAATGTTCCCGGTGTCGCACCAAGATACATAGATTCAGTTGCACCAGAAGTAAATAATAATGCATTTGCTAATGTGTCAGCAGAAGATGCATAAGGAATGTAACCAGAAGAAACAGAACCACCTATTGAACCTGCGGCAGGGTTAAGTTGTTTAGTAGTTCCGGCTCCATCAGTATAGTAAAGACCTACATTATTTGTTCCTGAAGCCCAAATATAACCTATTGTAGTAGCCGCTGGCGTAGGCGCTGAACCTACACTTCCATCAAACTCTACTGAACCACTTGCTGGTCGGGTTGTAATATTAACCATCTTGCACCACCTCTAAAGTTTCGTCGGTCCTTGAACCAACAACATAATAATCAAATTTATAATCTTTACTTGTACACGCTATCATGACTTTATCCTTCTGCTTCTCTTTAATGTAGACAGTGTATGGTCCATGAGGCGTGAGTTGCACTGTATAGTCATCACACATAGCTTCCCAGTACTCAGGAAGCTCTATTAAGCACCCATATTCTTTTGACTCTATAGAGCCCCTGATATATATACCATGCTCTGGTCCTTCTAGAGACCCATGCACTAATCTCTTATCTTTATATAAGGGGTGCTCGATATTAAAGCTTTTCGCTGTAGCGCTTAGTGTTCCATTGATTGTAGTAGTGCCATTGACGTATAGAGCATCTGTAGTAGATACGGCTGCTCCTATAGATACATAACCTGCCTTAGCTATATCTAAAGCGTGTGACTTAGAGTTAGTATCGAAACGGAACGCTTCATTTGTTGAAATACCATTAATATACATTTCAGACATATTACTGCCACTAGCTGCTCTTAATGCTAATGTTGCGTAGCCAAAGTTACCTGTTTTCTTAGCTCTTAAATAAAGGAGACCATTTGTAGCAGTAGAACCTCTTTGGTCTTCTACTATACTAAATTGGTCATATGTTCCACCATCTCCTATTTGTAATACATTACTTGCAGCGGATGAAGCGTCTCTTACTAAAGATATTTTATTCATATCTAGTTGTAGATATCCACTTGTAGTATTACCTTGTAGTCTATATGATTCTGTACTGTCCCAGAAAGAAACACCAGAATCTCTGTATATTCTATTAGTAGTGGTATTGTCTAATGAAAAAGATGCACCAGATGCAATAGCTACTCCTGCTCCCCAAGCACCTGCATTAATACCAAAAGTTGCACCATCATCGTTAAATATCGCCATAGGTACTGCATAACTATCACGTGATGTTCTAATTTGTAAAGAAGGTGTTGCATTGTCATAACGAATAGCTACAGAATCGTTTCCACTTGAACGTCTGTTTTTCAAAACTATACGTGGTTCATAAGAGTCTACTAGTATTCCATCTGCTGCCCCTTGGTCTGCTGTAACTGTAAATGAATTTGGAGCATTACCTGTTACATTAAAGGTAATAAAGCCTCCAAAGTCTCCATAAATTAAAGGAGAAGTTGTAGCGCTGTTAGCTATAACTAATTTATCATCTAATGTTTGCCATGTAGTATCATTAGCTGCTTGGTCTCCAATAAATATATTTCCTGTACCTGTAGTGTTCTGAGCACCTGCATTAGTACCTATAGCTATATTTTTACCTTCTCCATCACTTGGTGCTGTATAATATAAAGTACCTGAACCTATACCTATATTAAAGTCTCCGTGAATATTATTATAAAGAGATTCTGAACCTATTCCTATGTTCTTATGACCTATGGTTGTTTCACGTCCTGCAACATAACCAACATATATATTATGTTCACCACCAGTTATATCTCCTCCCGCAGAACTACCTACAGCAACGTTAAAATTACCTGCTCCTAAATCGTATAATGCAGATGCACCAATGGCTGTATTATCTGAACTTTGTTGACCAGTAGTGGCACCATACATAGCACGATAACCTATAGCGGTATTTCTATGTGCATTACCTGATATATAATGCCCTGCTTCAATTCCTATAATCGAAGAATAATAACCAGTATAATTACCTATACCAGAGCCGTGTGCAAAACTACCACTTCCATAATTTATGTTACCATTGGCATCTACTTGTTGATATACTTTACCAACTATAGTCATTTCAGCGGAATTGTCTGGACTTGTTGTACCAAACCCAGTATAACCACCGTCAAAATAAGAACCACCATTACTATCAATATAGATAGCATTACCACCAGTAGCACCTTTAAGATAAAATATACCTCTACCAGAACTAGCAGTTCCTAAACTAACTCCTTCACTACCATCAGCAGCAAGTATACTAAAGTAAGTAGAGTCTCCTTTTAATTGTAGTTTCTGAGTAGGTGTAGTTGTGCCTATACCTAAGTTATTGGTTGAAGCATCCCATATCATTTTAGCAGTAGAGCCGTCGTCGTCATACCATATAAAATCTCCAGTAGAACGGTCAATACTAGCACTCTTATACCATGCTGAACTGTAAAGTCTGTCTATATTAAAATCACAATCATCACTAGTATCTCCTAAACGTAGATTCCATCCTACATCTGCATCATCCTGTACGGTAAACTTTATACCTGCACTTGTACCAGCAGTATCACTTCCTGTAGAAGGGTCTGCCAGTATACTTCCCTCTACATGTAAAGCCTCAGAAGGTGAAGATGTAAATATACCTACACCACCACCATTAACACGCATAACTTCGGTAGAACCACTAGCAAATGTAACCGAATCACCTTTTACATCTAATCGTGAATCAGCACCTGCATGTATAGATGCGTCTGTATCATTAAAATAAATATGTTTACCAGCAGCTAGTGTCATGTGGTTGCCATCGAATGTTAAATTGGAACTACCTTCAATACTGTCTGTTGTAGTAGCTCCAAAGGCTATCTGGTTGTCTGTTATGGAACCACCAATAGTACCACCACCTCCCGCAGCTACAATAGCTCCTGAGACTGTGTTAAGGTATTTGGCTGTAATTAAATAATCGTCTTGAGAAGAACCGGGATATGAATCGCCATCAATTAGTATGTCATTTACGGCGTTACCTCCCATTGTGAAATTATCTGATGTTGCTGGGAGTGTTACACCACCAGATGCTGTTATTAAACCTCCTACTCCCATAGTACCAGTAACTATTGCATCGTTAACTACATCAATTCCCGTAGGCATAACTTTAAACCGTGTTGTATGTGAACCGGGTGCACCTGTAGCAAATATCAAAGTATCATCAGAGTTACCTTTTACTATAGTATGATGATAAGTATCTCTTTGGAATACCATCTGGTAAGCACCAGCATTAATATGTAATTTAGCTAGTGGTGTTGCTGTACCTAAACCTGTGTCACTTCCAGATGTAACATGCATAGCTGAAGTACCTGCACCATAAGCGAATACTTCGAAAGGTACTGCATCGGTAGCTCCACTTAAAAAAGTAGTTCCACGTACATCTAATGTTTGAGTAGGCGCAGCTGTGCCTATGCCTACCCTACCTGTTTCATCTATACGCATTCGTTCAGCTTGTGTACCTGCACTCGCTGTGTAAAACGCTAATTGACCATCATCTTTGTTAGTGGTATCTGGACCACTCATAATCATCATAGTACCAATAACTGTTCCATCCCACTTACCTCTCATTGCCATAACGTGTGAGTTTTCACCTGACCTATTTGCATCACCAAGTAAAGTAACAGCGCTGTCACTAGTTTTAGTTATTGTTATATCTCCCGAACCTGTATATGACCCTACATCGGTTAGATTAAAGGTATTCATATCAATAGCTCCAGCCATAGATATTGCATCAGCATAAGCTGTACCTACATATAGTCTTCTCCATGCTTTATCTGAATCTCCTAAATCATAATAAGCATCAGTTACAGGTTCCACCTTTCTATCATCACTAGTATTATAATAAAATGGAGAATCACCTACAGTATTTGCTGAAGAAGCATATGGAATTCTATTAGCTGAAATAGAACCACCAATGGTTGCTTGACTAAAACCAGTAGCCGTAAAAGTACCACCATCTCGTTGTGTAAATGTTAATGTACCAGCACTATATGCTGCGCTGGCTACGTAATTATTATAAGCATCATTCCAGTTAGTAGCTGAAGATATATATGTATCTCCTATAGCTACTCCATTCCATGTTTTATTTGTAAATGTCTGTGTGTTAGTTGCAGTTGTTGTACCTGTAGGTATACCTGTAACCGTAAAGTCTGGAAAGCTGGTGGTTCCAGAAAAATCTATCTCTCCAGCAGAATAAGTTCCTCCTGTAACGTAATAATTTGCATCATCGTTAGCTGCCCATGACATAACTCCAGCATCTGTAGATACTAACGCATAACCACTTGAAGCTGGATAAGAATTAGGTAAAGTGAATGTTAAACTAGAAGCCATAGCAGCTGCTTGTAATTTAAGATAATTGGTACCGTCGCTAGTGTCTTCATGAAATGTAACATACCCTGCGGCTGTAGGATTACCTCCTACTAAAATACCAGTAGTGAAAGTAGTTTCGGGGGTAAAGGTAGTCATTGCGGCGCCAGTAACATCAGAGCCACCTCCAGCCATACTACCTGTTAACTTACTATCAGTCCCCCATGTGAGTCCATCCAGATAATAATTAGTACTAGTTGATTCCACCCATTTTAATCCCGTGGATTCTGTACTATCGGCTGCTAATACATACCCATTTGTTCCAACAGGTAATCTAGCAGCTTCTGTAGAATAAGTATATAAATCTCCTTTAGTAGTGAGGGGAGATGAACCTCCTGTGTCTATTCCTGTAACATTAAAATTAGAAAAGCCCGCAGTTCCGCTAAAAGTTATAGTCCCATCACTAAAGCTTCCCCCTGTGACATGGGGGCCAGTAGCGGCCTCGGTTTCTATATTACGCGAGGAGGCATTCCAAGCCAAACTATGAAAGAGTCTATCGTAGCGCATTCTTCTCCAAATTAATAAAAATGATTGGGGAGATTAGGGTTCTCCCCGTACCCTTTAATAAAATCAGTTATTCAATCTAACCGGAAATTACTATTTGTCCAGCTTCTGGTCTGACGATTTTCAATCCATATCTCATAGACATGTATGAACCGACAATACCGAATCCGGGGTTGGCTTCTTCGACTGTCAATGGGCGTCTCTCGACGTAAGCCATAGGCTTAACTGACAAATCGAATATTCCATATCTCGTGGTTGGAACCCATGGGTTAACAACAACGGTTAGTCCATATAATTGACCAACAATACCACCAGTTTGTAGAACGCTACCGAATGGGTTGCTTCCTGCATCTGTTGGCATAACGTTAGCTCCACTGACTAAGCTTGCAGCTGGTACCATACCAGTTGTAAAAGCAGCAGTGAAATCAGCCATCTTCAATATGTTTTCATAGTGAGATGGTGAAATGAACAAGTGTGTTGCGTTGTATCCATGTAATGACATACGGGTGATAGCGGCAGAAACATCCGATAAGGATAGTGCTGAACCAGCTAGACCACTTGCGTCATTATTATAAGACTTAGCTCCTGATAGAGTTGCGATTGATTGATTTGCGTATTGGTCTAACCTTCCAGAGAAAGCTGCATCTGCACCTAAAAAACCACCGTTAGGACAGTTTGAAAAGTTTACAATGTTTGCTTCTGTACTGGATGCGTCGATATCAGCATTACTGATACCTGTACCATATGTTGCACTTCCGAGACCGAAAATAACATTTACAATGTGTTGGGTCATGTGTCTGTCGACTGCACGACGTGCTTCATTCAATGCCATCTCAACTTCGTTGAATCTTGAATCTTCTATCATTCTTCGGGTAACACCTACTGCAAGACCCCACTCTTTAACTGCCACTCGCTCGGAGCGTAGTTTAGTGTGTTGGTATTGAGGAGTGTTTCCTTCATCTATTTGTTCCATCGCCATGGATGGTTTTGCGAAAGTAATATCAATATTACCGCCTGTATCTGTACTCATTGGGTCTGCAAAGAATTGCATAACTGGAAGGTCTGTGACCTTGTAGTCCATAATTGCATCTTTATAGTCAATAAGTACTCGCTCACCAGTTCCACCTGTGTTGTTGTAGGAACCAGTGTTCAGGCTTGTTAGTATACCGGGAGTTGCGTCAACCATTTAAATCACCTTATAATATCAAGACCTTCTTTGAACCGGTATCGGTTCCGCCGGGTCCTGCCTCTAGCGCAATAGCTACACCTGTTCCAGAACCTTGAATAGTAGCATTAGCTGCTCCTGATGCAAGAATTCCGAGGTTTGCTACCTCACTGGTTAATAAGTGGCCAGCGTCAAAAGCACCTGAGCACATAACGTTTAATACTACTCCTTTACCGCTGATAACTGAACAGTTAGCACCACTGGCTGCATCGACGAAAGCAACGCCAACGACTGCTGCGTCGACATCTGCCATACCGATTGTTCCATCTGATTCTAGTTGAACTGCTCTACCGCCTGTTAGGGCCATACCGGCTGTAAAAGGTAGGATACGTGCTGGAGCACCTCCATCATTTACTAATATTTCTGTTGCCATGTTTATTCACCTCTATAATAGTCTTTGTTCAATTTTATTTTTCCATCGACCATTTTCATACCGAACTGTCTTTCGGTTTCTGGTACTTCACCTTCATCAGCTGATTTACCTTTTCCGAATGACCTTTCGACCTCGTTGCTTGGCTCTGGCATTGCTGCTAGAGCGTCGCTAAATCCAGTCAATCTGGATTCATCCCATGCAGATAGTTCTTCTACACGAGCATCCTTCTTGTCTTCTTCGACTGTTCCGAATAAGACTTCGCGGGATATAATAGCTTCTACTGTCTCTGCTTTGCGGACTTCTGCTTCTTTTGCGGCTCTCTCTTCCTCAGCTAGTTTGAATGCTTCTATTTCTTTCATAGCAGCGTCATACTGGGATTCGATTTCCTTTTTAGATGCAGACATCTCTTCAAGCTGTGAGCGCAATGAAGCGAACTCGCGTTCGACAATGTTCTCTGCGTCGGATTTTACAGTTGTTTCTTTATTGTCTTCTGACATTGTTACCTCTGTTTTTTCTGACTTACATCCACAGTCTCCTTCTTGGCCACCACAACCACAGTCGTGGTCGTCTTCCGGTTCTTGTGAATCACATTCCTTTCCATCTATTGTACATTCTTTACATACGGGGTCCATCTTTTCATTGTCGATGAAACTTACCTCAGTAGGACGAATCTTTGTGGCGAAAGTATCACCCATCACATCAATATCATTGGAAAACCAATCTATACTAACATGTGTCATGTCACCGTCCTTGACTTTATTCATTACCTCTTGACCACGGCCATATTTGTTAGATATTGTTGCCAACATCTTAACAGCGGTCTTTCCATTATCCATCTCGATTAGCTCAGGACTCGTTGCCATGCCGATTAAATCCTCAGCTGTTCTCTGATGGTCTACATAAATAGGAAGCTCTTTAAAAGCTTCTATATTATCTTTTAACATGCCTCCCTCTATATAAACTTTATGTTGTTCTCCTTCTTCCTCATACTCATGAGGTCCGGATGTAATAGCGATAACGGGGAATGATACGGTATCTACTCCCTCATCGCTGTTAAATATCATTTCATCACTCTCACCTACTGAAAGTGCGAATGACCTGCGAGTAGGCTCTGTTTTAGATTCCGCAAATTCCCGCTCCACGCCATTCTCTTGCGCCCACATGCTACACATGCCAGCTGCAATCTCTTCAGGGTTCTCAAAACCCCTCTTCTTCAGGTTTGCTTTAGTTTGTATCATACACTTTTCAAATGTCATTTTCTATCACCTGTTGCGTTTGCGGAGGGCTTGTTGCCCCTATTTTGTGCTCTAGCAGATTCTTCTTTCTTATCTTGATTCTTTCCACCAGAAATGTTTGCATTTTTATCACTCTGTTCTTTTTTGATAGGAGATGCCTTAATATCTTCAGAAGTTTCCATATCTAATTCGACGACTCCTTCTGGGTCAAGACCACGCTCTTCTCTAACTTCACCGGGTGATAATACTCCTTCAGACAGATATATCATATCAGTCTTAGCTTTAGTAAATGCATCTTCAACATTAATTTGCCTAAACTTAAATTTAGCTTCACCACTTTCTAACTGTGGCATAAGCTGAGCATTAATTGCTCCTTCAACCATTGTCTGTAAATATCTTACATATGGTTCAAAAATAGGACGTGCTCTTTCGGGCTCAGTCCACATTGTTTTAGGAACTTTTAAAGCCATATGTATTTTATCAAGTATGTCATCAGTATATTTTCCATACTCAAAGGCTCTTTGTGTTCCTTGTAATTCTTTTATTACTATGTCGTTACCATGGATAATGTCTTCACCGGGGGCTAAAGAATTAAATGCGTCAACAATCTCATTTATTTTATCAGGACCATATGGCATATCAGGTAAACCAGCACTAACATCAAAACGACTGGATGCGTATTTATTTAAAGCTGCACCGATATCTCTTTCTGCATAATCCTTTAAATCTACTAAATAAATTATAGGATGTATATCTGAGAGACCATATGCTAAATCATCAAAAGAATTATTATTTAATTGAATTATCTCATCTTCTTCAAATCTAACATCTTCTTCTTTATCTCCTACTTTTTGGTAGTAATACATAATCTGTCCATGTTCATTTCTTTTAACAAACATATTCTGACTGGAACGTAAAACTAAGTTATCTCCAGTCCATTCTAAGTATGCGCTACCAAAAACTCTTGCATTTCTTAACCACCCGTATAAAATATTTTCAATATTAATGTCTCTAAACATTTCTTCTAATTCTTGACGAAGGTCATCATCATCTGTTACTATATCAAAATTATCTTTAACAGCATATAAACACGGTAAATCAATTAAGGTTCTTATTATTGGGTCAGAAAGATATATATTCATATAAGTTCTATTTTTACCTATATGAGGTTCATAATCCTTTTCTTGACTAAGGGAGAACCCTTTACTTATTTTTAAGCGTTTAATGACTCCTTCTCCGTAACTACGAGGGTCGTCTTTCTTATACGGAGGATTACTTCCAATGGAGGCAAACCTACGTCTAACATTATCTATAAACGACATGGCTTTAAATAATTAATCTTAATGAGTATATAAAGTTTTTGTCACAATCCACGTAAACCTTGCTTATTTAATGTCACTTTTCGGCGAGTTGTTGTAAAAAGAGGCCCTGTAGAGTGTTGTTGTCTTCCTAAACGTGTAGCTTTATTAACTGGTGATGAAACTATACTCTGACCGAAATTACCTGACATAGGTAGCATACTTAAGGTAGCATGTATAGCCATAGCAGAACTATCACAGTAATCATCATGTCTTCCTGTTGGGGCGGCTATCTTTTCTGTCTTATTAGCTACATCCATAGTATATTCTAAGTCTATATGCTCTCTTGTCCATTTATGAATCATTTTAGCTTCCTCACCTTGTAGATGTGCAGGATTAGGAACTCTTACTCTTCCTTGTTGGATATATGAAACAAAGTCTCTATACATTTGAGTTTTAGTACCTTTTGGACCACCTGTAAACACAAACGGTACAAAATGAACCCCAGCATCTAGACACGCCAACCGTAAATCTTGTTCAACTGCCCCACCAATACCAGTACAATCCACAATGAGCCGAGAAGCCCCAAGCTTAGTGGTAACATCCATAATACGTTGACGTTGGTATGGAATATCATGTCCACCAGTTCTGGCATTGATTTCTTCAATGTATATAAGCCGTGCAATATTTTCAGCATCAGACTTTTCAAGGGACCATGCACTAATAACAGTAGAGTTAACAGATTTACCAATGTCAACCCCAACATTAATGCTGCTTCCTCCCGAGAGTCCATCCCCATCCAATCGAGTAAGTTCGTAATCATCATAACACCCTTTTATTTTTTCTGGATTAAATACATTCGCTACCGACTCTACAAACTCACATTCGTATTCTGTCCTCCAGTAGATAGAATCTTCTCCCCACTCCGTCATCTTATCTAACATTTCTTCTTCAGTATAAGGAGAAGAATAAGCCTCTCCTTGTTTCACTGCATCTCTCCATGTATAATGTAATCTTGTAAAGGTATCTGCATACCCGTCATCATACAAATATCTATACATATGATTGTCTTTTGACTTTGGTGTACCTAAATTTATGAACGGGGCCCTATTTGAAACTATCGCTGGTTCTACGTTGTCTATAAATAGTTTATCGTCGATGAGAGGAGACTCATCAACTACTAAGAATGTAGGATGTTGTCCTCGTATAGCTTGTCCTTGGTTACTAGGCGCTAATGGAGCCCTCCTCATAATTGTGCCCCCCTTAAGTGTTATGTTGGGCTTATTATGAAACCTATAATTGGCTACTAATCCATTAAGAAAACTATTATCAGCAAAGTGTCTATAGACATAATTAAAGATTAAAGCGGCTTGGTCTTCTGTAGGAGCCAGTATAAATACTAAATCTCTGAATCTATTAAAGAACATATATATAGTGACTGCTACTGATAAAGCAAAAGATTTTCCACTTCCTCGTGGAGCTAAGATAGCTAATTTGGTTTGCTTACCATCGTCCCTTTCCATCAAACATTCTAAGATAATATCTTCTTGAAGTGGTCTGAGACGTAATGGTCGTTGTTTACCGTCGATAAGATAAGCAGAACAGAAAGCTCTCACTAATTTTCTCATCTTACCTCTATCTAGTCTACACTTTTTGAATATATTCTCTAATTGTCTTGAATCTAATCCACCTTTACCTGTCAGTATCGTCTTTAGGTGGCTTTGGTCCTTCATCATCTGTTAACTCCTCTAAAAATGCACCAAAGCTTTCAGTGTTCTTCTCCACTTCAGTAGGTACTTCTATGTTTAATGCTCTGAATTCCGTATGTATGTCACGAACGATTTGATTTCTTTGGCGCAAGAGCTCTGTTCTAGCGTTAACATCCCGAATACATATAAGAATTTCCGACCACAAAATGTCTTCAAGAGCAAGATTGCGCGCCAGAAGACGGACAAGCTCTTTATGACGTGCATATTCTACTTCTCCGACTCGCTGACGTAATCTTTGCTCGTATTTCTCTACGTTCAAAGTGCTTTGCCTTCATCAAGGGCTGATTTAACTTTAGACTTGACTAATGCGGCAAGTTCGTCGTCTTTCTCATCCCATGCTGTTACCAATACATTTCGAACTAAAGAGTCTTTTACGTGCTTTTGTGCTGTTGCATCAAGCTTTTCAAAAGCTTTCATCTGGGCTTTAGTTAGATTCTTGTCTAACATATCCATCAATTCAGCTTCGTTGTTCTTTAAGTATTTAAAGACTAACTCTTTAACTGCTGGTACAGTATAGGCCACGTATGCTCCTAAAGCTAATACCAGTGCAGCAAGTGCTGCTAATAATGGGTCATCCATTAAAGCGTCTAACATTCCAGATTCTTCTACAGTGTCAAGAAGTGCAGTGAGATTACCTTCGGTAGTCTCGTTGGTAGCTGTTTCGTTACCAGTTGCAGTCTCATTGGTTGCTGTGTTATTACTTGTTTCATTCATATGTTGATATCTCCATATTGGGACTCTCACAAGGCACTTGCGTTAAGTATCCTGTGAAGCCATGGCCCTACTGCGAGAGCCCATACATAAATAGAACGTCTACCTATATAAAGCTTACTTCTTTCGAAGTTTACCATCTTTACCACGATAAGCTTTTTCACCCTTTTTAACTCTACGTTTAGAAGGTTTCTTACGTGGAACACCATTCTTATTTTTTCTTACTTTTCTTGCCATTTTTTTTACTCTTTGGTTTTAAAGAAGGATATTTCCTATATACTGCTCTCTTGATACCTGCTGGCCTTGGAGCGTTGTGTGCTAATTTTAAAGCAGACTTGGCTCTAGCTAGTGTGTTAATAGGATAACTTCCTGCTGGTGCTCCACCTGCGGGTCCAGCGAATGCTATACCTTTTTTATACTTACCTACATTAGAGCCCCCTTTCTTTTTACGAGCTGCTGCTTGTTTTTTCTTAGCTGCTGTCTTTTTCTTTGGGGCCATGTTTACTTGTATTTATTCTTAGAGTGTTGTCTCTTACCAATGTGATGGCCATGATGACTTCTCTCTGCTATTTCTACTTCAGTAACATCTCTAATTTGGTCTAAAGCTTTCTTCTTAGATATTGCTTTATGTTCAAGGGCGTGAGTCTTTCCACCAACGTGGCTATAAACTTTTTCTCCTGAACCACTCTTACGCATAGTAAGTGTCTTGTCTATATTTTCTTTTTTATTTACGCTTGCCATTGTTTCTCCTATAGGGTGTTCCTTCGAGCACCTTTTGCATAGTTCTTATCATCCGCTACATAGTCGGAATTTGGTGCAGGCATTACATCAGCTCCATCCATATAAATTGGTCTTTCACTAGCTGGGTCTGTCTTTTTGACATCTTTATAAGAAGTAATAGGTTTCTTATAATTCATCTCATCTATTTCAGCTTTAGTTGGTTTTGCGAAATCCAATTTCATATCAGGATTGTTTCCGTGAAAATGCTCACCTTTTAATTGTGGGTCTTTTACCATAGTTATTCTCCTTCTGTTTTACAACAATCGCAATTGTCGCAACATTCCTTTAGTGCATTCAAACGCACTTCCATCTTTTGAACTTGTTCGTACAAGTCTCTTACTTCAAAGTCATTCATTTTTTGTTCTCCATTTTATGTTCTTGTTCTTGAGCCTTTGCTTCTATCATCTGGTGTTGTTTCTGAGCAGCGTCATTATAATCAATAACAGCTTGTGCTTTTGTTTTATAGAATGCTGTTTTCTCAGCTTGTTCTTGTTTCCAAACATCTAAAGCATCTTTAATAATTAGAAGGGCTGGCCCACCTAATATAGCTATTAAAGTTGTATATGCTTCAATATTATCAAGAACATCTGAGTTATTAAGTCCGGTGTGTATAACGAACCCAGCAAACCCAACCCAGAGTAAAACCAGAGGTACAGCAATCATAAACATAAATATGTCGTTGAATGTAACTCCTTCACCTTTTTCTTTACTCATCTTTTGTTTCTCCTTCGTTGTTGTTTCCTTTGGCTTTACTCTCGCTACTTTGGGTACTACTTGTCTTATTGCTTGGCGCGCTATAAATACTAGTACTACTACAGCATAAAAAATGGCTACAATTGCCATAAGGCTTGCCAAAATAGCTAACACTTCTATCCATCCACTCATTCCTCCTCACCTTCGTAGTTTTCTTCAAAGCTCTTATTAACACTGCGTTTAATCATTATCTTCAAATCATCTACTTCGGATATAATCTTACTTAGCATATTTGTTAGTATCAGCATATCCTTTGCTTTCACTCCTCCTCCTCTAATGTCCAAGCCCAATCTGCTAATTCGCCTTCTTGCCAATTAGTAGAATAGCCAACCCATTCTTCTATGAAGTTTCCTTCATCATCTTCATATCCGTAATAGTCACCGTCTCCATTAAAATCTGCATAAAAAGATACATAATACATCCAGTAACCTTCGTAAATATCATTAAAGTTTTCTTCAAACGGTGTTTCAAACATATCATCATATTTAA
>VTLG01013907.1_pt1 | contig 19216 bp, 8 predicted proteins | sample 4694571 | NCBI WGS metagenome assembly VTLG01 (sample SAMN12604809, study PRJNA352737) | marine metagenome | biome: ENVO:00000447; feature: ENVO:00000209|ENVO:00000569|ENVO:01000036; material: ENVO:00002151; isolation source: viral sequences binned using virsorter ...
AAAGGTAAAGCCATTTGGGTGGGTACTAGAGTTTCGCCAGGGGACGTGTATTCGACTTTAGCTAACCGACCTGGTTATAAAGTTTTAAGATACTCATGCATAACAGACGATAATAATGAGGATGTTTTATGGGGGGATCATTTCCCTTATGAGCAGGCGATCATTCACCGTTCGGAGATGCGTCCTGCTGACTTTCAGTTGGTGTACCAGAATGTAGACATCCCAGGGTTGGGTGCTTCTTTCACTCAAGAGATGCTCGATACTTGTAAGGATTCGTCTAGGACTATAGGACATTATGAGTCTGATTGGCGTTTGATCGCTGGTCTTGATCCAGCAGGGGGTAATAAAGATTCTGGTTACACAGCGTTTTCTTTAATAGGCGTGGATTTGCGTACTGGTAAACGCTATTTGGTGGATCAGGTTGCGGTTAAGTCTATGAAAGCTCCTCAGATGAAAGATCAGATTATTGCTTGGACTGAGAAGTACCCTTTGTTTGAGTGGCGTGTTGAGAATAATGGTTTGCAGTCTCAGTTGGTGCAGTACAACACAGAGATCATTCAGTATCTCGCTAAGAAGGGTGTGAGGGTTGTTCCGCATACTACTCATAAGAATAAGTGGGACCCTCAGTTTGGTGTTGAGTCTATTGCTCCTTTGATGACTGCTGAAATGTTTTCTATCCCTTGGGGTAACGCTCCTACTTGTAAAATGTTCCAGCCTTGCATTGAAGAATTTGTTGCTTTCCCTATGGGTATGGTTTCTGACAGAGTGATGTCAACTTGGTTCGCTGATCTCGGTTGTCGTGACCTGTTAAGCCGTGCTCATCTTCCGATGTTTAATGAGAGGATGAAGGTCCCTAATCGTATTAGGAAACGTAGGCATGTTGTTGATTTCCAGAATCAGGAAGCTAGGAGAGTTAATTTAGCTGACCAAAGAGGCGGTCATATGAGCAGGGGTCAATGGGGGTACAGAAGACAAACTTTAGGTACTCCACAAGCACATGAAGCTGTGGAAGAGTATGATGAAGACAAAGGTCCTAAGTTTGTTAATGTGGAAGGACATGTGTCAGATAAGTGACACTTTATTTCCACTTGGTGGGAATGTATTGTTTAAGAATAGAAAAAATTCAAAAGCGTTTAAGAAAGCGCAAGAGAGTGCTGGAGATGAGGAAATCGTCTGTGGCACTTACGACAGTAATGGAGAGCCTTTGTATTTCACAGCGCCTAGAGGAGCAACAGAAGAAGAGATCAGGGATCTCGCTTTTGCTTCTAGGAATGGGCGACCCATGTCTAATTTAGAAAATGGTTTATTAAGTATGGCAGAGGAACGGAAAAGATAAATGTTAGATATTGACAAGCTACCTGCTATGTATAGTGCTTGGAGGACAAGGTACGAAGAACGTGATCTCAGATGTGACATCATTGATCGTACCGTTAAGGGTGACTTTGATGAGTTTGACCCTGATGAAGAGAATGTAACCGTTCGTTCACCTAACCTTATTCAGGTGGCGTTGGAGGACACTGCTGAGGCAGCGTCTGTTATTCCTACTATCAGAGTTCAACCTTCTAAAGCTACTCAAGCTTCCAAGAGGGTAGCTACTCGCATGGAAAGAATAGCTACTTCGTATATGCAGGCAAACGGCGTTGATCTTCTGATACCTAGAGCTGTTATGGATATGGCAGCTTACGGTTTTAGTGTTTGGTCAATTAGCCCCGATTTTGAACAAAGCATGCCTCTTATAGAAAGGCGTGATCCTAGGACTTGTTACCCTGAACCAGGGTTCAGACCAGGGGACACGGTTAAGAAGGTGATGTTTGGAAGGGAGGTGTATTACACCCAGCTTCCTGAAGTTTACCAAGAAAAGCTCGTAGAGTTTGTTGGTACTAATGGGTTGGGAGTGATAGACGACAACACAAAAGTAGTTTTAGTAGAATACTATGACGACCATGAATATGTCCTTTGTGGGATGTATCAAGGTAATCATGACACCTTCCACCGATTCAGCTCAGGGGACTACGCTCTTTATCCTATTGAATTAGAGCGCATTGAGAATCCGCTAGGAGTTTGTCCTATTGTTATAGGTTCGAGAATTACTTTAGATGGTGAGTTCCGAGGACAGTTCGACCAAGTCGTAGGTCTTATGGAAGCTCATATCAGGTTGATGTCTATGGTGTTGGATTATGCGGATCAAGCAGTGTATTCCGACATTTTTGTTAAAGACTTGATTGGGGAAATGCCGTATGGTGGTGGTGCGTACATTGAATTAGGACCGCAAGGTGCTATTGGTCGTGTCCCACCGGCGGTGTCCTCACTTAATGTTCAAGCTGATATGGCTCAACTTATAGAAGGTATTCATCTTGGTGGTAGATACCCTAAGTCACGACCAGGTGAAATAGATCAAAGTATAGCTTCAGCGAAGTTTTTGGAATCATCTGTTGGAATGATGAACACTGCTATACGCACATATCATCAGATACTGCAATCGAAACTGGAGAAAGCTCTTCGTATTGCTTGCATGACAGATCAAAAATATTTCCCTACTCAAAAAGTAGCTGGTGGAGTGTTAAGGAACCAAGAGTTTTTAGAGGAATATCATTCTGGTAAAGACATTGATATGTCTAACAGATTGAGAGTCGAATATGGTTTGGGTATGGGTAGAGATCCTGCCCAGTCTGCTGTTCTACACATCCAATACTCACAGAACGAATTTGTTTCTAAAGAGTTTGTGCAGGAAAACCTTGATGGTTTAACAGATGTGGCTAGAGAACAGTCTCGTATTGACGCTGAGAAGTTCCGTGCTATGGCTTTAGCTAAGTTGTTGCAAGGTTTAGAGCAGGGAACTATTCCTGATTCGGCTCTTGTAGAGATAGCTAAAGCAAGAATGCAAGGTGATGATTTGTTTGAGTTGTTTGACAAGTATGTTGTTAAACCTCAAGAAGAGCAACAAGCTCAAATGTTGCCTGCTATGGCTGGAATGGGTTTGCAGGCTGGCGCTCCTATGGGCGCTTTACCTCAAGGACCTCAAGGACCAGTTCAAGCAGCGCCTCAAGGAGCTGATCTTTTAGCAAGAATAGGTTCACCAGCAGGTCCTGGTGGAATGATAGGAGCAGAGGTACGTGGCTGAACCAGATATAGTTGAGAAAACACCGACACAAAACATGTCGGTTAATAAACCTGAGTCTGGGACTTATGGTGAAAGAGCTGAAACTGATCGTTTAAAAAAAGAATTACCTTCTTCAGGTGGTCCTGTTCAAGGTCAACAACAAGCTCCTCCTAGAGCGCAAGCTTCTCCAAACCGTCCTCCTAGTAATATAACTGTTACAGAAGAAGCAGGTCCTGTAGGTGTTCCTAATGAATTAATGCACCAAGGAAAAGGTTTAAATCCTTTAATACCTTCCACTGGTGATGTGATGGCTGGACCACAAAATGCCGCTTCAGCACGCATAGCTTTGTTAGATTCTTTAGCTAACAGTAGAGAAGTTTCGGAAGAGACTAGAGAATGGGCTCAAATCGTTTTAGGGATGTTGCTAGATGGTTCTTCAACTGCCTGATTCCGAACAGCCTGAAAGAGAAACACTTCTAGAAACTTACGGTAAGAACCCTTTAAAAGGTTTAGCTAAAACAGCGACCATGTTCATGCCAGATTGGGTTACTGGTGTTCCAAGAAACGAGTTGTCTTTAGGAGACACTGTTAAAAGTATGGTTGAATTCACTCCTGTTGTGGGTGACGTGATGGACCTTAAAGAAGGTGCAGATTTTCAAAATGATTTAGATCCTCTTGAAAGAGGTTTAGCTATATTTGCTGGTTTAGGTGCTGTGGGTGCAGGTATGCATATTACGAGAAACAGTTATACCACGATGCGGCAAAGGTACATGCAGGATATTAAAAGTAAAGTTGTTTCACCTGTTTTTGTTCCTGATGCTGCTGGTGGTCGTCCAGTAATACAAATGCATGATGACCAAGATTTTAATTTTGTTAGAAAAAGATTACAGGAGGAAGCAAGAAAAGGTTCAAAGAAACAAATTGGTAGACGTGAAGCAAGGTTTAATTATTCTGAAGAGTATGGTGCTCCTAGACACGTTCAAATTTCTGTAGCAGAAAATTTAGTTGAACTTTTTAACGCTGTTACCTCTAGAGCTACAAGAGATCAAGAAGCATTTGATGCATCAGGTTTTCGGAGAGTTGAAGGACTACCTACAACAGACAATGCAAGTAAAGCAGATTCTGCTTTTGTTGGTTTTGTGTATCAATTAGGAGTTTTAATGCTTCACCAGCAGGGTGTAGATACAAGCACATTAGGTGTTTTTGAAGACACACTATGGGATGAAAACACTGGTGAAAGTCTTTTAGAATCTGATGCAGGTTTTTTCGGTGCGAGAATTCCTGAAAACGTGTTAGAGGCAGCAACAGAAGGTCTTGCAATCTTTTCTCAAGTAATGGACGCAGAACTTATTCATGATGTTGTAGCTGGAGGATTAGGTGTTAGGTTATTTAACCCTTCTAAACACAGTCGGGGAAATATATTTTTACCTCCCAGCGTTGAAGGAGATCCTGATGCTGGTTGGAGTTATGATGAAGTAGCAGAGATGAACCAATTAATTTCTGTTATCGGTGATGTAGCGGAAATAGTTACAAGACATTCAGGTCCTAATTTGGAACTTGCTCCTAACTTGAAATGGAATTCTTTTTACAGGGACGACCAAGGAAGAATGCAAGGCACATTAAACGTTCATGTGATGCCAGACAGTAGGTATGTAGATGTAGAAAATGGTGAAATATTAGATCCTGAAGGTTTAGAACGTGCTCTTTGGCGTTTGGATTGGGACACGGTCATTCCGAACATGGTGTTAAATCTTTTATCTATAAACCAAGGTGCAACTTCGGTTGCTGTAAGTGATGTTCACCGACAAAAAGCTAAACAGTGGTATCCCCAATTTAACAAATTGATAAATGTTATTAGTGAAAGATATGGTATTACACCTATTCAAGCTGGAGCTATCATTTCAGCTCTTTCTCCTAGAGCAGCATGGGACCCAGATAATATTAACTGGGGTATCCTTGGAGCTTTTGAAGCTACAACAGGTACAACTGACGAAGCAGCTCAATTACAAGAGTTGAATGAAGTTCGCCAATTAGCTGGTTTTGCTCCTGTTACTAAGTTCAAATCTTTTGGACAAGCTTTGACAGTAGGTCAAAATAAAGTAGCAGATATTTTCGATCAAAAAAATCCTATAGAAGTTTTAAGAATGCTTAAAACAATGTCTTTTCTTCATAATGGTTTATATCCAGAAGGAACTGCTGCAGACAGTCCAATAGGTTTACAGGTAATTACAGCGGACACTCATCATTTCAGAGCTGTGTCAGGATTTTTTCATCCTGCTGAAGCTCCTTGGATGAAGCAAACAAAAGCAGTTACTGAAAAAGAAGGTTTTTGGGAGTCTGCTATTGGAGCGGATTTAGCTAGAAGAGAACAGAAAGCTGGAAAATCATTAACTGGACCATTGGAAATGGGTGCAGAATTATTATTACCAGGTGTAGAAGTTCCTCATAGTGTCGCAGAAAAAACTTATGATGCTATTACTAGAGCGACAGTTATAGCAGCCGAAATTTTAGGGATAAAACCTATTGAAGCTCAAGCCATGTTTTGGCAACCAGTTCAAGAAGCAGGCGTGACAGGTGGCGGTAATTTAGCAGGCAACAAAACAGTGGTTTGGAACGATTCACTTTTAAAAGAAATAGAAGGAAGAAGTTCTACTTCTCCTGCTTTGACAGACACTTTGCCTCTCTTAGACGATCAGCTTATAGATCCTATGAGTTCTCACTTAGATATATTCACCGTTTCAGATGTTCACAACTATGAACCTGACGTTGGTATTCTGGTTGCTTCTTCCAGTAATGGTGTAAGAATTTATGCTGATCCTGAAACAAAAGGTGTTGCTGACCAATTAAGAACAGCTAGACCGATCAACGCTAAACCTGTTTTGCTTACAGGTAAAAAAGAAGGTTTAGATATATCTTCTACTAAAGTCACATCCACTAAAAAGAATCCAGTTCGTTGGATTTCACGTAAATCTCGTAAAGCTGATTTAGGTGTAGTGAGTAAAGGAATGATTGAAACAGCTCCTGCTAGTGAGCTAAGGACTGTGAGTGATCCTTCTGTAATGGAAAATATTCCTGATGTTCATCAAGCAGGCAACTTTATTGTTGTAGAAGTTGAACAAGGTAACGAAAGTATGGTTAATCGGATAATAAATGAGAATCCTTTACCTTTCACAACTTCTGTTCAAGTGCCGATAACGATTCAAAAAGCAGGACGTTCATCTCAGAAAATATCTACAACTCAATTAGAAGCAGGGCTTGGTTCAAAACCAAGTAATAATCCTCTTATAACTAACAATTGGGTGATGGTCCCTAAAGAAAATGGGAGACTAATAGGTACTTTAAGAAAAAAAGGTTACAGCATAACTCCTTCATATGTGAGAGTCGGTGAAGAAGTTCAAGAAACATGGCTGATTATGGGTGTAGATGAATCTACTAAAGGTTTAGATTCATTCTCAAAGATATGGACACAAGACGCAATGTTCGACAATGTAGCTGGAACTATGGCTCCTGCTACAGAAGGTGTGACTATAGGGCGTGAAGGAGGAACAGAATTTAGTGTCCTAACGGAAAAAGGTGGGGAAGACTTTTCAGTAAATTATGACGAAGATATGTCAATTCCTGCTGTTCAAGAAAATGTAACTAAAACAGATCAAGAACTTAAATCTTCTAAAAGAACTCAAATTATTGTTTCTTTAGGTTCAACACCTGATCCAGGTATGGTCAATGGTTTGTGGAAAAAGTTTGATGCTGATGGTTCAGTCGTGAGTTTGTCGGGATATTTCCACGGCGAGCTTTGGACTGACTCATCTATGTCAAAAGTTGGAGAATACTCTTACACAAACGGTCAAGAAAGAATGACTCAAAGAGCTGTACATAATAATACTGGTTTAACCGATGAAAATTATTACGATGTTTGGGTTCCTGCAATTGAAGCTATTCACCTTTCTGAGACTCACGGCGCTTTCCCTACTAAAGGACATTTTAAAGCAAAAGTAAAAAGAGTGTCAGATCAGATGGCTGTAATAGATGGTGAAACTCAAATTGCTTCTATTGGTTCAAAAACTTTAGAAGTGAACGCTGACAATATTTTTCAATCAACAATTGATGGTGAACAGATAGAAGAACTAGCTATCATAACTCAACCTACTGGTGAAAGACTAATAGTTGTAGGTTTAGAAGGTGAAGTACAAGCAAGAGTAACTAATGCTCCTATTCAACCTCCAGCGATCTTTTCTTTAACAGCTACAGGAAAAATTAAAAAGATTACAAATGATTCTTTAGGTTTAGAAGAAGGGGTTAATTGGGACCCTACAACAGTAACCGCAGACGAAGAGGGTAAAAGATTTGAACGTAGTAGTTTTATGGACCATCCTCCTTGGGCTGGGGGTCTTGCGATTGAACAAGGTGAAATAGCTACTGGAAAAACAGGAACTCATGCTGCGTTAGATGCAGGAAGAAGAAGGTTACCTTCTGTTAATTCGTATGAAATGGGAATATATAACCCTGCTTATGTGGCTGAAATAAATGATTTGTTTAGCACTATCGAATTGCTTGTCAGATACGGAGCTAATGGGGCAAGAGTAAAAAATCTTCTTAAAAACCATCCTTTAGGTGCTGCTCTTGACAGTAGATGGTCAGTTACTGGGTATATGACAGGTAGACAAAGAGTTGCTACTGGTGATGTGGGAGCAGAACAGATAGTTGATTTTGAAAGCAGAATAAATCAAGAGTATGCAAACTTAGTTGAACAGCAGCAACAACATGGTTTCATAGTTATTGATGAAGATTTATCTTCAGAAAATCAAGCTTTTATTGATGCATATGGGGAAATGGATGAAGAATTTGCTGGAGAGGAAATTGAAGAATTCCGATTTAAAAAGCAGCAAGAACTTGATTATGGAAAACAAAAAGAGTTTAAACGGTTAGCTAAGGATCTCATAGGTGATTACAGTATTTTAGAAGAGGGAGATGAAATTGATTCGATACCTCTTTTAGCAGGTTACGATTACCCTCTTCTTCAATTTAGAGATCATAAAGGAAAACTTGTTGAAAGTGGCAGGATAAATAAATCTAGAGATGCAGTAGTAACAGCAGTGGTAAAGGCTTTAGGTGCTTTAACAGAAAGACCAGGGTTTACTCCTTCAGTAGAAAATGGGTTAAGGAATTTACCTGGAATAAAGAAATTGAGAGAAAAGCATGGGGGAATAGTTTTCCCTGGTGTGGCTTTACTGATGGGGAGTGTAACTGTTGGAGCTATGAATTCTGCATTTCAAGGTGGAGGTAAAGCTGGGTGGGGAGGTTTATATCATTCCACTTATTTGACTGGGAACAGACCCGACACTCCATCTAGATTAGATACAGGACCTCTTTATGAATTAGGTTCAAATGGTGGTAAATGGGCTTTAGATGAAGATGGTAACGCTGTTTTCCAACAAGGCATACATTTGAGTGTCGGGCAGATAATCGAATTTGGTGATATGGAAAGATTTATAAAATATGCCAAATTTTCTTTACATAGAGATGGTAATAAATATAAACATATTTTAAAACTTTTTGAAAACCAAAAAGATGCTGCTTTGTCTGCCACGATGATTCATGAATTTGGACATGCTGTACACGGTGTAATAGCTGAAATAGGTAGAGGTCATTCTTTACGTGCAGGTATGGACCGTATAACTCAAGCTTACGGTGGTGTGGGTGTCGTATACAGAGAAATAGGTAGATATGCGGCAACAAGCTGGAGGGAGCTTTTTGCTGAATCTTTCCAAGAATACATGCTTTTAGGAGATGACGCTCATCCGATGACACAAGATATTGTTGAGCTTGGATGGCAATTGTTGTACAACAAGGATGTCACTCCTATAAGAAAAGAACTTGAAAGTTTATCTGTCAAAGAATCAACACGAAATATTTCATTAGCTGAATATAACGCAGAAGGAAAAATTAGTGGATCTAAATTTCCTTATGAATGGGGTATGCCTAATGATCTTGTACCTTTCTGGCAGTGGGGTATTAGTGGAAGTGGCGACTATGGAAAACAGCCACCTATAGGTTCTGTGTCGCAAAGAGGTGATAGAGGATGGGTAACTGTGTTTCATTATTTACAAGAAATAAAAGATTCTGGTGGAACGACAGGAACTAATTATTCCAGTCCTATTAAAAGACTTAAAACAAAAAGAGGTGAAGTCAACCTTTCGATGGAAGACTGGAGCGCTTTGGAATGAAACCTATTTGTCATATGTGTACATATTGGCGACCTGGGATAAGTCACCCTCAAGGTAAACAAACTTGTGATGCTTTCACGGATGAAATTCCAGAAGAAATATGGAGCGGTCAGGTGCAGCACACTACTCCTGTAATGGGTGACGGTGGTATTATTTTTGCACCGACAGAAGATTTAACCCCTGAAGATATAGATGAGTATTTGAATGAGTATTGAACAATTAGATAAGAACTTGACAACATTACGTCATGTCGATTCTTCTTGGAATCTTCCTGAGATGCCTGAACAGGTTATGTTGGATCTTGCGATGCTCCCTGGTGCAACTCCAGAAATGTTGTCTTCTACTTTGTATGGAATAGCTGACGAGTTTGAAACAGCTCAGGCACCTATACCTGTTGAATTGGACACTGGTCAGATAGATGAATCTCAGTATGATCCTGTTTCAGGTGAATACGGAGGAGGAGAATCTATGGGTCGTATGGGAGCACGTTATTACGGTGCTCTTCAGGGTGGGCAAAGACCTTATGAAATTATTGATGAGCCTTTAAAAGATTGGAAACGTAGGGCTATTAAGAATGGTTATATTGAGATGGACGATGAGGAATTTAATAGTCCTCTTTGGCGACCTGAGTATAACACTATTGATGCAAATATGAGATCCGATCAGATGGAAGCGGATTTCAGGGGTGCCTCTGAGGGGTCTATGTCTGTTGGTCAGTTGACTAATTGGATGGACGATTGGATTGCTCCTTCTGGTTTGGTTAGAGCTGCTACGGAATTAGATCTTGCTTGGGACTATGACAAAATAGGAGAAGAGTATGAAAGTTGGGGTGACAAGTGGAGAGATTACTCTAAACAACCTTGGAACCCTCTTAAGCTTTTAGACGCTGTAACTGGTCCTATTGACGAAGCGGTTATGCCAGCAGTCAACTGGTTCTTAATGTTCACTGGTGTAGGAGAAGTTTACATAGGTGCAAAAGGTTTGCTAATGGGTTCTAAAGTAGCCCAGCAAACTATGACTGCAAGAGGTTTAGATACTTTAAGAAATGCAAGATTTATTGGACCTCTAACTAAACCATTTATTCCTGCTCAAAGATTTGAAGGAGTGGGTGCAGCTACAAGGCTTGCTGGATTTAGTAAACCTTCCACTTTGTCTGGTTGGGCTGCTGGTGCTTTAGGTAAACAAAGTAAATGGGCAGCAGGTCAAAAGTTTGGTCAATTTGCTGGCGGAAAAATGCAAATTTGGAGGGACAAGAAATGGGTTCAAGCTGGAAGGCTTGCTAATCAACAGATTTACAGGACAGGTTTAGCAGGTAAAGGGCTTGCTAAAGCTACTGGAACTGGAGAATATGACGAAGATGGAGGCGGTTGGTCTTTAGAAGATATAGGTGTAGTTGAAGAATTTCGTGACGATTACCTTTTCCCAACAAGTTTGACCAACATAGCAGGCGATTTTGTGTGGGATGTTATGTTCACCCCTTATAAGATTTTTGAGCCAGGGACTATAAGGGCTATAGGTCGTGCTCCTTCTGTTATGAAAAACGCCACTTTGGGGGGTGCTTCTTATCTTATTCCTGCTTTAGGTGCAAGATTAGCTAAGGCTCCACAGAACGGTGGTCGTGCTGTAGCTAGTATGCATCAAGCTGTTGGTGATTATTTGAGACGTAATAATCCTGATGCTTTTAAACAATTTGAAGCTACTACCGCTAAAGAAAATCATGGGGCTGCTTTAGCTGAATGGTATGACGGAGACGAAGCTTCATTTGGTGGAGCATTTCTACATGCTTTATATTCGATAGGTATTGAACATGCTGCTAAACAAGCAGCTACACGTATATCAGGAATAACAGAAAATTTTTCAAGAAACAATATTTATTTAGCTGTTAAACACCAGTTGGAAGCACAGACTAGGCATTTAGATCCGTTTGATATTTACGGTAATCTAGCTGAAATTGCTGCTGCGGCTAACCCTAGACAAGCTCAGAAAATAGCTAAAGGTGTTATAAGAAGAGATCAGGTACAAAAAGAACTTAGCAGACTTGTAGAAGAATTTTTAGAACCTGTTGCTGTTGCTAAAGCAAGAGGAACGGACGTTGGTGAAGGTTTCATACGTCTTGTCAGAAGACAAGATCCTCAAAGTATGGACTATAACACTTGGCGTAAAGTTGAAGATGGTGAACAACTAACTGATAATGCTCAAGTTATAGATCTTGATTTGGATGAATATGCTGCTGCTATGGGAAGACCTGTTGAGGAGATCCCTGAGCTTGTGAAAGGTTTTGAAGGGTTAACAGGTCAATCGTTGCCTGCTGCTTTTGAATCTAATACTGGTCGTGTTCATTTATGGAAAGACATTAAAGCAGGTACTGCTAGGCGTTGGGATCGTGATAAAGCGAAATGGATGTGGGACCCAGAAATAATTAGTGAAGATGGTGCAACAAGAATGAAGGGTGTTGTTCAGGTTCACAATGATAAGCGTGACGCAAACATAGTGGAAATTATGAATAATCTGGAATCGGGAGCCCCTGGTATGTCGGAGGCTTTGCAAACTCAAATTCCTTATATGGAACAATTCAGTACTCTTACTCCTAGAAGTTTAGGGTATTCACCTACTGTCCCAGCGATTATGAACGGTATGACTGATGATTTCATTGAAAGATTTCATCATTGGGACGAGTACGTTTCTATGTCAGAAGAATTACACGAAGCAATAATCAGAGGGGATTTATCTGATGCTGCTTATTTAGAAGCTAGAAGTCCTAATAATAGAAGACTTAACTTGTTCCCTAGGCTTTCTGACGAAGATAAAATGCGACCTTACGCTACAGATTTTTTCATGGAAGGTGGAGGAAAAGTCAGTTATATCGAATGGGTCAATAAAGGTATTTATGCTCCGTTGTTGAGAAAGATAGACCCTGGTATGGGCAGGTTCCATTTAGCTAGGTTAGGTACAAGAACTAAACAGGAAGCTTTGGAGTTTGTTTCGCAAGTAAGTGGTCGTTACAAGTTGCTTCAATTGGTTAGGACTATAAAAAGTAAAGGATTAACTAACGATTTAAATAAAGCTGTTGAGACTTTAATGTCAAATCAACAAGATGAATTGACAAATAAAATAATAAGAGATTTTTTGAAACAGGCTTTAGCTGACGAAGCTGTTGCTGGTCAAAGGAATTTAGCGAAAGTTTTTGGAAACAAAAAAACTCAAGGTGGCTTTGCAAACATTATTAGAGCTCTTGAAGGCATGGGTGATCCTAGTATGTCTTTACAGAAACTAGAAGACTCTCTTGTTAGCGAATTAACAGAACTAGCTATAGCTCCTCAATGGGTTAATCGTTTTGGTTTGAAACCTGTTAATGCAGGAACAGACATGGTTGAGGCTGCTAATAAAAGAGCTAAAGAACTTCAAAGAGAATCTAATTGGATGGCTGCTGAAGTTGATCCTGCTGAACTTCCTACACATCTTGTCGAAAGTTTACACAGCCAAGGATACAAAATAGTTCACGGTGTCGAATTCACTGATCCACGTAAGTTGGGCAATCTTATGCCTGAATTGAATCTACATAATCAACATGTGAATAGTAGATTGACTTTAGGTTTAAGCAGGCAGAACCCTGCGTGGTTGAGTAATTTGAGAATGAGAACCATGAAAGCTAATTTGGCTGGAAGGTTGGCTCACAACAACAGTCAAATAGCTCCTTATACTGCACGTTCAGCAGACGGCAAGACAGCCCCAAGAGGTATTCGTCCTGAAAGAGCTGATGGTGACCCTAATGCTGCTTCTATGACTCATATTATTGATGACCTTTGGACAATAGTCAGGGACATTAATCAAAGGAATCAGCAATTATTAGATGAAATAGAATTAGGTTTATCAGGTGGGGTAAGTAAAGTCTCTGGAAGGTTGAAAGCCTCTAGGACTCCTTATTCTGTTCCTGATCTTTCTGTTCTTCCTTACAAAGAAATGAAAGGAAGAATCCAAGATTTGGGTTACACAGAGGATGAATTTCATGCTATTTGGGATGCTTTAAAAGCCACTAGAAAACTAGAAGGTGGGTTGTGGGTGAGGGGTCTTGCTCATTTAGAGGATCATTTAAGATCCAGATCTAATCTTCGTGACATTCTTATGGTGTTGGGTAAGCATCGTGCTGGTGGGTTTATGAACCCAGAAGCTACGAAAACTCCTATGAGAGGTTTGCATCCTTTAAGAGATTTAAAACAGTTAGCTACTGACGCAGAGTATGCCAAAGGTTTTAGTAAAACTTACGGTGGTCGTGCTTTAACATGGGGAGCTACTTTCGGAGCAGGTGGAGGTGCTTTAAGAGTTGCTGCTCAAGACGATGAACAGGGTGAAGGTTTAGGTTATGGTATGAACCCTGCAAATATGCTGTACACAATTCCTGCTGCTTTAATGGGGAATGCTGCTTCTAAGTTGTTAATGAGAAGGGTTCTTGGTTTAGCCCCAGAAGCTTCTAGATTTGCAAACATAGGTGGTGTTTCTGTTCAAGAGCTCAGAGATGCTCAAGGAATTGTAACCCCTGGATCAGTGATTGGCACAGGACTAGGTGCTGCTGCTGGTGCTTCTGAAGGAGATTGGCAAGGCGGTTTAATAGGCGGTGCAGTAGGAGGTATAGCAGGAGCAGGACTAAATAAAGCTTTCAGTGGAAAGACAAATAGACTTTGGGAGTCTTTACCTTTTAGAAATCCTGAAGCTGTGTTTAGCCACACTGATTGGCAAAAGTATTCTCACATGGGCGACTTTTATGTGAACATGAGAGATTATCTGAGGTTCTCTTTGTCTCCTATTTTTGATTTAAGCCGTTACGCAGAAGCTATGACACTCTCACAAGTGGTCGGAGCTGACGTAGCGCAAGGTATGAGACTTAACCAAAGCCCTAAGAGTTTCAGAAAAATGATGACTAGAGAATTTGAAGCTCAAGGTTTTGATAAAACAAACGCTGTTGATAAAGCTAACGAAGAATGGACTAAAGTCAGATCTGCTTTCATGGACCAAGCACAAGGTAGAGGAGACTTCGACTGGGAAAACATTGAAAACATGAGCCGTTGGTTCACTTCTGTGGGAATCATGGGGTTCTCTCCTCAGTCGTGGATGGCTTCAACATTCGGTCAGATGCTCAGAGCAGGTGTTAATCCTGATGACGCATATGATGCTGCTAGAAGTATTTACACTTATGGAATAACAGGACGTTCAGCGGCTGAACAGTCAGTGAACATGGTGTTCTTTCCTTTCTCTTTCATGAAAAAAACCGTAGGACATTTCGCTAAGTTCCTAACAGAGGACTACAGTCGTACAGTTATTTTGCATGACATGCTTAAAGCTCATGAGATGTTGGATGAAAAGTATGACCTTAACGAAAAGTATAAAAAGTATTTGCCTATTACTACGAAAATGAGAAGGCTTAACTTGTTTGCTTATGGTTTGTCTTTGGGTGAGTTCGGTGGTCCGAACGCACCATTTTTAAGAGGTGCTTGGCACACTGTGGGTAAGCCTGCTGAAGCAGCGGTAGCTGGTTTGTCAGGGATGATAGGTGGAGATGACTTACAGGAAAAGATGATGGTAAGTCCTTTACTATCAGCGATGATGCCTCACGCTATAAGTATTAAAGACAGTGACAGTTTCAATGACTTACAGAAGACTATTAGAAGAATGTTTCCTGTTTGGAATGATTTGAGACACTTAATCGGTGATGTTATGGAACAGGGTGAAGTTCTGTTCCGAGGCCAAACTAAGAGAGCTCAAAATGATGCCGCTTGGGATGAATGGGAAGAGGTTAGAAAGTATGTTGCTGACCAGTTGGCTGCTGCTGGTCTTCCTTACACTTCTATAAATCGTGACAATCCTCAAATTAGAGAGTTAAAAAATTGGAGAGATATACGTAAAGCAGAGATTTTAGAAAAGTATCCTTCTTGGGGTGCTGAGTTGGCTGGTGGTGCTGAGGGTGCTGCCGCTAGGCAGATTGAATTATCTGAAAGGATGAATAATCCTACAGAACCTGTTGACGGTTTGTTGATTGATTTTAATAATTGGTTGCAATCTGAGAGGCAAGCGATGAGTAATGCAGGCTATTATATTAGTGACGTTGATTTTCTTCCCCCAGAACATCATGAGTTAGTGAGAAGGTATGCTATGGATCTCACGGAGTTCGACCCAGACTTTTTAGCGATATATAATCGTTTCTACGCAAGAGATTACGGTCCCATAGCAAGAGAGGTCAGATAGTGCCAACACCACCACCACCAGGGTCGATACTCCCTCAAGGTCGTGAAGAAGACGATCAGATATTTTCACGTTTTCAGCAATTATGGTTGACGACTTTCGGTCAGTTTTCTACTAATGCTTTTCCTTTTATACCTGTTGATCCACAAGGTGCAATGCCGTCTGAAAGTAGACCAGTACAATACGAGGGTGAAGATGACGATGTTTATGCAGAGAAACTAAGACAATTTGAGGAAAGGCAAGCTAAAAAGCAAGCTGATGCTACATCTATAGAAGGTAGTCAACAAAAACAATTTCAAATGATGGAGGAAGCTGCTTTTCATTTGAAAGCTCAAATGGAAGCAGATGGCATATGGGATAATCAATGGGATCAAAATGCTTGGAAAGATGCCGATGGAAATTATCTACCAGCAACTGCTGAAGTGTTTATGTCATGGTTTGGTACGGCAGCTAATCAAGATGCTTTAGCTGAAACAATTTTTACTGCTGCTCACAGTTATGCAGAAGGAACTGATTCTCTTAAAGAGTTTTATGAAACAGGACCTGTAGGTGCGAGAACAGGAAAGTTCGAAGTAGGAACTGTGAATCAATTGGTTCAAGATTATGGTCTTTCAATGATGGACCTTAAAGGTCCTCATGGTTTAGGTGTTTTGGATGTTGCTGCTAAGAACCCAAATATAGATTTGGAACAAATTTTTGATGTCATGAGCACAGCCGCAGATCGCTTTAATAGGACAGGTGACGCTTTTGATGGATTAGCATTTGGTACTAACTTGGGTAGCGAAAGAATAGCAGCGAATACTGCTTTAACAAGATATAAAGCTAAAGTTGCTTCTGGTCATACCCATCTTCAAGCGAAGGTTTTTGCTTTCGGTGGTCAAGAGTTGTTTACAAGGTTGATGGGTATAGACGCTGGAACCCCTGAATCTAAGTTAACAGGTGATGAGATAAATCAGATAACGACCATTATCGGTGAAAATTTTGTTAATAACCATATGGATGATTTAACAGGTGCTACGAGACTGGATTCTTATATGACTGAATTGTTGTCTGGTCCTACTGTTGTGGATGTACCAGCGGACCGTATTCGTGAAGCTGCTAGGACGCTGGCTCAAGGTTGGCGTATGAACCCTATGAGCGATCAGGAGATAGATGAGTTGATTGCGGGCTTTGGTGCTCAGTTGCAAGCAAGTCAAGTGTCTCCTTCTGTTTGGGGTTCTACTGAAGATATGATTATGAGAGAAACACCTGATGTCACAGCTTCCACTATGGAAGCTCTTCGTGGTAGAGGAGATTATCAACAGTTGTATGGTAATAAACCTGCAGATATGACTGAAGATGAATGGATCAATAAATTTTCTGGTATCTCTTCTAATTTGACTGGTTTTGAGAGCCGTGATGCTACTGCTATTGGTATGTCTACTGGTGATACGAAGGCTGCTGCTAGAGCTGGTTTGATGGATAAGGAAGCTAGGGGCGGTACTTGGCATCGTAGGATGACTGCTTTAAGGAGGGCGTTTAGATGAGTATGACTTTACCTGAAAGGTATGAGTTCGCTGAAGGTGTTTTGACTAAACTTGGTGCTCCTGTAAGTCCAGAGAACATGTTGATTCTTATGACTTGGATGGCTCATGAGAGTAGTCCAGATCAGGAAGGTCCTTCTCCTGAGTTTAATCCTCTTGCTACTACGAAGCTTTGGAGTGAAGAGGGGAAGTTTAATGATGCTGCTTTTGGTGGTCGTGGTAATCGTGTAATTGAGAGCCAAGACAGAGGTATGTCGTTCTTTAATGATTTGGGCGGCGATCTTGGTGTTATGAATTATGCGGACATACAACAGGGTATTGACATGACAGTGTCAACTATTAAGGATGCGGCTTTTAAACCTATTCGTGATGCGTTGATGCAAGGGAATTTAAGTATAGAAGAATTTAATGGTGTGGCTGGGGAGGCTTTGAGCGCTTGGTCAAGTGATGGTTATTCTGCTTTGACCGCTGACCCTGATGAGCATGGTATTACAGAGATATTAGAGACTCCTTTCGGAGCTTCTACTCAAGGTTCTTTCCCTGCTGATTGGACTAACCCTCAAAACCAGTTGAGTGAATTTAGTCCTTATCATCAAATAGTTTCTATTATGGGTCCGAGTGAATTCAATCCAGAAAGAGTTGCCTTTTTAGTTATATCTATCCCAGGGTATGAAGACATGACAACTGGTGGAGCGGTTGCTTTCCAGTTGAGTGGCATGGCTATAGGAAGTCTTGGGGATGTAAATCTGAGTTCTGAGCAGTGGGCAGAGATGGCTAACAGCACAGGTTGGGTTATAGCTGAAAATCCACCTGGTACAGGTGGGTATAACTACAGTGACTTGGTAAATCCTCAAACAGGTGACCTTCAATTAACAGATGAAGAAGGTGAAACAGTTCCTCTTGTTGGTTTTGTTGAAGAGCTTCTGATGGAAATTGAAGTAGCAGGCGATATGGACGCTCTGAATGATGCAGGTGTTCAGGGCATCATAGCGGAGATTATAGCTGACCCATTCATGTTAGAAGATGGTGAAGGCATCAAAGACAGGCTAGATAACACTGAGTGGGGGAACGCAAGATCTTTAAGAGTGCAACAGTGGGATGGTTGGACTCAGGGTCAAAAAGACGCTGAAGTAGCTGCTTGGGTTGAGAAACTCAAATCACAATATGAGACTTATGTGGGTATCCAATCGATGTCGTTTGATTGGGATAGTGAGAAGTTAGGTGCAAACACAATAGCTCAATGGGCTTTCCTGATCGCTTCAGGAGCGTCAGAGGTAGGTCCATTTATGTCTCAAATAAAGCAAAAAGCTTTATCTAGTACAAGTGGTGAGTCTCCATATCAAACGATTGTCAGGGAACAAAGTATTGCTTCTGGTCAATGGGATCAAGACAAGGCTGATAAGACAGCGTGGGTTGAAGACATTTACCGTAGCTGGGGGTTAGACCCTGGTACTTATGGTGCGGATGTTAGAGCTATAGCTAATGATTTGATGATGAATACTATGTCTGAATCAGATTTTATGGATGATATTCGTACAACTGCTATGCAAAAGTTTCCTAACAAACCAGAGTTTTTAGCTACTAAAGATTGGGCTAGTCCTTATATGAGTTTGCATGATTCTGAAATGGATGTTCCTGCTGGTGATTTTAGTAATAGTCTTGTGATGAGTGCGTTACAGGCTGGAGAAGGTTTGGAAGCTTTTAGAACAAGGATTCGTAAAACTGATGATTGGAAAAGGTCTAAGAAAGCTAAGGCTGTTGCAGCGGACAAGATGAGAGCTGTGGGTAACACTTTTGGGTTTAATCGTGGTGGAGGTATTTTCTGATGGATGAATTAGCAAGACAAAATTGGACTCCTGCTCAGATACAGGCAGCTATAAACATGTATGGTCAAAATGTTGTTCAAAGGGATGTTATTACTGGTGAGTTGTTTGTTCCTCAGTTTGAGGGTCAGCGAACTAATGTTGTTCTTGATGTCGATTTAGAAGGTGAAAGAGATCCTAATGTAATACAGGAAAAAGTAAAAGAAGATGCGTTAGATAATCTTTGGTATGCAGAAGGTGGCCCAGGGCAACAGACACCAGGAACAGAAGATTACAAAAAAAGTCTTACTGCCTTTTATGAAAGTGCAAAAT
>VTLG01014136.1_pt1 | contig 19214 bp, 23 predicted proteins | sample 4694571 | NCBI WGS metagenome assembly VTLG01 (sample SAMN12604809, study PRJNA352737) | marine metagenome | biome: ENVO:00000447; feature: ENVO:00000209|ENVO:00000569|ENVO:01000036; material: ENVO:00002151; isolation source: viral sequences binned using virsorter ...
AGGAAAATGAGTAAAAAAGATCCTAGACTTACAAAAAATAGATTAGAAGGATTCAATAAACCAAAGAAAACACCTAGTCATCCCACTAAATCTCATGTGGTACTGGCTAAAAAAGGCGATAAAATAAAGTTAATACGATTTGGTCAACAGGGTGTTGTGGGTGCTGGTAAAAACCCTAAATCCGAAAAGGATAAGGCCAGAAGAAGATCGTACTATGCCAGGCATAATGCACAAGATCCGAACCCAGGATTTTTTACTGCAAGATACTGGTCACACCGCACTAAATGGTAAACAATGACTTACGCTGTACCTGGACCAATCAGAACCAATATTATATCATCTACTTCTATAGGTGGAATAGATAGTCCTTTTACTCGTACTAGAGCTGTTTTGGACATGATGAAGGGTTGGGAAGTAATGAAAGCTGTAACTGAAGGAACAGATTACCTCCGAACAAATAGCGAAACATTCCTACCATTAGAGCCAAGAGAAGATTACGATGCTTACTTAGCCAGAGTAAATCGTGCTGTATTTTCCCCATTTACTCAACGATTAATCAGAGCAGCGACAGGTCTTGTATTAAGAAAACCGATAACACTTACTGGAGATCCTTATTGGACAGAAATGTTCAAAATGGATGTAGATGGAAGAAAGTCAGATTTAGATGAATATGCAAGAAGATTATTGATGTGTTCTCTAATCTACGGCCAAAGTCATATTCTTGTAGATTATCCTGCACCATCAGGAGCAGTAAGTTTAGCAGAAGAACGTCAGCAAAACCGCAGACCTTATTGGATTGAAATTGACCCAAACAATCTTTATGGTTGGAGGTTAGATAGAGAATCAAACTATGGAAACTTGATACAGGTAAGACTTGGTGAAAAAGCTGTACTCCCAGATGGACAATTTGGAGAAAAAGTATTTGACCAGGTAAGAGTAATCGAACCAGGAAGTTACAGAGTATTTCGCAAAAAAGAACAGATAGAGGAAATGTATGATGTATCAGATGGAAGTTCTGTTGGTCGTTTTGAAGCTGGATCATCAGATAAAGACTATAAACAGGTTGAATCTGGTGAATTTTCTCTCGGTGAAATACCTTTAGTAACAATTTATTCTGGGAAAACAGATAATTTAGTAAGCAAACCTCCTTTATTGGATATTGCATATCTAAATATTGCACATTTTCAAAGACAGGCTGATCTTATTCATAGTCTGCACGTTGCATCTCAACCAATGCTTGTAATGGAGGGATATGATGATCAGACCAAAGACCTCGCTATCAGCGTAAACTACGCAATGGCAACACAACCTGGTAACAAAATATACTATGTAGAACCAGCTTCCAGTGCTTTTGAAGCTCAATCTGCTGAAATAAAAGAGTTACAAATGCAGATGGCTACATTAGGAATCAGTACACTATCACAACAGAAGTTTGTAGCTGAATCTGCTGATGCTCGCAGACTAGATCGTGTAGATACTAACTCCATGTTGGCGATGGTATCTATGGAATTAGAACAAAAATTACAAAAAGCGTTTAATTTATCTGCTGAATATGTAGGCATTGAACCACCAGAAGTAAAGATCAGTAGAGATTTTGATATTGAAAGGTTGATTGGTCAAGATATTACTGCTTTAACTACACTATTTAATGAAAATGTGATAGATAGAGAAGAATTTAGAGACATTTTGGTACAAGGAGAAGTATTACCTTCAGCAAATGAGGTCAAATCTGAATAGTCTGCTACAATAGTATATAAGTACATAAAATTTATGGCTAAATCTTTAGACCATGTTCTGCAACCTGACGGAACTTATAAATGGGAAGAAGTAGAACTCGTACATTCAACTGCACCAGTTGAACCCGAAGTTTCTCCTGCACCAAAAGAAACTAAGAAAAAAACTACTAAAAAGAAAACTACCAGCCCATTATCTGACTAATTTATGGCAATCGAAGAAAAAGTAATTCAGCCTGATTCTGTGACTCCTGCTGAACAGCCCGTGGCTGACACTCCTTCACAACCACAAGCACCTGATCTCAGTTCTATAAAAGCAGAATACGAGGCAAAATTAGCTGCTGCTCGTAAAGAAGCTGCTGAAGCAGAAGAAAAATTTAAAGGCATCAAGGGTAAATTAGATGATGTCTATAAACAAAAAGAAGAAAAACGCACCAAAGATTTAGAAGAACAGGGTCAATGGAAAACTCTTTGGGAAGAAGCTAATAAAACAGCCCAGGAAAAAGAGCAACAGATAATAAATTTATCTCAACAGCTTGAAGAGATGAAAAATTCTCACGAATTAGCTTCCACAAAAACAGCAGCCCTCGCAGCTATCAGTAACCTTGGAGCGATAAACGCAGAACAAACTTTATCATTGTTACAAAATAAGTTACAAAAGAACGCTGAAGGTAAAGTAGTTATTCTTAATGGTGGAGTTGAGCAAGATTTAAATACTTATATCAGCAGTCTCAAAAACCCTGGAAGTGGTTGGGAACATCATTTCAAGCCAAGTTCAGCAGCAGGAATGGGTGCTAGACCTAGCCCCGTGGCAAATGCTGGTGGAGGTCAGGTAAACCCTTGGAAAACGGGCAACCTCACACAACAAATGCTACTATTAGAACAAGATCCGCAGCTTGCAGCAGTGCTCAAGCAAGAGGCTCAAAAATAGTTAGTTTCTGTGAAACTAATCCCCTTATCTGTGATTAGGGTATCGCAAAAAACTTTTTTAAAGTAATTTAAATGGCTGCTCCGTTTAAGAATTACTCTGGCGGTGTCCTATTAGCGGATATCGTTAAGAGAAATAATTTTAGCACCTATGTTTCCGAAGCTATCAAGGAACGTAGTGCATTTTTAAAATCTGGTGCTGTTGTGCGTAATGCACTTCTTGATGCAACAGAAGGTGGAACAAGAATACAAGTTCCAGAATTTAACCCAATCACACCAACTGAAGAAATTTTAGATGGTACAGCAACATGGGGTACAAGTAATGCTGGTTATTTGACACCACAGAAGATTGGTACAGATACACAGATTGCAACTATCTGTCATAGAGGTTTTGCATACGCTGTTGATGATGTAGCTGTATTAGCTGCTGGCGAAGATCCTATGGGTCATATCAGAAATCAACTTGCAGATGCTATTAACAAACTAAACTCTGCAAGACTATTCAGCTTGTTAGATGGTTTGTTTGGATCTACTTTCGGACCATTAGGTGCAAACAGCTTAGATTTATCTAAGGGTGCTGCTTCTGGTGCTGATACTGATAACTTCTTGACAGCTTCTACTGTTGCAAGAGGAAGATCACTTCTTGGATCAAGAGGAGATGAGCTAGATACTCTAGTTGTTCATCCATCTGTTGCTTACTACTTATATCAAGTTGGTATGCTTACATTCTCAACATCTGCTCTCACAACTGGTGGTGCAGTAACTTGGGGTGGTGGCGGTGTCGGTGTTAACGAAACAAGCATCGGCCAGTTTGCAGGAATGAATGTTGTTATTGACTCTCAAGTTAATACAGTTCACCCTGGTACAACAGGTCATCAAAAAGAGTTCCGTTGCTACTTAATTAAGTCAGGAACAATTCTTGAAGGTGAGCAATCTCCTTTAAGCATTGAATCAGATAGAAACATCTTATCTAAGCAAGATGTTATGTCTGTTGATTATCACAGTGCTTATCACGTTATGGGAACTAAGTGGACATCTGCTTCTGACAACCCAACTAACGCAGCATTAGCTAACGATAACAACTGGGGAATCACATACGATGCTGATTTAATTCCTATAGTTGAGCTAATCGTCAATTCACCACTTGATACAGGTACTAATCCTTAGTACTATTTAATTAGTGGTCAAAAACCTCATCAATTATTGGTGGGGTTTTTTCTTTACGCTACAATAAAACTAAATTACTTTAATAATCGTGGCAGCTACTATAGACGCAACAATAAAAGGAGAAAATGCCAATAGTTATGTCACATTGACAGAAGCTAATGATTATTTCGATACCTCTCCAGATTCTTCTACTTGGACAAATAAAACAGATGACCAAAAGAAAAGATCATTAATATCTGCTGCTAGATGGATTGATACTTTAGTTTTTTATGGCGATAGATGTGATGATGGACAGGCTCTTAAGTTTCCAAGAAATAATTATCAGGTAGATGGTGTGGAATTAGCTTGTTCTAAAATCCCCAATCCAATTAAGTATGCACAATATGAACTAGCCAGGGCATTAGCAAATGACACAGATGCAATAACAGGAACTACAGGAAAAGATGGAAACTTTGAAGAAGTAAAACTAGGAGATATTCAAGTTAAGTACAACACTGCAAGTCAGGGAACAGGATCTATAAATAATATTTTAGATGTTTACCCGTGGCTTCAAAGTTATCTTGGAGCGTATATGCTAGGCGGTGCTGGCAGTTTTCAGCTTAGGGCGGTTAGAGGATAATGGCAGGACAATTAGACACAGCACTAAAGAACATAGCCAAACAGGTTATAGCTGATTTAGGCGATTCTTTAGATACCAGTATTACTTATACAAGAAAAACATCTCCTGTCTACAACACTTCAACTGGTGCAATATCTACAACCGATGTCAGCTACAGCATAAAAGTACCGATTGAATTTGTTAGATCATCAGAAGAAACTGGATTCCAGGAAAATGTAGCAAGGTTATATGTAACACCAGATTTGATAGGAGATAGCCAGCCCTTATTACAAGATGAAATAACGCTTACATTTTCTGGATCTACCAGATCAGCTAAAATCACAAATGTTCTTACTGTAAAAGGCGGTCAAGAATATCTATTTCGCATTGATGTTATTTTCTAATGACTTTAGTAAACGCACGAGCAGCATTTGAAACCGCAATCAAGAGTGCCGTAATTGCTGCTGATAATACAGTTACAGTAATATTTGATAATATGCCTTTTACCACTCCTGGTAAAGACAAAAAGTATGTAATGGTAAGTCTTGATTTTGGTCAGGCCACTACTCAAGTCCAGGGAGCAGCCTTAAGTTATTATGCAGGATCAATAAGATGTGGAATTATGACACCACCACATAAGGGAAGTGCTGTTGCATCTGCTATAGCTGAATCAGTTATCACTGGTTTGACTTCAGTTAACGCTCCTGGATACTCAGATACATTTTCTGTAAGTCCAAGAGTATTACAAATTGAAGGACCGACTTCTGTAAATGTTGAAGAAGATAGTCACTACCTATCTGTTGTAAGTTGCGATTTTACTGCCAATGCCTAAAGATTTCAAAAAGCATTTTACTAAGGACTTAGGAAAGGCAATAACCAAGGGAAGGAAAGAGGTTGCAAAAACAGTGGCCCGTTCTTTAATTGAAAAAGGTCCGTGGTGGACAGGAACATTTGGAGAAAATTGGATAGTTTCAAAAAGTCCTGTACAGGCAACCAAGAAAAGAAAACCAGATTTTCCAAGTTATTTGATACCCGATCCAACAGCCAGGCAGATAAAAAATCCAAGAGTTCCAAATGTAACATTGAAAGAAGATTTATTTATTGGTAACAGAGCTAAGTATGCTGGCTTTGCTATTAACGCACCAGGGCAGACAAGACCTAATTTAAAAGGAGAGCCTGTTACTTATGCGGAGCATTACAAAGAAGCTCAAAGTCCGACAGCTATGGGTCCAAATTGGTATGTAGTCTACACAAAAGGTGATCTTATCAACAAAGATATAGCATTAGCGTTTAAAAAGGTTGGCTTTAGGTAATAAAGTAGTAGTATAGTAGATAAATATACTAATTTATTTTGCATGGCAACAGAAAGAGCAATCGACAAGCTAAAAAAAGCATTTAGCATAGCTAACAAAAGTAGTTACCCAATTTACAAAGATGGAGAACTAATTGTAAAAGTATATTGGACACCTTTAACTATCGCAGATAGAGATGCCATAAATGCTACTTTAATAAGAACAAACAAGGGTCAGGAAGAAGGAAGTTTAGACTTTGCTCTCCAAGTGATAATAAATAAAGCTGAAGATGAAAATGGTCAGAAACTATTTATTGAAGCTGACAAACCTAGCTTGAGAAGAGAAATACCACTAGCAGTTCTATTAGAACTCATGACTAAAATGCAAGAAGTGAGCGAGGAGGCAACTCCTGATGCCGTAAAAAGCACAACTTGATAAAGATAATTATTTATATTTACAGTTTTTCATTGCGGAAACTTTAGGAATTACTTTAGGTCATTTACAGAAGAACATGACTGTGGAGGAACTCTATGCCTGGAACGCATATTTTAGGTTAAAAGGGGAAAGAGAAGAAAAAGCGTATGAAGATATGAAAAAGAAAGCTCAATATCGTAAGGTACGCTAAACTAAATGTAATGTTTTATCGAGATTAGTGGCATCTAATTACGAAGTTAATATAAAACTGAATACCAGGACTGTTAATAAGCAGCTAAATAATCTTGAGAAGCGTATATCGAAAATAAATAAATTAGCTCAAGGTGGAAGAGCAAGTAGAACAGTATTACAGAATGAGAAGCATAAGATTAATTTAGCAACAAAAAGATTACAGATAGAGAATAGAAATTTAAGAACTAAACAAAGACAATTACAAGTAGACAGACAACAATTAAAAGTAGAAAAGCAGACTGCTGCTGTTGTAGAGAAGCAAACTAGAGCAATTAAGGTTGGGAATACAAGACCAATGGGCCCAAGTTCTCCTTTGAACTTTACAAATCAAGGTACACTACTTCCTGGTCCTCGCCCAGGAGGATCAACTGTAGGAGGAAATCGTTTTGCTGGTGCAGCTAGTAGTGCAGTTATTTCTGGTGCATTTCCTTTGTTATTTGGTCAGGGACCATTTGTCGGTGCTGCTGGTGCATTAGGAGGTGGACTAGGAGCATTATTTGGTGGTCAGATGGGAGGTTTTGCAGGAGGTTTAGCAGCCACCTCTATTGCAACACCAGTACAACAATTTGCTATAGAGGCAGGAAAATTAGGACAGGCACTCGATCCAGCAACTAAAAACGTAGAGGCACTTACCGCAGCATTAGGAGTAACTGGAACTGAATTTGAAAAACAAATTGCAACGCTTAAAAAATTAGGAGATGATGAGGCAGCATTTGAAGCAGCAAGACAGAAAATGATAAATCTTGTAGGTTCTAACGGGGTAGATGCACTAACTAAGTTTGGACAGGGAATGACAGAGTTGGGTAATAATTTTGCAAAAATAATGACTTTGATGAGAACTTCATTTGCATTATTTGTTCAAAACTCAGGTATAGGAAAATTTATTGCTCAAACTTTAGAACGTGCAACTTTAATAAAACAAGCAGAAGTACAAGGTCAAAATCTGGACACTCCAGAAGGAAGAGAAGCGAAATTATTATTAAACACAAGAAGATTAGTTACAGATCGATTTGCATTAAGTCCTGAGCGTAGAAGAGAACTTATTTTAAATCTTACAAACCAAGAAACAGGAACAGGTTTTGGTGGTCAAATAAATGATCAAGACGTACAAAAAGCTAAAGACATTGTAAATGATTTAATTGTTAAAAATCAAATTCTTATAAACACCAAAAACGCACAGAAAGAAGCTGATAAAATGATAGAAACTATACAAAAATCCAGGGTTAAAAATTTAGATAAACAAATAGAAATGCTGGAGCGTAGTTTTACTATGAGTTCTGAAGAATTTGAGATAGAAAAACAAATAGCTGAAATGAAAGAACAGGGAGAAATAAAAGATGAAGATGAATTAAGAAGAAAATTACAAAAAATACAACTTCTAACAAAAGAGAGAGAGTTAGCAGAACAAACAGCAGCAGCGTTTGAAAGAATGTCTCAGGCAATAGCCACAGATATAGCACAGGGAATACAGGGAATGATTCGTGGTACATCTACATTGAACGATATGCTCAATAATGTATTAAATAAACTGATAGATGCAGCCTTCAACATGGCATTATTTGGAAATATGCAAGGCACATTAGGAGGTGGTGGTTTATTTGGCTCGATACTTGGTGGACTTGGAAGTTTATTTGGTGGCGGTACAGGTGTCAGTAGTACAACTAGTGCTTTATCAAGTTTTACGGCAGCATCAGTAGGAGAGGTTACGATGGCTGATTTTATGGCAAAAGGTGGGCCAGTAAGAAGTGGTAATAGTTACGTTGTAGGAGAACGTGGACCAGAGCTATTTACACCTGGAGTTTCTGGAAGGATTACACCAAACCATGCTCTTGGTGGATCTACAAGTATAGTTGTAAACGTAGATGCTTCTGGATCTAATGTAGAAGGAGATGAACAAGAAGGAAGGCAGTTGGGCATTGCATTGTCAGCAGCTATAGAATCAGAATTAATTAAGCAAAAAAGACCTGGAGGTTTACTTGCATAATGGCTACATTTCCATCAATCACACCCACTTACGGGCAACAAAAAAGATCACGACCAAATACTAGAACAGTTCGTTTTGCTGATGGTTATGAACATAGATTATTATTTGGACTTGCTGCTCATCAAAATCCAAAAGTCTATAATTTTACTTTTGAAGTATCGGAAACGGATGCAGACACTATAGAAAGCTTCCTTGATAGTCGTGCAAATGATAGTGCCAGCTTTACTTTTACTCCACCAGGAGAAGGCTTTACAAAAACAGGAACTTACTCTCAATCAGGTACTACTGTAACAATTACAATTACAAATCATAATGTTGCTCTAGGAGATGAACTTACTATTGATTACACAACTGGTGGTGCTACTGATGGTACATTTCTTGTCGCTTCGGTCACAAATTCAAACGTCTTTACTGTTGTTGCTAGTAATGCAACTCATAGTGGTAATGTCACAATTACATTATCTGGTGCTGGACAATATGTTTGCGAAAACTGGTCAAAATCTATACCATATAACAATAGAGCAACAATTCAAGCAACATTCAGAGAGGTGTTTGAACCATGAGCAGTTCTGCTATTGTTAATAATCTTCAAAATATAAATCCGTCAGCAGTAATTGAACTTTTTACTTTACAACTTGATAATAGTTTGCATGGTGCTAATACTGTTTACAGGTTTCATGCAGGCAGTAGTCTTAAAGATAATGGAGAGATAGTCTGGGCTGGTAATAGTTATCAAAGATTTCCAATAAAAGCTGAGGGTTTTGCTTTTAGAAAAGGACAGTTACCTAGACCCACATTAACTGTCAGCAATGCATTAGGAACTATTACTGCAATATTAGCTGCTGTAAATGCTACAACTGCTGGTAATGATCTTACAGGTGCAACTGTAACTAGAATCAGAACACTTGCCAGATTTATTGATGCTGTTAATTTTCCCAGCAATATAAATCCTTATGGACAACCGGATCATACAGCAGAATTTCCAAAAGAGATATACAAAATAGATAGGAAATCAGCAGAAAATAGAGAGACAGTACAGTTTGAATTAGCTGCCGTATTTGATCTTGCTGGTATTCGTGCTCCACAAAGACAATGCACTAGAGCGGAGTTTCCCTCTATCGGTACTATTCAGACATGAACTGGAAAGAAGCTGCACTTAATCACGCTGAAATTGAAGATCCGAAGGAATCTGTTGGTCTTTTGTTGAATATTAGAGGTAAGGAAAGGTATTATCCTTGTCGTAATCTATCTATGACAGCACATCAATGCTTTATTCTTGATCCAGAAGATTATGTAAAAGCGGATAATTTAGGAGATATTGTTGCTGTTGTTCATAGTCACCCAACAACTCCAGCTATAGCTAGTCAGGCAGATAAAGTTAGTTGTGAACAAAGTGGACTTCCGTGGCATATTGTTAATCCTAAAACAAAACAATGGGGATATTATGAACCGCAGGGATATGAAGCACCTTTACTTGGTCGGCAATGGGTATGGGGTGTTACAGATTGCTGGTCTTTGGTTCGTGATTACTACAACCAAGAAAAAGGAATAAAGCTGAAAGATTATGAAAGACCAATAACTCCCGAAGAATTTATGAAAGATCCTTTATTTGAAAGCTATGCTTGGCGAACAGGATTTAGAGAATTAAGACCAGATGAAAAATTACAAACTGGAGATGTTTTATTGATGAGTATTTTAGATTCAACTTTAAATCATGTAGCTATTTTTCTTGGAGATGAGGTATTACATCATTTAACCGATAGACTATCTTGTAGAGAACCATATTCTCCGTGGTTGTTAAAATGCACAGGAAAGAGGTATCGTTATGCTTCGTAAAATAAAATTATATGGAGAGCTTGCAAAGTTTGTAGGACATAAAGAATTTGAAGTAAAAGCAGACACACTAGCTCATGCAATGAGCTTTTTAATAAATAATTTTCCTGGAATTGAACAGCACATGAATAGTAGGTACTACAAAGTAAAAGTTGGCGATTATGAATTAGATAAAAGTGAACTAGGACACCCTATAGGTAAAAAAGATATTCATTTTGTACCTGTTATAACTGGTGCTGGTAGAGGACTAGGCAAAATATTATTGGGTGCTGTATTGATAGGATTTGCAATAGTAAACCCTGCTGTAGGATTTGGTTTAGGCCCACAAGGTCTAGCTGGAGGTTTTGCTACTGCATCTGGAGCGTTTAGTCTCACAGCACTTGCAGGGAATATTGGTATTGCTTTAGTACTAACAGGTGTATCTGAAATGCTGACTCCTTTACCTAAAAGACCAGAGTTTAGTTCAGAAGAAGATCCCAGGCTATCATTTAGTTTTGGTGGAACGCAACAGACGGGGAGAGCTGGAACTCCCGTACCTCTGGTATTCGGGGAAATTTTTACGGGATCAGTGGTAATAAGTGGTTCAATAGATACGGAACAGGTACAAGCATGATTGAAAAGAAACATCTTATTAGGGGTGCGAAAGGTAATGATCCACCACCTGCACCTCCGCAACCAACTAGAGAACCTGATACTTTACACAGTAGACAGTTTGCAACTTTTCTTGACCTTGTTTCAGAAGGAGAGATAGAAGGTTTTGCAACGGCATCAAAAGAGGGTAGAACAAAAGGTACGACTGCATATAACAATGCTGCACTTAAAGATGTGTTTCTTAATGACACTCCAGTATTAAGAGCTTCAGCAGACTCTACAAATCCTCAAACTTCTGATTTTAATTTTCAAGATGTAAGATTTACTCCCCGTTTTGGTACTGGCAGTCAGACTAAAATACCTGGAATTGAGAGTAGTGTATCAACAACAAGTGTAGGAACAACTGTAACTACAAGCACTCCCGTTACTCGTCAGATAACAAATACAAATGTTGATGCTGTAAGAGTATCTGTTACTTTTCCTCAATTACAGAGAGCTACTGACGCTGGAGATTTATTAGGTTCAGAAGTTCAATTAAAAATTTCTGTTCAATATAACTCTGGTGGTTTTACTGATGTCATTACTGATACTATTAGAGGTAGAAGTGGAGATGCGTACCAAAAAGACTACCGTGTAAATATCACTGGTGCGTTTCCTGTAGATATAAGAGTCAGTAGAATCACAGCAGATAGTACAGATAGCAATTTAAGAGATAGTTTTCAGTGGACAAGTTTTGGTGAGATCATTGATGATGCCTCAACATATTTAAACAGTGCATATAGTTCGATAAGACTAGATTCAATGCAGTTTAGTTCTATACCAAGACGTAAATTTAGGATAAGAGGAATAAAAGTAAGGATTCCAGGTGCAGGTGCATCCAATTCTGGTACGCCAAGTGTCGATTCTGCTACTGGTCGCATTGTGTACCCTGATGGCTATATTTTCAATGGTGTAATGGGTGCTGCTGTATGGACCTCGTGCCCTTCGATGGTGCTGCTCGACATTTTAACTAATGATAGATATGGATTCGGTGCTCATATAACAGATAGTTCTCTTGATCTTTTCAGTTTTGTAGCAGCCAGTAAATTTGCAAACACACTTGTAGATAATGGTGTTGGAGGACAGGAAGCTAGATTTAGCTGCAACGTAAATATACAAAGCCCAAGAGAGGCTTTTGAGCTAATAAATGAATTAGCTGGTGTTATGAGATGTATGCCAATATGGTCTGCTGGTTCGATAACAATTACACAAGACAAACCAACAGATCCGAGTTATTTATTTAACCTATCTAACGTAGGAGAAGGTGGATTTAGTTACTCAGGAAGCAGTCTTAAAACAAGACACAGTGTTGTATCTGTCTCTTACTTCAACATGGATAGTCAAGAAGTAGATTTTGAAGTTGTAGAAGATGCCACAATAAAAGCCAAGATAGGAACTGTAGTCAAGCAGGTAAAAGCATTTGCGTGTACTTCTCGTAATCAAGCCAGGAGATTAGGTCGGTCAATTCTCTTCGCTGAAAATAATGAAAGTGAGGTCTGCACTTTTACAACGTCAATAGACTCAGGAGTAGTAGTTCGACCTGGTGCAGTTATTGAAGTGCAAGATCCAGTAAGAGCTGGGGTAAGAAGAGGTGGAAGATTGAAAGCAGTTACTTCTACAACTGTTGTTACTGTTGATGATACTAATGCAACAGATCTTTCTATAGGTGGAGATCCAACTTTGGGGTTGATATTACCTAATGGAAGTTTTGAAAGTAAACCTGTCTCATCTATTTCAGATGGAACGATTACTGTTTCTGAAGCATTTTCACAGACACCAAATGTAAATACAGTTTGGTTACTGCAAAATACATCAGTACAGGCTCAGTTATTCAGAGTAATTACAGTAGAAGAACAAGACGGCATAAATTATTCAATTACAGCTTTATCTTATGTTGAAGGGAAGTATGCGTTTATTGAAGATGGAACAGCACTACCTACTCGTAATATATCAAATCTTACTGAGTTAAAAGATCCTCCTAGTAATGTTGCTGCTACTGAACAAATATTTCCTATCAACAACCAAGCTGTATCAAAGATTGTTATTAGTTGGCAACCTATTGTCGGTGTAACACAGTATCAAGTGAACTATAGATTTGGAAATGATAACTTTATAAGTGAAAAAGTATCAAGACCTGATTTTGAAATAATGAACAGTAGAAAAGGTACTTATGATATTCAAGTATTTTCTTATAATGTATTAGATCAATTATCAGCAACTTCAAGCAATATAACTTTTAATGCAGCTGGTAAAACAGCCTTACCAGAAGATCCTACAGGTCTAACAGTTGAACCTGTTTCAGATCATTTTATAAGACTTCGATTTAATCCTGCAACAGATATTGACGTAACCCATGGAGGGTCTATTTCCGTGAGGCATACTCCTTCTGTTGATCCTGCTGTTGCAACTTTTAGTAATTCAACAGAAATAATCCCAAAACTTTCAGGCAATGTTAGCGAAACTTTAGTCCCCGCTTTAACAGGGACTTACAGTATTAAATTCATTGACGATGGTGGACGCAGATCAAACAATGCGGCAAGGATAATTGTCACTCAACCAGACCCGCAACCAAATCAAATAATTTTAACGGAAAGAGAAGATACAGATTCCCCGCCCTTTCAAGGAAATAAAACTAGGTGTTTTTATGATGAAACTTTTGACGGATTGTTATTAGATGGAACTTTATTGTTTGATGATATTACGCAAAATATTGATGATTTATCAAATATTGATTTTGCCGGCCCAATAAATTCAAGTGGAACTTATGAATTTCAGAATGTCGTGGAAATGGGTGAAGTTTTTAATTTGAGTTTAAAAAGACGGTTTGTCACATCTGGTCTTTTAGTTAATGATTTAATTGATTCAAGAACTGCAAATATTGATACCTGGACAGAGTTTGATGGTGATCTTGCGGAAGATGTAAACGCTAAGTTGCTAGTTGCGACAACACAATTAGATACAACATTATCAACTTCTGCTACATATTCGCAAAGCGGTGGAACAATATCAATCAATAAGACTTTGCATGGATATAGTGTTGGAGATTTTATAGATGTAAATTTCACTTCTGGGGCGGGAGTCGATGGTAACTATGAAATAGCTACGGTTCCTAATGCAAATTCTTTTCATTTAAATGCTACTGTTGCACAAACAACAAGTGGTAACTGCACTTATGGAGCAAACTTTACCCAGTTCAATACTTTTGCTAATGGAGAATATAGAGCGAGAGGATTTAAATTTAAAGTAGAATTAACATCAGATGACCCCGCTCAAAATATAAATGTCACAGAACTTGGATATGAAGCAAGTTTAAAACGAAGAACCGAAACTATAAATACATCAATAGCGAGTCAATGTGCAACAACTGGTTCGGCAAAAACTGTTACTTTTCAATCTCCTTTCTTTGTTGGAACTGGTTCTTTAGGTGGTTCAACAAATGCTTTTTTACCTACCATCGGAATAACTCTTGAAGGTGCTGCAAGTGGCGATTTTTTCAATATAACTTCAATTAGTGGCACACAATTTGTAATCGAAACTAGAAGTAGTAGCGGTTTAAAAGATATGAGTTTTAAATATACGGCAATTGGGTTTGGTAAAGGAGGGTAAATATGTTTATATTAAAGTTATCAACTATCATATACTTATATAAAAAGGACTAAGTAATGGCAACTCATGATTATGTTATAGCCAACCAATCAGGGGCAGCGTTTAGAACAGACTTAAACAATGCCCTTGCTGCGATTGTAAGTAATAACTCAAGTTCAACGGAGCCTGCAACAAAATATGCTTATCAATGGTGGGCTGATACTAATGCAGCAGTAATGAAACTAAGAAACAGTTCAAATGACGGGTGGGTAGAAGTATTTAAATTAAACGGTGCAATAACTCTTACAGATGGTAGTGCGGGAGCCCCCTCACTCAGTTTCAGAGATGACACAAACACCGGTATCTTTTCGGGTGCTAACGATCAATTTGATATAGCAACTGGCGGGGTTAGTAGATTTCAGATAAACAGTTCTCAAATAACTTTTAACGACAGTGGTGCGGACACTGATTTCAGAATTGAGGGAGACAATGAACAAAATTTATTTTATTTGAATGCAGGCGGAGATTCTATTGGAATTGGTACTTCAGCACCAAACTCAGGGAGGCTTCATGTAACCCATTCATCAGGAACAATTGGTTATTTTGAATCCACTCAAGGGGCAGCAAACGTATCAAATATTGTTGGAAATTCTACAGATACAAATTCCTCTGCAAACTTAAATTTACAAGTAAATAGCGGAGTTACAGCACAAGGAATTTTTAGGCTAAATGCCAATAACTCTATTGATTTTCTAGTCGGTGCTACACCGGCTACAGTGATGCGGTTGAACTCAGGTGGACATTTGGGAATTGGGACCACTACACAAGAAAGTATGCTCGAATTAGGTGGAGCCACTAATACTGTAACGGGTATATCTTTAGGAAAAAGCAACGCGGGTATAACTACATCAAGATATGTTGGAATCACTCAAGGCGGTAACGCTACTAACCTCGCAACTAACTCAGGATTTCAAGGGATTGAATTTGGTGGTCCGGCTTCGGGTAGTGAAGGATATCTTGCATTTCATACTCATGATGTAGGAACAAATTCTGGAGAGCGTATGAGAATCGACAAATCGGGGAATACAAGTTTTACGGGTAATATGTCATTTAATAATTCCTCTGCAGTAGCTTGTGCTATCGACATTGAAGGTAATCAAGTTGATATAGGCAATCCTCTAGGTAATGGTGTTAGTAATGGAATAAATCCAACTTTTAGAGCTTTAGTTACTAATAAAAATATTCTTTTTAGTTCTATGTGGGGTGGGGATAATCAACTACATAAACATATAGAGTTTTCCGGTGGTGCTAATATTTTTTACGTTGGAACTAATGATTCAGAAGTAGCTAGAACCGATGGAACTGGTTTGGTAGTTGGCTCTTCTAGCTTTGACTCGAATAGCAGTGTTGGTGTAAGACTGTACGCAGTAGGTGCTGTTCATTCAACAAGATCAAACGAATTTGCTTATGTCGGTAGAAGATCAGATAGCAATGGCGGTCTATTTTTATTTAGAAGAGACGGAACAGACGTAGGCAATATTAGTGTTACAACAAGTGCAACAACATATAATAGTGGCTCTGATTATCGTTTAAAACAAGATGATACACCTATAACTGATGGACTTACTAGATTAAAACAACTAAAACCGATAAAATTTAAATTTAAAAATGATTTATCTGCATTTGTTGATGGTTTTTTTGCCCACGAAGTTAGTGACATAGTACCAAACGCTATTACAGGTGAAAAAGATGCCGTTTATGAAGAAGATGACGATTTAGGCCATAAAAAAGGCGACCCAATTTATCAGCAAATAGATCATGGTAAACTTGTGCCTTTACTTGTAGCTGCTGTACAAGAATTAACTACAAAAGTTGAAGCCTTAGAAGCTGCCTAGTATAATTGGATAACTTGAATTAATTTTATGGCAACTCCACAAGAAATTTATGACGAAACAAAAACTCGTCTTGATTTAAATATCGCAAAAGCACAAATGCTTGAAAGAGAAATACAAGAAAAAGTTGCTGAAAAAAATCAACTAATGCAACCAATTATTGAAGATCAAGGTGCATTAAAACAGTTTGCAAAATTACCAGATGTTGTAACTGAAACTGTCCAAACAGTAGAATCAAACTAAAATAAAATAAAAATCTTTAATTATGGCTGTTACCTGGAATGTTGTTTCTTATGATGGAACAAAAACTGTTGGTTCTTTATCTGACGTATTAACGGATCTTCATTGGACTGCGAGTGATTCTGAAACCGTTGGCAGTGGAGATTCTGCCGTAATTCATCAAGCCTACCGTTATGGTGTTGTTGGGCTTGCAGATGCTAATGGCACTTCTTTTATAGCTCTAGCTTCTATTACAAAAGAAAATTTAGTTTCCTGGGCTAAAGATGCACTTGGTTCTGATGAAGTTACCGCTATCGAAACAAGTATTGCTGCTGAAATAACAGAGTCTAAAACTCCTACTACATTTTCTGGTGCACCTTCGTAGTCATATAAGATGTTATTAAATATAAAGGAGCTACGGTTGGAATTATAATTAGCATTGATATAATTAGTGCATGACTAATTGCTTTTAAAATTGCATCTCTAATCATGTTTCAAAAAATAGCTAATGTTTTAAGTATTATCTCATTTATAATGGTAGCCTCCATGAGTGGTGGAGCATACCTGGGATACAAATATGTAACATCTGAAAACTTTAAATCTCAAGTTATGAATGAAATACTTGGGAACGTACAGGGAATGATGCCTAAATTATTAGATAATGGTTTACCTAAAATGACAGGTCCATCAATGCCTATTATAAAATGAACTGTTTTTGGTGCGATTCTGAATTAATTTGGGGAGGAGATCAAGATACTGATGATAATACTGAGTTTTCTGTAATAACTAACTTAAGTTGTCCTAGATGTTTTTCAGAAGTAACAGTGCTAAAAAAAAGAGATGCCTACGATTGACATACCTCGCATTGATATAAATAAAGTTGAGATACACGAAATACCTGTATGGAAAACTGACGTACGAATATTAAATAATATAAGTAAACCAATAGTTGATATTCCTGGCTGTGTAAGAGTACATAGAAATAATTTTACGAGTCTTATTGATAGTGATAAAGATGAATATGGCACATATACAGAATGTGGTAATTTCAGTATTCCTAGTTTTGAACCTTTACAATACAACCCCAGTGAATTTGTATATACGCAATCAGAAGCCCCCCAAAATAAAGAACAAGAGTTTGTAGAACCTACAGTAAAACCTCCAAGATACGAACCAAAGAAAAAAGAAGATAAAGTACTTTTTGTTGCTTGCCCTGGGAAAAAAGACCAAAGAGTAGGGGATTATCGTAACGAATTTAAACTGGAGCGTGTCATCGGGCATGAAAGAAGCGAAGATGGTACTGAATGTATAACCTTGTATGAAAGTACTAAATTCATCGAGCAATACATACCGAATCCTCCACAGCTTATTAGCACTGCTGCTATTGCTACTGTTGCTGCCACTACTCCACTACTGCTTAATATTGTCAAACCTTTAGTAAAAAACTTTATAAAGAAGCTGACAAAGAAAAAAAAAGATGTAGAATAATACATAAGCAACCAGACCTGATAAAGAGTAGATTAAGTTCTACCTCCTCACTGTCAGAGCGTCAGTTGCTTTTTTAGACAAGTGTATACCCGTAGCTTGTCTATTTAAATTTGTGAGTGTGCGGTATAACTTGATTAGGAGGCGGTTGAACAATGACCCCCTCACATAATTTTGCGAAGTTGCTTTTAGGATCGAAATATATGCCCTTCAACATCAATTCTCCGCAATTTTTTAATCTTGCTATTTCATAGTTAAGCAGTTTTGCATTTAGTTCTTGCTTTTGTAGATTTATTTGTGTATTGGCTGCATCAAGACAAGAATCTTGAAACCTGTTGTCCAGTGGAATATTAAATGTAAGTGCAAATCCAAAGTTAAGTCCTAAAGAATCTTTGTTGCCACTGTAATTTTCTTGAAAATAAAGTACATTCCCTGGATTATCGGGCACTCCGTCATCATTTGCATCCGTTGGATCGTACACGGGCGTATGATAGATGTAGTCCTGTGGCCGCTTTTGGTTAAACGAAGTAGTGACGAATGGGCTAACGGTCATCTGTGGTCCAGAACACTTAATATTATTTCCGTACATATTTTCGACCATTGGTCCACCTAGCACTTGGGTCGCAAAGTTACTAACCGATCCAGAGGCCGATGCACTTGGGGCTGCGGTATTACTTGTGTTAGCTAATACAGGATTTCCTAGCAGACTTATTGCGAGAAGATAGTTGTGGTATCTGTGACGCTTGTGCTTTGGATCGTGCGAGTTATGTCGGTTACGGATGTCATTCCAGGTGCTTGATATACTTCTGTAAATTGAAAAGCATCTCCAGGATTTGATTGAGTCCAGTTTGGTCTTTGATCTAGATTTAATCCCTGCCATGTATGAGTAGTTCCGTTTATTGTTTCACTAACTGAGGTAGCTGCTGGAGTGATAGAAGATCCGTCATGCTGAATCCCTGATCCTGTGACGGAATAGAGAAATCCAGAATTATATTCTGTTGTTCGTATAGATTCTGTAATATTTGTTGTGGTTTCAGTTCGACTTGTAGATTGACCCTGCGTAAAATTAGGAATAATTGGCACAGCGTAACAAGGAGCAGATATAACAAAGCCAAGAAGAAGAAGCCTCCTCATTCGATAGTAAGATCAACGACAAACTGACCTGTCATCACGATACCCGTTCCTGTTCCTGGTGTCATTGTA
>VTLG01016723.1_pt1 | contig 19214 bp, 33 predicted proteins | sample 4694571 | NCBI WGS metagenome assembly VTLG01 (sample SAMN12604809, study PRJNA352737) | marine metagenome | biome: ENVO:00000447; feature: ENVO:00000209|ENVO:00000569|ENVO:01000036; material: ENVO:00002151; isolation source: viral sequences binned using virsorter ...
CAGTACCTTTGAGGCAGAAGTTATTTAAGAAATCTAAATCTGAGCTGGAGAAAATGGGTAGAGAAATTGGTATTGAATTAGATAGGAGATTAACTCATTCTAAGTTAGTAGCACAACTTCAAGCAGCAATAGAAAAACAAGGATAGAGACAATTTAAAAACTGTCCACTGGGGGTTTCATACCCCCTTTTTTTGTCTATAATATAGTTATTGAAACGATTTACATTATGTTTGAACTTAAAATGACCGAACAACAAGCTATTGATGGTTTAAAAGATCTGTATGGAACAGAATTTACTACAGCAGATGTTCGTGCTTTCTGTAGTATGAATGATATAGGATATTCTACAGTAACTAAAAAAATACAAAAATATAAAGTATCTAAAGGTAAGTGGAATCTTGAGGTAACACAGAAAGCAGTTAAGAATATTGAAAATTCTTTTAGTGCTCCTTCTGTAGAACCAGTAGTACAGCAAAATCTTATTCCAGAAAAAGACGATACTTTTGTTAAGTTCGGACCTTTTACAGATGTTAAGAAAATTATACAAAGTAATCTTTTTTATCCTACTTTTATTACTGGTCTTTCTGGGAATGGTAAAACATTCAGTGTAGAACAAGCATGTTCACAACTAAATAGGGAGTTGATTAGGGTTAACATTACTATAGAAACAGATGAAGATGATCTCATTGGTGGGTTCCGTCTTGTTAACGGTGCAACCGTCTGGCACAACGGACCAGTTATTGAAGCTCTCAACAGAGGAGCTATTTTGCTCCTTGACGAGATCGACCTTGCCTCAAACAAAATCCTCTGTCTCCAGTCAATCCTTGAAGGTAAAGGAGTTTTCCTTAAGAAAATTGGAAAGTACATCCAACCAGCAAAAGGGTTCAATGTCATCGCAACCGCAAATACTAAAGGTAAAGGTTCAGATGATGGAAGATTTATTGGAACTAACGTGCTTAACGAAGCCTTCCTTGAAAGATTCCCAGTAACCTTTGAGCAAGAGTATCCTACAGTTTCTAACGAAATTAAGATTCTTAATAAAGTATCAGAAACTATTGGAGTTGATAATGAGGACTTCTGCAAGAGATTGGTAGATTGGGCAGACATCATTCGTAAGACATTCTACGATGGTGGTATTGAAGAGATCATTAGTACTCGTAGATTAGTTCACATTATTCGTGCTTATAGTATCTTTAAGGATAAGTCAAAAGCACTTCAAGTATGCATCAATCGTTTTGATGATGAGACTAAGCAAGCATTTCTTGAACTATATGATAAAGTTGATGCAGACTTTAATCTTGACAAAGCAGAAGATAAAATGTATAATGATGATGTTACGGTATTTGGATAATATGTACGGACCTGATGATGAAGAAAACTTAAAGAAATGGAAAGATCAACAATTAGCGGAGGGAAAACCCATGACTGATGATGCAACTGGTATTACAGAGTATCCAACAGAAGGTGTAGAGATACATCCAGGTATAAAGGTTTCATATAACCCACCTGAATATCCACAAGGAACAGAACTTGGTTCTGAGTATGGATATGTATACTCTGCAGTGGATGGATCAATTGGTATTGGAAATTCAGCATGTACACCATCTATAGAATATTCATTTTCTACAGAAAAACCTCAACCAGATTTAAACTTTAGATCTCAAAAATATCAAGAAGATGTAGGTATTAAGGATCTTAAAGATTATGTTTCTTCTACTTATAATGGACATTATACTAATAAGAATTCTGATACCCAAACTCTTGATCTTATCCATTCTGTAGGTGATGCAGAATCCTTCTGTCGTTCTAATGCACTTAAGTATTTGAGTCGTTATGATAAGAAGGGATCTGCAAAACAAGATATTCTAAAAGCAATGCATTATTGCTTACTTCTATATTATTTCAGTGGTAACACCAAAGAACCTGATTACACAAACACTCGTTATGAAACTTTCTGATACAACCCTTTCTATTTTAAGAAATTTTTCCACTATTAATAATTCCATTCTTGTTAAGAAAGGGAATCAACTTCGTACAATATCTGTTGCTAAGAATATTCTTGCAGAAGCAGAGATTAGTGAAGAGTTTCCTCGTGATTTTGGAGTCTATGAATTAGTTCAATTTTTGAATGGATTAGATCTTCATCAAGATCCTGATTTGGATTTTACTGAAGAATCTTATGTTTCTATTCGTGAAGGTAAGCGTAGAGCAAAATATTTCTATGCAGATCCTCAAGTTATTATTTCTCCACCAGAGAAGGAGATAACTTTACCATCTGAAGATGTTAGTTTTGTATTACAGAATGATGTTCTTCAGAAATTGATGAAAGCCGCAGGTATTTACCAACTTCCTGATTTATCTGTAATTGGTGGTGCTGGTGTTATCAAATTGGTTGTTCGTGATAAGAAGAATGATACATCAAATGAATACTCAGTAGTTGTTGGTGAGACTGATAAGGAATTTACTTTTAACTTTAAAGTTGAGAATATTAAAACTATTCAAGTTGATTATCATGTAGTAATCTCTAGTAAACTTCTATCTAGGTTCCATTTTAAAAATGATGAAATGGATCTAACATATTTTATTGCTTTAGAACCTGATTCTAAATTTGGATAATGACTGATACACAAATTATTCAGGGAAAAGTAAAGACTATATTTACCACATCTGAACCTGATAAGATCATTATACAATATGAGGATAAGGTTACTGCTGGTAATGGTAGGCATGTAGATTTCCCTGAAGGTAAGGGTGCTGTTTGTTGTAAGATTTCTGAGTTGCTTTTTAAGAAATTAGAAGAGCATGGGATCAGAACTCATTACATTAGTACAGTTCCAAGAGCTATTATGTTCTGTAAAAAAGTAGATATTATTCCGATAGAAGTTGTAGTAAGGAATGTTGCTGCTGGTTCTATCGTTAGACAAACTACTCTTGAAGAAGGTAAGATTATTAATTGGCCATTAGTTGAATGGTATTTGAAGGATGATGAGAAAGATGATCCATTACTCACTATGGATCGTATTTTATTGATGGGACATGATCCACAGACAATAAATGAAATGGGAAGAGTAGCAAGAGACGTTAATTACTTACTTAAGAATATATTTCGTAAGATTGGTCTTACACTTGTTGATTTTAAATTGGAGTTTGGTTATGATTCTGAACAAAATTTACTCCTTGCTGATGAACTATCACCTGATGGAATGCGGCTTTGGAGAGAAGGTGAAAGTTTTGATAAAGACTTGTTTAGGAAGGGAAAAGGTGATATAGTAAAAGCATATACACACATCCTAAAAAAACTTGAAGAATGAGTGATTTTATATGGGTTGAAAAATATCGACCCCAAACTATTGATGATTGTATTCTCCCAGAAAGTATTAAGAAAACCTTTAATGATTTTCTAAATAAGGGTGAAATACCAAATATGTTACTTTCTGGTCCTCCAGGTATTGGTAAGACTACAGTAGCAAAAGCACTCTGCAAACAATTAGGAGCAGATTACTATGTCATTAATGGGTCGGATGAAGGGCGTTTTCTTGATACTGTTAGGAATAATGCCAAGAACTTTGCGTCTACGGTATCTCTCACGAGTGAGTCGAAACACAAAGTTATCATCATCGATGAAGCAGACAATACCACTTCCGATGTACAGCTCCTCCTTAGAGCGTCTATTGAGGAGTTCTCCAGAAACTGCAGATTCATTTTCACTTGCAATTACAAAAATAAAATCATTGAACCCCTCCATTCGAGATGCGTTGTGGTTGAGTTTGGCATTCAGGGAAAGTATAAACAAAACATTGCGGTAGAATTTTTCAATAGACTTTCATATATTTTAGAGCAAGAAAAGGTAGAAGCAGATAAGAAAGTTCTTGCTGAGTTAATTAATAAGCATTTTCCTGATTGGAGAAGGGTATTAAATGAGTGTCAAAGATATTCTGTAAGTGGTAAAATAGATAGTGGAATATTAGCAGCGTTTTCTGATGTAGCAGTTAATGACCTTATTAAAAATCTTAAAACGAAAAATTTCGCAGAAGTTAGGAAATGGGTCGTTGCTAATATGGATAATGATAGTTCTGTATTATTCCGTCGCATTTACGATAGTTTATACGAATCCCTTGTGCCTACCACTATTCCTGCTGCCGTACTTGTCATTGCGAAATATCAATACCAAGTAGCATTTGTTGCTGATAAGGAAATAAACATGCTTGCTTGTCTCACAGAGATTATGGTTGAATGTAAATTTAAGTAATAGATTATGAGTCTCCTTCCAAATGAACCAATTACAGGTGGTAAATTAAAAACATGTAAAGTTTGTGGTGTTGTTAAACCAATTACTGAATTTAGAGTAGAAAGAAAACGGTGTAATGATGGTACAAGAAATACTTGTAAAAAGTGTTGTAATCTTCATCAATCTATTCCTAGAAAATTTAGAAAAAGATGGATAGATGATGGAAAAGAAATACCAAAATATTGTGAGTGTTGTGGTAAAAGATGTAAAGGTTTAGTTGATCATGATTATAAAACTTTACAATTTAGAGGATGGTTATGTGATTGGTGTAATAGAGGTATAGGATGTCTTGGAGATAATGAGGCTGGTGTTCTTAATGCTTTGAATTATCTTAATGGTAAGAAACATGAACCTCTATATAATGAATATATGTTACCAGGTGGTCAACATGACCCTAGATTGGATGAGGATGATGATTTATCTGAACCTATAATGTCCAATCCCCTTATTGATTTGCTAGAACAATCATGAATTATATGGAATCTGTTAAAGATAATCTTTTAGAATTAATAAAAGAAAGATCTTATCGTAAAGGTGAATTTAAATTATCTTCTGGGAAGACGAGTGAACATTATGTAAATTGTAAACCAGTTACTTTAAGTGGTAAAGGATTAGCATTGGTTAGTCCTTTACTCTATGAGTGGGTCGAAGAAGACTCTGTAGCAGTTGCAGGACTTACTTTGGGTGCTGACCCCTTAGTTACTGGTGTCGCCCTTATAGCGTGGATGTATGAGGAGCGTGTACTTGATTCATTAATTATTAGAAAAGAACCTAAAGGTCATGGTACAGGTGCATGGATTGAAGGACCATTGCCTCCAAAGGGGTCTAAGGTTACTGTTTTAGAAGATGTTATTACTACAGGTGGATCTGCTATTAAAGCAGCACAGAAGGTTCAAGAAGCAGGTTATGTTGTTGATAGGATTGTATCAATTGTTGATAGACAAGAAGGGGGTGAACGTGCTATTATAGATTCAGGTTATAAATCTTTTAGTTTGTTTAAGTTAGAGGACATTTCAAAATGATCTTAGTATTCATTATCGTAGGATTATTATTCTTTGTTATGGGATATGGATTGTGGCTTACAGTCGGACCAGGAAAAGAGAATTTGAGAGATCCAATAGATGAACATGCTAAAATGCATGAATTGGGAATAGCACATTCTCATAAAGAAGGTACTTACAGAATACTTAATGATGACTAAACAAAAGAAGAAAAGACACCAAGTTAAATCCAGATGGTATTATATCTTTTGGGGTGTTGCAACTGTATCAGTATTTGCTGGACAGATGTATGTTGGATCTGGTTATCGTCAGATGTCAGAAGCTTTTAATAGAATTTTAACTGGAATTGAAATGGAGGTTAGAAGAGATCACTGGGAAAAATATGAGAGGTTCCATTAATGAAATCAAAATCTCTTAAAACACCTCTTAGATATCCTGGTGGTAAGTCCCGTGCTTGCACTAAGATGAAAGAGCATTTTCCAGATCTTCGTGATTATGTAGAATATAGAGAACCTTTTATGGGTGGTGGAAGTGTTGCATTATATGTTCATTCTATGCATCCTCATTTGGAGGTATGGGTTAATGATTTGTATGAACCACTTGTAAATTTTTGGTTGCAATTACAATCTTCTGGTAAAGAATTGAAAGATGAATTGGATAATCTTAAGAAAGCTCATCCTAATGAGGATTCCTCAAGATGTTTATTCATAGAAGCAAAGGATATTGTTAATAATAAAGATAAAGATGATTTTGAAAGAGCTGTTGCTTTTTATATTGTTAATAAGTGTAGTTTTAGTGGATTAACTGAGTCATCTTCTTTTTCAAAACAAGCATCAAGTTCTAATTTTTCTTTTAGGGGTATTGATAAACTTCCTGAATATTCTAAGTTAATAGAATCATGGACTATTACTAATCATCCTTATTTTCATTTAATGACTGAAAATCTTCATGATGGTATTTTTATGTACTTAGATCCTCCTTATGAAATTGGTTCCAATCTTTATGGTAAGAAAGGGGATATGCATAAGACATTTGATCATGATAAATTTGCACATAATTGTGATATTCATTCTACGGATATGATGGTTAGTTATAATTCAAGTCAACTTATAAGAGATAGATTTAAAGGTTGGGCTGTTGCTGAATATGAACATACTTATACTATGAGATCTGTTGGAGATTATATGAAAGAGCAGCAAGATAGAAAGGAATTATTGTTAATGAATTATAATAAACCTGCAAATATTAAACTATCATTTGATACATGTTATACATATGATAAACTTAAAAAAGAAGGATTAGCCTCATGAGTGATGAATACGATCATGTAAATGATTTGTGGGAAGATATGGATCGTCTTAATGCTCTATATGAGGAATTAATGTGGGCTCATGATGTAGAACTTGAGTTCTCTGCTGATTATGATAATAATAGAATTATAATTCAACCAAAAGATGATAAATTAAAACGTCCCTCTTTATGACTATTAAAGATCATATGGGTCCAAAAAAGAATTGGACTAAAGAAAAATGGTTAGAATATGCATGGGTTCAAAAACATAATCCCTGGATAACTGATGATGATCGTCAGTATTGGAAAGATAAAATTAAGGAGTTATCATGATTAAAGAATGGATCAAAGAAATTCCTAATTGGGAATCACAATACTTAGAAATGGTAAAAAATGAATTAACTGATAGAGAGAAAGAACTTCTTAAAGGAGATTCTATTAAATCACATGAAGGTATGGTATATGGTAGAATGTATGCCGATTGGAAGAATAGAAAGGAGGTGACGGATTAATTATGTGGTATGTTATAGGGTGGACAATAGTTACAATGTGGTTACTATCTAAACTAGGAGTATTTAAAAAGAAATGACTTTTTTAATCGCAATAATGTCTTTTGCAAACTTTGTATTCTATCCATTAGTGATAGGTACAATCATTGCAGTAATCATAGAACAGATACTTAGATCAATAGGTAATGAAGATGATCCTGCTGCTGTAAAAAAAGTTTTTGTTGCTATGGGGATACGTAAATATTTGTGGCGACAAGCGTGGTTATTTAATATAATATGGTTTATTGGTTATATTATTCTTATGTTTACATTAGGAAGACAACAACCAACAGCAATGCCTGATCTTATTTGGCAAGGATGATGGATCTTAAAAATTTAATTTCGGATTATCCCGACTTTCCCAAAAAGGGTATTTTGTTTAGGGATATTTCCCCAATATTGAGAAGTCCTACAGCAATGACTTCAATGTTAAATCGGTTCGGAGATTTTTCTGATAGATTAACACCTGATTATATTGTTGGTATTGAATCTAGAGGGTTTATTATTGGAACTGCTTTAGCAACTAGACAAAGAATGGGATTTATTCCTATAAGAAAGAAAGGTAAGTTACCTGGTAAGGTAATTGGTGTTGATTATACTTTGGAGTATGGTAAGGATAGATTAGAAATACAGTCTGATATATTAAAAAATCAAAAAGTATTATTGGTTGATGATTTACTAGCAACTGGTGGTACAATAAATGCTGCTTCTAAATTGATTAGTAGGGTAGGTGGACGACTTGTAGGTTGTGCATTTGTGGTAGAATTATCAGAGTTAAATGGAAGATCTAATATTCCTGGTGTTCCTATTACATCATTGGTTACATATGACTGAATTAAAAAATTGGTTAAATTCGATTAATCAATCGAAGAAAAATTTGATAGATGAAGATCCTTCATTGGAGAAAGAGTATTCTCCATATATTGTGAATCGTATCTATTCTGGACATCTTGATTCAATTATGTTTGCTAACGAAATGAATATGAATCATTCGTTACCAAAGAAGATGCAATATGACTTTTTTATAAATATCCTCAGAGTTAAGAAGCGATTTTCTCCTTGGTTACGTAAAGACGAAATCAAAGATCTTGATTATGTAAAACGTTATTATGGTTATAGTAACGAAAAAGCAAAACAGGCTCTGAAAATCCTAACAAATGAACAACTTAATTTTATAAGATCTAAATTTGAAACTGGAGGAAGACGATGAGCACGGTTCAGGAACCTGAAGTGAAGTGGACACCTGATAAAATGGTAGAAGTCATTTTGGGTGAACCAGATGATTTCCTAAAAGTTAGGGAAACTTTAACTCGTATAGGTGTAGCATCAAGAAAAGAAAAAAAGATTTATCAATCTTGTCATATTCTACATAAACAGGGAAGATATTATCTAGTTCATTTTAAAGAATTATTTGCATTAGATGGGAAACATGCAAATCTTACTCAAAATGATGTTCAACGTAGAAATCGTATTGCTCAACTTCTTTCTGATTGGGGGTTGGTAAGTATTGTTGATGATGATAGGATCAAAGATATTGCACCGTTAAATCAAATTAAAGTACTATCTTATAAAGATAAAGGTGATTGGATATTAGAAACAAAGTATAATATTGGTTCTAAAAAGAAAAAGGTAGAAGAAGGGGGTTGACGACCTCCTTTTTTTGTGTTATAATTTATTTGTTGAGACGACGGTTTCAACACGGAAGTGACTGAAGAACCCTGTTGGAATTAGGCGGGGTAAAGTATTGAGTCAGAGGTGGTGCTCGCTGGTTATACCAGAATCCTTACCAAGGGGACTCAAGTTGTAATGAACCTTACATCGCACACTAGCGATTCCCGTTACTTGAGGGTAAAATGAATTCCCTCCTTCCACCCCAATATTTTTAGTAGTTGTTATATTTACAATGAGAACACAAAATAAAGAAAACTATTACTATGTTTTTTGGGTAGTAGCAATGGTTGCTTTTATAGTTCCACAGGTATTTACAGCATTAGCATATCACAGACTTGCTGATTATCTAGATAATAGACCAGTAAAAGTTCAGGTGATTGGAGAATGAAATTTAAAGCAACTGTTAATGTAAAGTTAAGAGGATCTGTATCAGATGCTGCTGGTAATGCAGTAATGAATAATACTCATAGGGTTGCTCCTAAACTTAAATCTAATTTGTTACGACTTGGTAAGCATATTGAATATTGGTTTGAGGCAGAAGACTATGAAACAGCAGAGAAAGAGTTATATAAACTCAGTGATCTTTTATTAGCAAATACTGTGATTGAAGATTGGGAATATGAATTTCATGAAACTGAAGAAACAGGAATAGGAAAAATATCAAATGATAATGCTGGTACATCAAAACACATGTTAATGTAACATGGAAAAGATTAGATTTGATGAATGTATATGTAAATCAAAGCTTGAAAGTCATGATGAGATTAAAGATGATTTATTGAATGATATTAAGTTTGATGTAGGGGAAGAGATTAGTGATCCTTTAGAGATTAAAGATGTTAAATCTGGAAGTGATGATTGTATATCTAAATTAGATTTTTATAAAGGAACTGATTTTAATAGATTATGGGTAAAGAAATTTCTACCAAGATTCTCTAATTCCGTTCAGGAACTTATTAAGAGTCTTGGATATTGTGCTATAAACGTTACTAATGTTTGGTATCAACAGTATTTGGAAGGAGATAGACATGGATGGCATATTCATGGTGAACATTATACTGGTGTTTATTATTTGGAATATCCTAAAGGATGTGCTAGAACACAGATTTGTTCTCCATATGATTTAAAGGGTAGATATATTGATGTTGAAGAAGGGGATTTTATAATATTTCCATCACATTGGATTCATAGATCATTACCTAATAGTAAAAAAAGAAAGACTATAATATCTTATAATTTTAGTATTATTAGTGATGCTAGTAAAGTTCCTGAAGATCTATTAACTGATAGATTTCCAATAGATGTAGATTTAATAGGTGAGTAATGAAGAAATTTATTTTTGATGTTGATGGGACATTAACTCCTAGTAGAAAGAAAATAGAACATGAATTTTGGGCTTCATTTCTCATATTCTGTCGTAATCATGATGTTTATCTTGTCACTGGTAGTGATAGGCAAAAGACATTAGAACAATTAGGATTGGATATATGTTACACAGCTAAACGTGTATATAATTGTTCTGGTAGTGATGTATATGAGAAAGATAAGAATGTTTATAGAGATGATTGGGAGTTACCTAAAGATGTAGAGATGCATCTGAATGATGAATTAGTATTCAGTGATTTTCCTTTACGTAATGGAAATCATATTGAGAGAAGACCAGGTGGGATTAACTTTAGTATCTTGGGTAGAGATTCTGATCCAATGAAAGGAAGGAAGGAATATATTAGTTGGGATAAGATACATGGTGAAAGGGATTATATTGCTAGAAGACTTTTATATAACTTTACAGATTTAACTGTAGCACTTGGAGGACAGACTGGTATTGATATTGGACCCAAAGGTGCTGATAAGAGTCAAATTTTAAGAGATTTTAGTAAGGATGATGAGATACATTTTTTTGGAGATATGATGGAAGAAGGTCAGAATGATTATCCTTTAGGGAAAGCAGTACAAGAAATGGGTGGTTATGCCCACTGTGTAAAAGACTGGAAAGATACTAAAATAAAAATAAATAAAATTGAGTCGCCGTAAGGGACTTAAAAACAAAAACTCGCTTATCTAAGGAGCTACTACTATGACTAACCTAGCAAGATTTCATGCTGCTAATCTTCCTGAATTGATGGAGAAGATAACTAGAAACAGCATAGGAATGGATGACTATCTCAATAGATTTTGGGATGATACAACCGTATCTAATTATCCACCTTACAATTTGGTACATTTGAATAATCATGAATCAAAACTCGAAATCGCATTGGCGGGCTTCAAGAAAGATGAAGTCAAAGTCTATACAGAGTTTGGAAAATTATATGTTGAGGGCAAGAAAGAAGAATCAGAAGTTGATGGAACGTTTGTCCACAAAGGATTGGCTCAACGTTCCTTCAAACGTGTTTGGACGATCACAGACGATACAGAGGTTGGATCCGTCAAGTTTGAAGATGGACTCCTCTCCGTGGATTTGAATAAGATAGTTCCAGAACATCATGCTCGTAAAGAATATCTCTAAATACAAATAGTTCGAGATGGATCGGAGGGGTTGCTACCCCTCCTTTTTTATGCTATACTAGATAAAGGAAAATAGTTGAAATGTCTATTAAATTAGTTTTATTAAAATCTGGAGAACAGGTTATTTCTGATGCAAAAGAACTTGTATCAGATGATAAAGTTCATGGATATCTTTTTAATAAACCACAAAGGATTTCTACTGCTAAACCAATACTTCTAACAGAAGATTCTTCTGAAGATAGAAGTCTTGAGATAACATTATCTCCTTGGGTTTTGTTGAGTAAAGATGATGAAATGGTTGTCCCAAAAGATTGGGTAGTTACCATTGTAGAACCTATAGATTCAATAGTAAAAATGTATCAGGATAAGATAAATGGAAAGAACAATTAAGTGCTTGCTTTTAGACGTTGATAATGTTATTATTAGCGAGGTTGTTGAGGTTGATGCTGAATTAGGTGATCCTAATTGTAAATTAGTTAATCCCTATCTTTTTAATTCTATAGATGATATGACTCCTTGGAAAAAGGATGTAACTAATCAAATAGAATTTATGATAAGATCAGAAGATATTCTCACTATAGCAGATCCAACTTCAGAAGTTATTGAAAAGTATCTTGAGTTAACTATCTAATGCGATTCTATACAAATGTCCAAATGGTTGGAGACAACTTCTTGGTTCGTGGTTATGAAAATGGAAGACATTTCATGACTCGTGAGAAGTTTTATCCAACTCTTTTTGTTCCTACTAAAAGGAAGAGTAAATATAAAACTTTAGATGGTGAACCAGTAGAAGCAGTTGAACCTGGAACTGTTCGTGATTGTCGTGAATTTATTAGAAAGTATGATGGTGTAGAGAATTTTAAGATATATGGTAATGATCGTTATATTTACCAATATATCTCTGAGAAATATCCAGAAGAAGAAATTAAATTTGATGCTAGTAAGATAAAGATAACTACTCTTGATATTGAGGTTAAGTCTGAGAATGGATTCCCTGATGTAGAATCTGCTTCTCAGGAGATATTGCTTATATCAATTCAGGATTATACTACTAAAAAAATAAGAACATGGGGATTGGGTCAATTTAATAATAAGCAAGAAAATGTAACATACAAATCATTTAGGACTGAGTATGAACTCTTAACTGATTTCATTAATTGGTGGATGATTGAGGATAATACTCCAGAAGTTGTTACTGGATGGAATATAGAATTATATGATATTCCATATTTGGTTAGAAGACTTGATCGTATTTTAGGTGAAAAACTTAGAAAGAGATTTTCACCTTGGGGATTAGTAACTGAAGATGAAATTTGGATTGCTGGTCGTAAACATATTTCTTATGATGTTGGTGGTATTACTCAACTTGATTATTTAAATCTTTATAAGAAGTTCACTTATAAAGCACAGGAGTCTTATAGGCTTGATCATATTGCTAATGTTGAACTTGGTCAAAATAAATTAGATCACTCTGAGTTTGATACGTTTAAAGATTTCTATACAAATGGTTGGCAAAAGTTTGTAGAGTATAATATAATTGACGTTGAACTTGTTGACCGTTTGGAAGACAAGATGAAACTTATCGAACTTGCCATTGTTATGGCGTATGATGCAAAAGCAAATTATGCTGATGTATTCTCTCAAGTTCGTATGTGGGATACTATAATCTATAATTATCTAAAGAAGAGAAATATTGTTATTCCACCAAAAGAAAGATCTGATAAAGACGCAAAGTACGCAGGAGCTTATGTTAAAGAACCGATTCCGGGAAAGTATGATTGGGTGGTCTCTTTTGACCTTAATAGCCTGTATCCTCATCTTATTATGCAGTACAATATCAGTCCAGAAACCCTCTGGGAGACTAGACATCCCAGTGCGAGCGTTGAGGGGCTCTTAAATCAGGAGATAAAGATTGATGGGGATTTTGCAGTTTGTGCGAATGGAGCACAATATCGGAAGGATGTTCGTGGGTTCTTACCTGAACTCATGGAGAAGATTTACAAGGACAGAACAGTCTATAAAAAGAAGATGCTTGCAGCAAAGCAGGAGTATGAAAAAAAGAAAACAAAGAGACTTGAAAAGGAAATTGCTAGATGCAATAATATTCAGATGGCCAGGAAGATTCAACTTAATAGTGCTTATGGTGCTATTGGCAATCAGTATTTTCGATACTACAAATTGGCTAACGCTGAAGCCATTACCTTAAGTGGTCAGGTCTCTATTCGTTGGATAGAGAATAGAATGAATGACCATATTAATAAAATTTTAAAAACTGAGAGAGAAGATTATGTTATTGCTTCAGATACTGATTCCATCTATCTTAATATGGGTCCTCTGGTTGAGGCTGTATACAAGGGCAGAGAGAAAACTAATGAAAGCGTTGTCACGTTCCTTAATAAGATCTGTGAGATGGAATTTGAGCCTTTTATTGAAGGTTCTTACAAAAAATTGGCAGAGTACGTCAACGCATATGACCAAATGATGGTTATGAAGCGAGAGAACATCGCTGAACGTGGTATATGGACTGCTAAGAAAAGATATATTTTAAACGTATGGGATAGTGAAGGAGTTAGGTATGAAGAACCAAAGTTAAAGATGATGGGTATTGAGGCAGTTAAATCTTCAACACCAGCACCTTGTCGTACTATGATTAAGGATGCTCTTAAACTTATTATGAATGGGACTGAGGATGATGTAATTGATTTTATTGATAAATCCCGTAGTCAATTTAAATCTCTTCCTCCAGAAGATATTGCATTTCCTAGAACTGTTTCTAATCCTAGTAAGTATCACGATTCTGCTAAAATATATGCTAAAGGTACTCCAATACATGTTCGTGGTGCTTTGCTATTCAATCATTATGTAACTAAGAAAAAGTTAACTAATAAATATTCCGTCATACAAAATGGCGAAAAGATCAAGTTCTGTTATTTGAAACAACCTAACATTATTCAAGAAAATGTTATATCCTTTATTCAAGATTTTCCAAAGGAACTAGGTCTTGACAAATATGTAGATTATGATCTACAATTCGAAAAGAGTTTTGTGGAGCCACTTAAAGCGATTCTTAATGCTATTGGGTGGAATGTTGAAAAAACTGTAAACCTAGAATCGTTTTTCTCTTAATGGAATTACCAATCAATCATAAGGATTTAAAAACTATAGTTAGTGCACTTTCTTTAGGAGGAGATACTAGATTATATTTTTTACTTAAGAATATTGTAGATGATAATCAAAGAGGCAAAACTGAGGATTTGGATTTTTCTAAAGATCCTAATCAAGCAGGTACTGTTACAATATATGCAGATTCTGATGATTATCAATGTAAACATGGAGATTGTGACATTTAATGGATTTACCAATTAATAAAGAAGAGTTTGATGAAATTGTTGATGCCCTTTGTAATGAACATTGGGATTATAATAAGAGAGAGTTTAGAGATAAACTCCATCAAAAAATGAAGTTAGTTAAGGAAGTTATGGATGAGAATCCTGGTGGTCCTTATAAGAAAATTTTACGTGAACAACATAGCATGAGTGCATAATGGATTTTTTAAAAGAAATAGTAAAGGAGATTGGTGACGAATACACCCAAGTCGCAGCAGACATCCAAGAAACCGAACGATTCATCGACACAGGTTCGTACATCTTTAACGGACTGGTTAGCGGTTCCATTTATGGTGGCGTATCTAGCAATAAGATTACTGCCATCGCTGGTGAGTCTAGTACAGGCAAAACTTACTTCTCCCTCGCAGTGGTCAAGAATTTTTTGGACTCTAATCCTGACGGTTACTGTCTTTATTTCGATACTGAGGCTGCTGTTAATAGAGGATTACTTGAATCTCGTGGGGTTGATCTAAATAGGGTTGTAGTGGTCAATGTAGTGACCATAGAAGAGTTTAGATCTAAGGCACTTAAGGCAGTAGATATATACTTAAAAAAATCTGAAGATGAACGCAAACCTTGTATGTTTGTACTAGACTCTCTTGGTATGCTTTCTACCGAGAAAGAAATTAGGGATGCGTTAGATGAAAAGCAAGTTAGGGATATGACCAAATCTCAACTTGTAAAGGGAGCTTTTAGAATGCTCACATTAAAACTTGGTCAAGCAAACATACCTCTTATAGTTACAAATCATACCTACGATGTTATCGGCTCTTATGTCCCAACTAAAGAAATGGGAGGAGGCTCTGGTCTCAAATATGCCTCAAGTACGATCATTTATCTCAGCAAAAAAAAGGAAAAGGATCAGAAAGAGGTTATTGGAAACATTATTAAAGCTAAGACAGCTAAGTCAAGACTCAGTAAAGAAAATAAAGAAGTAAATATACGTCTTTATTATGATGAAAGAGGACTTGATAGATACTACGGTCTCCTAGAATTAGGAGAACTTGGTGGTATGTGGAAAAATGTTGCTGGTAGATATGAGATGAATGGTAAAAAGATATATGCAAAAGAAATATTAAGAAATCCTCAAGAATACTTTACTGATGATATAATGGAAAAACTTGATACTATTGCTAAAGAGTATTTCTCTTATGGATAATGGAGTAAGTGTAACTAAAAAAATTCAAGTATTTGATAATTTTTTATCTGATTATGAATTTGAACAATTAAAAAGACTAATGATGGGGGATACATTTCCCTGGTATTTTAATAATGGAATAAATCATTATAATGATTCTGGATATCAATTCACACATGCTTTTTATCACAATGATTCATATGGAAATTTAAATAACCCCAGGTTTTCTTTTGTTGAACCATGTGTTAGAAGATTGGGGGCTACTAAATTAGTTAGAGTTAAGGCTAATCTAAATCATAGAACTCTTTTTCATAGGAATGGAGGTTTTCATATTGATTATAAAAATATATATACTGCTATTCTTTATATTAATACTAATAATGGGTGGACAAAATTTAAAGGTGGGGGTAAAATAAAGTGTGTTGAGAATAGGATAGTAATCTTCGATTCTAATATTCAACATGCAGGATTTACCTGTACTGATAAAAAAAGAAAGGTGGTTGTGAACTTTAATTATGGAACGAATTGAAACTACAATTCTTAAAAATCTTGTTTATAATGAGGATTATTCTAGAAAAGTAATTCCTTTTATTGAACCTGAATATTTTGAAAATAGATCTGAAAAGATTATATTTGAAGAGGTTTCACGTTTTATTGTTAAGTATGGGTCTTTAATTACTCTTGAAGCACTTTCTATAGAGATAGAAAATAGAACAGATCTTAATGAAACAGAAATTAAGGAAACCAGAGATATTTCAGATTCATTTACAAATTCTGTTGTAGAAAATCAGTGGTTGATAGATACTACTGAAAAATGGTGTAGAGATAGAGCAATTTATCTTGCACTGATGGAATCAATTTCACTAGCAGATGGACAGGATGACAAGAAAGGAAGGGATGCTATTCCTACTATTTTGTCTGATGCTTTGGCTGTGTCTTTCGATAATCATATAGGACACGATTATTTACAGGATTATGAGGAACGGTATGAGACCTACCATAAAAAGGAAGACAAAATCCCGTTCGACCTTGAATATTTTGATAAAATTACGAAGGGTGGTTTACCGAATAAGACTCTCAACATTGCTCTTGCTGGCACAGGGGTTGGAAAGTCTTTATTCATGTGTCATGTGGCTAGCAGTGCTTTACTCCAGGGAAAGAACGTCCTATATATTACTCTCGAAATGGCAGAGGAAAAGATTGCGGAGAGGATCGATGCTAATCTACTTAATATCAATATTCAAGATATAACAGACTTACCCAGATCAATGTTTGAGAGTAAGGTTACTAATCTTACTAAGAAGACACAAGGAACGTTAATTATAAAAGAATATCCTACTGCATCTGCTCATTCAGGACATTTTAAAGCTTTATTAAATGAACTGTCGTTGAAGAAATCATTTAAACCTGATATAATATTCATAGATTATTTAAATATATGTGCATCGTCACGATACAAAGCAGGTAGTAATGTTAATTCATACTCGTACATTAAGGCGATTGCGGAGGAGCTTCGTGGTTTGGCTGTGGAAACAAATTTACCGATTGTTAGTGCTACTCAAACTACTCGTTCTGGTTTCGGTTCTAGCGATGTTGACCTTACTGACACTTCAGAATCCTTTGGACTTCCTGCTACTGCTGACCTTATGTTCGCTCTCATATCTACTGAGGAATTGGAAGGTCTTAACCAGATAATGGTAAAACAGTTGAAGAACAGATATAATGATCCTACTATTAATAAGCGTTTTGTTATTGGTATTGATCGTGCAAAAATGAGATTATATGACTGTGAGCAAAAAGCACAGGAAGATATTGTTGATAGTGGACAAGAAGAGGGTTATGATATTAATGAAAAGAAACCAAAAACATCATTTGCTGAGTTTAAATTTAGTTAATGTTAAAGATATTACAAAATCCAAAAACTGAAAATTATCTCAAGTTGAAGGAACTTATTCTTGATAAGCAATTTCCTTGGTATTTTCAAGATCATTCAACAGTTGATTCAGCACCTGAAGGACATTCGAATTTTACATTCTATAGTCATCTTTTACTTCAAAGACCAGAAGATTGTTATTACAGTAAATCAGCATCTACTGAAACTGAAATAGGTATAGCAGTTGTTAGTGAAATTCTTAGATTTAATGATAGTAGTTCTAAGTTCTTTATTACAAGACTTTGTATCAATTCCAATTATCCTATAGAAGGAGAACAATTTAGTCCTCCTCATGTGGATCATTACTTTCCTCATACAAATTTTTTATGTTATCTAACTGAAGATCATGGTGGTGGAGGTAGAACTTTTGTTGAAGGACATCCACCACATGAACCAATAGAAGATCAATGTATTGTTTTTACTGGTAAACATTATTTGGAATTACCAAAAAAAGGAAGACGTATAGTTATTGTAGGAACAATGGCTTGTTATTAAATATTGACTTTAAATAATTTTATGCTATAATTATTACGAATAGAGAATAGAGTTGTGACATTAAGAACACATACAATAGAAAAGAAGAATCCACAACATAATCAAATATGGGAGTGGGAAGAAACCCCTGAAGTTCTAGCAGCATTAGAACAACTACATAAATCATCTGAAGAGGCTAAAAAAGATGTCTAAAAGTGTTGACCTTGATAAGTACCTTAATTTCGTGGATGGTGTCACATCCGATCCCAGTAAAGATTATAACTCTTTTATTGATAGTCTTCAACTTCTTGATAAGCAGGGTTCCAATATTAATCGTCTTACCACTGCTGCTGTTGGGATTAGTGCTGAAGGTGGTGAGTTTATGGAAATCGTTAAGAAGATGGTGTTTCAGGGAAAACCTTGGAATGACGACAATAGAGAGCATCTTATTATTGAGTTGGGTGATGTTCTCTGGTATGTTGCACAAGCTTGTATGGCTCTTGAAGTATCATTCGATGACGTAGTTGCAGGTAATGTAGAGAAGTTAAAGAAGAGATATCCTGGCGGTGAGTTTGATGTATATTATTCAGAGAATAGAAAAGCAGGTGATCGTTAAATAAATACTTCAAAAGTATTGATAAATGTCGGCAAATACTTTAGGTGCAGATGTTAATGAAATTCATCTTGCCTATTTACTGAATGGAAATTCTTATACAGATACTGTATCTCAGCAACAAATAGAAAGAAGAACTCAATCTTTAACTGAGGAGATAGTTGAGTGGCAAAAGGGTAGAGCTGAAGCAATGTATAATAGCTTTTTGTCTTTCCTAAATCGTAAAGGTTATGGATCTCCTACTGCTGCTTATTGGACTGCTAGACCAGGATTCTCTTTTAGTGATATTATTGGATTGGATGTAAATCAAAGATTAAATCCTACTGATGTTTTGGTTACTTTGAGTGGTACGCCATCATTCTAT
>VTLG01000186.1_pt1 | contig 19213 bp, 13 predicted proteins | sample 4694571 | NCBI WGS metagenome assembly VTLG01 (sample SAMN12604809, study PRJNA352737) | marine metagenome | biome: ENVO:00000447; feature: ENVO:00000209|ENVO:00000569|ENVO:01000036; material: ENVO:00002151; isolation source: viral sequences binned using virsorter ...
TTCTGGCGGGTTTGTTTCCATTTGTTAATCTTGCCTTGTAAAAACTTTTGTATTTTCTCTTTCAACGCATTGATTACAGGTTGTGTAACAGTCGCAGCTGCTACAGCAGTAACAGCAGTAACCGATGCCGCGACTAGGACTTCTTGCGATGGTAAAGTGATACTAGGTAAGGGTGGAAAGTGTATTTTTGGGGGTGGGTTTTCTTCTGTTTGCACCTCCTTTGTACCTTCGGGTCTTCGTAAATCTTGCGGAGGTACGACCAAAGGTTGATATGAGGGAACATCTGCTGTAGGGAGAGGTAAAGAGGGGGTTGGATAGCTCTGTGCTGGCGGTAAAGCTAAGGTTGGAAGGTGGATTGCCTCACCTAACCCCAAGGAGTACCTACTGCTGTTGTAGGTGTTTTTTGCTCAGAAATCTTAGCTTCTAAAGCTGCTTCTATTTGTGCAACTGTAGGGCCATTACCCGCAGCAGCTTCTGCTTCTACAGCTGTTTTTACCCAACCAACAACTTGACTGTGTGTCAAATCTTTATATGGAATAAGAGTCTCAGGTTTAGCTAACATTACGTTACCCGTAGCTCTTGCTTTGTAAGTACCATCTGTAGCATCTACACGATAGATAACTTTGTTTACGTAACCGTCAGCAGTTTCACGGACACATGTATTAACTTCCCAAGTTTTTGTAATTGCCATTAGTTTATTTCTGTAAGATTAAATTTATATTTTTTACCGTTAACACGGTTAATTAAGAATAAGTCGTTAGCTCCTTCTTGTAAGCTCCACGAACCTTTTGTATTGTCTACTTCATTAGCACTGCCATTAAGGTTAGACATGTTCATATCTTGAGTTGTGACTGATCCTGTTACTGTAACGCCCGAAGAGGTTGTTTCTATTTTCTTAACATTATCGTGATATAGCTCGCAACTTCCTCCACCATGAAACTTAGCCATATCTTCATGACCAGCATCACCACCAGTAATTCTACGGAAATGTAAAGCATTACCATCTCCAACTTGTGAATCAATAAACCTTGCAGCATCTGACCCACCGAGAAGATTAAGCTCTGCTGTCATACTGAGATTTCCAGTAAGAGTAGCACCTACTGACGTAGTTTCAAATGTTTTAACAGAATCGTAATATAATTCTACGGCTCCGTTTTCAAAACCTTTAAGTATATTTTCAGCACCACCACTACTTACAAGACGAACTTCACTACCTTGTAATTCAAGTCTACCTGTACTATTTGAGATAATACTGTTTGTTTCATCGTGATAAATTTGTAGGTCTACTGAATTACCGAAAGTAGCTCTAGTATTATCAAGAAAAGCTAATCTATCATTTGCTGGTTGCCATTGAACATCTCTTCCAACGTTTGTAGCATTGTCTAATAATAAACCGTCACTTAATGTGACTCCACTGCTTGTTGTCTCTAACTTTGTAGTTCCATTATGCTTTATTTGTACCACTCCAGCACTTGTAGTTTGCACAAGAACATTATCAGTATCAGCATTTCTTAAATACAACTGGTTTGCATCAATATATAAATTTCCAGTTCCTTCATCTTGAATAAAACTATGGCTACCTGTATGATAAATTTGTAGGTCTGCACCAGTACCAATTTTTATTTTTGCATTATCTAATAACTTTAAACTTGCATCACTTTTATCCCATTGAGCATTATAAGAACTAACACCAGTAAAATTAACATCTCCATCATGTGTTGCACCATCATCTGTTACTGTACCTACAACATTTATGCCACCGCTAGCAGTCTCTAACTTTTTAACAGCATCGTAATATAACTCTACGGCTCCATCAGCTATAAACTTTGCCATATTTTCAGAATTTCCTACATTGTTAAAATGTATTTCAGCAGACCTAAACATTGTTCTGTTAGTGTTGTTTATAATCTGCGAATCTGATCCATCGTGATAAAGTTGCAAATCATCACTTGCTCCAAATGTTAATTTTACATTATCACCAAAGTTAGTGTTTGTACCTAAATTAGTTTGACCTTCAACTGTGTTGTCTAAAGACCTTGTCAGTGGATTAAAGGTTATTGCCATAATTAGGACCTCGTAACTGTTGATACTCGCCCAGCTGCTGCATAGGTAAGTGTTAATGTTGCAACGGTTGTACCGCCGCTTCCACCATCTTTATAAGTAATGGTTGTAGGGTCATTAGCCCCTGCGTTGCCGGTTCCAGCATAAGTCATTGAGACATAATCGTGTGGTGGAATAGAAAAGCCTTCAACTACTGTTGCAGTACCGGTATAATTTACTTTTGTCATTGTTTTTGTTTAATTTTAATCTGTTATGTTGTTAGCATTTACGGTGCCGGTTCCCGAGTTAGATATCGGAGTTATAACAGTACCAGAATCGATGACGTTACCAACAAGTACATTTTTTGTTTCAGCGCTGCTATCAATACTTATTCCCATAGTATATCTAGCTCCAAAAGTACAAGCAGTTCCAGCAGTTACATCAGCAGATGCGTTTGTACCGCTGGTTCTGACTACTCTAAAATCATTATTGTCTATCTTAGTAACAGCATACTGTCCATCAGTACCAGCACCATCAAAGTCCATGTAAACATGTTCTCCTGTATCTAATCCATGATTAGTTTTATTAACCGTTATAGTAGTACCGCTTTGTGTATATGTAGCAGAGACCGGTGCAGTATCACTACCTCTAATAGTGTTTCCAGTTATAGAGTTTCTACTCGAACTTCTATTAGCACCATCACCAAAAACTCTTATAGCATCTACTAATTTAGGAATAATAGCAGTTCCAGCAGCACCTACACCGGCTGTAGCACCACTAATTATATTTCCTTGTACTGTACAGAAATTACTATTTTCCAACGAAATAGCATAGCTTAAATTAGCAAATCTATTACCAATAACGCTACAAGAACTACAATCTTTAAAGAAAACTCCATTATCGTCTAAGGTTTCATTAGTTAATCCTAATATCTGTGTTCCACCAGTAATGACTACACCGTTACTGTTTTCTATCTGTATAGCAGCTTTTGCAGTAGAATTGCCTACAAAATATCCACCATTAACTGTTACTGAGCCAACACCAGCAATTCGTTTTAGATATATCCCGTTAATTTTGATTTGATCTCCTACGGGTCTAAAAATTTGAATATCCCAGTTAAGATCTAAGTCTAATGCAGAACCTACAGTAGTAGCTCCTCCGTCTATATACCAACCGTAATCGCTGTGTGAACACTCTGTTCTTTGAAGAAATATATCTCTTGGATCTCCACCGATAACTAGATAACTAACACTTTCAACATCATCAGGATCACCTTCACCTCGATTTTCATCTGTTTCTACAATTTCAATACTAGCTAATGGTGATATAGCACCCTGTGCGTATGTTGTTGCATCAAAGTAATAACCTACACCCCAGAATTTAGTTGACTCATAATCAGAAGCAGTTCTTGAAGGTATTGTCCTTCCGTCAGCAGTTGTGGTTATTGGATTACCATTTTCATCGGTTTTAAAGAGAACTAAATTCTGATTCCAGCATTTATAAACACTTACACTTACAACGTCTGTAAAATAAAAACCAATAGCAAAGTTTCCAAGTCTTATATTTTCTAATCGTGTATTTTGAACTGCATGATCTCGTAGCGAAGCATTACCACTTACGACTACGCCAGCTAAATCTTCAGTAAGAACATGATTATAATTAGGCACTTTATCCATAGGTGTGCCACTTATATTTCTTTTAAGTTTTATATATAAATTTTCTATAAATACATACTCAACAGTAGCATTATTTGGAGGTGTAGGTGCAACTACTGCAATAGCTGGCTTGTTTACGTTTGTAGCTAAGACTAGCCAAATCTCTGACAAGCCTTTATCACCAATAAGTCCTTGGTGACTATTGCTCATTGTTAGTGTATCTGTAATTTTATAATAAGGGTTACCTTTAGGTACAAGTACAGTCTTTCCTGTAGCAATCGCATCTTTAAAAGCATTAGTATCATCGGTAGAGCCATCACCTTTTGCACCAAAGTCTTTAACTGATACAAAATCTTGTAATTTATTTGCTACTGATCTAGATGTAGCTTGGCCCGTGACACTGCCAGTTCGTGAAAAGTTTAGGGTGTTTAAACTAGCTGTGCTATGTGTTCCCTGAGAAACCCATTTGGTACCATCAAAATGATATTGCAAACCATTTGAAAGCTCCTCCACTTGGCCTATTGATGGGGAAGCGGGAAAATTTAATGTTGTCATTGTTATTTATGGGAATGAAGTTTGTCCAGCCGAGTATCCGGGGCAAAATTGTATAAAATTATCACTTGCTGCATCTACGTTACCACCAGAAGTTGTCCATAAAATACCAACCGACTCTTGATTATCTGTTACATCAACTCCGATAATTCTTATATGATCATGATCATTACCATTAACATTTATACCATAATCTTGCGGTCCAGTACCCCCTAGATCTTCAGTAACACCACCAACTTTTCCACCAGATATATAAATATAATTAGAAGCGGTAGCAATATCAATACCATGATAAGTACCTGAACTTCCGTTACTATTACCACCTATTGCAGGGTTAATTATACTTACATTTTCAGTTGGTGAATTAATCATTATTCCGTGTTTTTTATTATCCCTTACATTTGGGTTAGTAATATTAACTGATGAGTCTTGTGAAGTTCCTATATTAATGCCTTGTTCTTCATTGGTACAAGAAAAACAATTATCTAAAGTTATATAATTACCTGTTCCATTTAAACTAAATCCATCTTCTTCAGATCTTTCAGCTTCTGCATTTTGAAAATAAATAAAATTTCCATCCCAAGTAGAATTAACAAAATAACCGTAATTAGCTCTTATTACTGAAGTATTAGTTATAAAAACAGTTGATACTGTTAAATCTATTGTTATTCCTCTAACAGTATTATTTCTAGAAGAAGAAGTAGCATTAGGAGAACCATCAAGAATACAATTTTCTATTCTCATTTGATCCATCGGTTCACTACCATTTTCAGTTAATCGAATAATAGTATCATTGGCACTTCCTTCAGGTACTTGTCTAAATTTACAATTTCTAATAATTGATGAACTTAAACCTTTTAAACTAATACACTGTGTAATTCCATTAAAATATAAGTTTTCATATACATGTTCTTGACATCCAGCATTAGCTGTAACATCTATAGCACCTTCGGTACCATTAGGTTTAACACCAGTACCACTTCCATTGTTGAAAGTACCACCAATAAATGCTAAGTCTTTTATCTGTATTGATCTTGCATTTGTAATGGTAATATATGGATCTGTGTCACCATCTGCTCTAAATAATCTTGCTCCATAATTATCAAGACCTATAGCGTTACCAGCTAAACCTTGTAGAATAACAGCATTTTGATTAGCTGCTTGAGTTAAAGTTAAACTACTACCTAGTAGGTATTTACCGGGAGGAAATACAACAACTCCACCAGTATCAGGTAAAGCATTAATAGTATTTTGAATTGCTGTTGTATCGTTTGTTGTACCATTACCAACAGCACCATAATCTTTAACGTTTAAAACATCTCCAAATTTAGAAGCTAACGTTCTAGCTGTAGTACTACCAGCACTTGTATAAGAAAGTTTAGAGGCATCTATAGCAGCACTATTATTTACTTCTGAGTTAGTTATAGATAAGTTTAATTTTGACTGTTGTATTGCAGCATTAGTAGCTACATTTGTATCTGTAATATTAACTGTAAATTCATCAGCATCAAAAGCTGGGTTTGATTCTACCCATTGTGCTTCGTAGTAAACAAAACTCCTACCAAGAACAGTGTCATACCAAGTATCACCACTAAGTGGATCAGTAGGAGCTGTCGCTGAAACTGTTGCACTTGGGCTTCTTGTTTCTTGCTCTTGTAATTTAAATAAGATTTGATCTTGGTTACTATTTAAATCTTTTGCACGAATAGAGGACCCAGCAGCATATATGCTTCTAGGTGTGTCTATGTTTGTTACTCTTGTAACTCTAATATTATTAGTTCCAGTAGATGGAGCTGTAACAAATACTATATTAGTTCCGACAACAGAATAGTGAGTTGTTTCTGTTTGTAAGACTCCACTAACTTTTACTGTTATATCAGAAGTTTTTAAATATTCAATTGTAAATGGAAAGCTGGTTTGTGAACCATTTCCACTAAAAAGTTCTTCAGTTGTCTTTGTTGTTGCCATTTATTTGTATATATTAAGGATGTTTGCTGTATCTGAACGTTTTTGAATACGTGCAATTTCTTTTTCACGCTGCTCTAATATAACTTTCTGTACAACTTCTTGTCTGCTAATCGAAGCCCAAGCCTTTCTACGTGCCCTATAAAATAGACTTTCTATAATTCTATTATGATAGTAGTCCTTTACATCAAAGTCGCCACGTCTACCAGATTTTATATCTGTGTACATTTCTTCTAATGATGCTAGTATTTTAGGATCTTTAGCTAGTTTGTTGAGTTTTAGTTCTAAGTTTTGTAAACCTATAGCTTGTTGAAACAAAGATCTAACTACTGGAGTATCTGTAAGCTTCGTGCCGTCAGGTGCATAGTATGTAGATGTACGTAAATCATAACCACTATTAAATAGTAATTGTCTACCTTCGCTTTGTTCTAAGTTAAGTGTTACTGGACTTACAGCATTGTATGCCCTTGTTAAAAAGTCCCAATCTTTGAGTGGTTTACCATTTAGTAGGTCATACTTTTTAGGTAGCTGTTGTGTGCCAGCTAGTTGTTCAGTAAGTAAGTTTCTGTTACGTATTGATTGTATCACACCTGAGTTTATTTCACGCATGTATGGTGTAAATAATCTACCAAGCTCGTTACGTAAACCAGCAAGAGGTACAGTGTTGTTAGCAAGAGATGCTACAATACGTTGACCTTGACCGGGTCTAGCACCAAATAGATCTACAAATGACTGTATGCCTGCTAGATATGACTTACTTGTAATAGCTTGAGCTACAACAAGAGATATTTTACCTAACTGGTTTTCTGTCCACTCTTCACCCATCAATTCACTTGCATCGCCTACGTCAGCAATTGTGGACATAATAAGGTTGAATGGTTCAAAGTTATCGTAACCAACACGTACATCACCTAGCTTAATTGTTCTAGGTTCCCATTTACCATCTATCCAGACCTGTCTTTTCTGTCTGTCAACTGGACCATTACCATTAAGATCACCACGCATCCATGCCTGTATAGCCATAAATACTATAGCAGAACCCATTGCAAGTCGACCTGTTTGTAAAGCTCTAGCATTAGCAAGTTCTTCTGCTGAAAAAATACCATACTTGTTAACACTAGATAAATCAGCTGGGTTTGCAAATGCTATATCATTAAACTCTTTGACTAAGAAGTTGAAACCCGGTGTATACTTGCCCGTTAAAGCAAGTCCATTTACACCTGTTCTAGCAAACAAAAAGAATGGTTTAGCTAAAGGTGTAGCACTAAAGACATCATTTAGACCTTTTGCAAAGCCTGTAAGATCTTGTGTTAGTGTTACTTCTTTACGTGCAAACTTTGTAGCTTCATCAACAATATTACCATCTTTGTCAAACACTTGTGCATAAAAATCATCTTCGTATGCTTTCATCAAGTCTTTGTTTATTTCTGGTAATTTAATGCCATCAATACTTTGCATGTCTAGAACTCTACGCATAGCTTTTTCACGCATCTTAGCACGACCAAGAATGTAACCAAACGCATCGTCAGTTGCAGCCATGATCTTTGTAGAGTATGTAAACAGGTTAGTATTATTCATTTGACGTGCCATGTTAGCCATACGAAACGCTGCTACTTCACCAGCATCAGCTCTACCACTATCTTCTGCCCAACGACGTAGTATCTCCCAGTTATCATCTGCCTGTGTATACTCTGAAAAACGTGTCTTAATTGTACGTATATCACCTTTCCAGTATGAGTTTAGTTTTTCTCTAAACAAGGTAAACGACTCAGGTATAGATTCTATCATACCATTGACCGCAGCTAGGCTAGTTCTAAGTGTAGCAGAGTCGCCCTCAAATGGAAAGCGTACAACTGCTCCCAGTGCTGTAGCCAGTGGTCGTAAGAGTGTTGCAGTAGATGTACCCATTATTGCTCGGACTGGTGTTTTTGGTCCTGACAGAATACTATGGCTCATTACACCTTCTAGTTCACGAATTAGCGCACCTGTTCTAGGTGTGCCGTCTGGTGTTAATGAACCACCTTTGAGTATCGTACGTGCCCACCTGTCAAAATCTTCAAGAGTATTGACATCTTTCATCATAGAAAAGGCTTCAAACAACGCATTAAGTAGGTTGTCGTCAGGATCATCTTTTGCTATCTTCAGTACGGACATAATAGAGTTTTTTGTATCCTGCATCTCTGCTGTAATAACTTCGTCTACTATCTGTGATTTCGGTTGTTTACCAGCTTGTAGTTGTCTAAATGCGTCAGATTTTAAGAATCTAGCTTTTTTAGTTTGATACAAAGCTGTTAACATTGTATCTACAACTTGCTTGGCTGGGCCGTCTACATCGTCTAGGTCAACTAGATCTGCTATTTCACGTCCAGCTGTGCCTAAATCTCGTAGCTGTTTAAGTAAAGAACCAACAACTAAGTCACCTATAACTACATTTTTAGATGTCCATATTTCTATACCATCAACAATATCAGGTTGAGCTTCTAATAACTCTTTTAAATATTGTTGTGGTGACATTTCTATAGCATCTCTACCCTGTGTTATACGTTGATGGCCTTCTATAGCTTCTCTCCATCTGGATGCTAGCTTTGGTACACTACCTTTTACAGCATCAAGTTCTGCTTTAAACTTTGTATTACTCATCAATCCACGCATAATACGTTCTACTTGCTGTTCATCTGTAGCACCTTCCATAGCAATACGTTCACGTTCGTATGGTGTTGTTACAGAGCCAGTAGAGCCTTCTTCTGAACCCCACTCTTTACGAGTACGAGATAGCTGCTCACGAGCTACTTGCGGTTCTACCTCGGTTATGTGTGCTCCTTGGTGTGGTTGAGATATAGGTGCATTTTTATCTGCTCTAAACTCTACTTCACCACGTCTTAACTGTGCTAGTCCGTTTTGTACTGTTGCTTGTTTTAAATTTTTATTTCTGTCTTGTATCTGTTTTACAACTTTTTGACCACCCTTACCTAGTGTGTAAGCAAAACCATCAAAGAATAGACCTATGCCCATACCTTCAACGATATTTTTCATCTTCATTACAACTGGGTGGTCAGTATCTTTAGTAGATATAGGTGTATCCATCCAACCATATCGGTCACGTAAAGCACCTAAAGCATTTTGTTCATCTGACTCTTTTGATATAAGATCAGACACAGCTCCAACAGCCATACCTCTTACAACATTACCTTTAGTTAGTGCTATAAGGCCGGCTGGTATAGTAACTACGCCTGTAGCTGCCGCAGCTTTTGCAGTTAGTATTGTACCAGCTGCTAGGGATCCAAAGTGTACTAAACCTCTAAGCTGTTTACCCCACCATGTTTTTGTTTCGATTGGATTATCATAACCACCAAAGGGTGTAAAGTCTGGTCTGTATGAACCAGTCTCTTCCCTTTGTCTTTGCATCTCCCCAGACAAAGCGTCTACAGTACGTTCTGGAAACGTAGCAATAGATGATGCAGTGTCTTGTAAACCACCAGATAAAATAGACTGACCCTCTTTGATGAGTGCCTTAGCACCCCATGTATCGGAGTTGCGTGGATCAGCTTGTGTGTCAACGGCCTGCTGTTCGGCCTGAGCTTGCTCTGACTTTGCCTGTTCTTCGGCAATTATCTTGGCTCGATATTCGTCTGATATGTCTTGAGCTACATTTGCTAGCTTATCAACCATACCTTCGTCTACCGTATATTTTCCTGAGTCCATTAAATTGTTAATCCTCCAAAGTCATTCTCAACATAATCTTTAATTAGTCCGTCGAAGAATTTTTCTGTGTTGGTAGTTGGTTTTTTTATTTGATCTAAAATTATCTCGTTTATATCACCTTGTAAGTTTTGAAACTGATTGTTTGTCATATCTCTAAGATTAGGAAAGAACTGTAATACTTGTGTTCTTTCTGCATCAGATAAATTAGTCAGCCTACGCCAGTCTTTATCAGCGTCAATTAATGCACCCATAATACTATTACTTTTGTTGGCTTGTATTCTCATCAAACCAAAGGCCATAGCATTTTGAGTCTGCTCATCCATTACTCCGTCTACTCTTATACCACCAGCTTCAACAACTTCTATAAGTTCTTGTGCACTAATCTTAAACATACCAAAATCTGTCGCACCAGCCTTAGCTTTTCTGTACGCATCTGCAACTGTCATTTCTTCTAGTTTGACTTTTGGTTTTGTAAACGGATTACTATTGGGATCTCTGTAGTAGTCTGAGTCATCTGTGACTTTAAGAGCATTAAGCATTTTAGCTTCTATCTCTGTATTGTCATCGTTGTTGAGTAAATTAAGATTCTTAGTCTGATTCTTACGTAGATACAAGTAACGCTGCTCCTCTTCTGTTAGATCAAAAAATGTCTCTGGGTTCTTCATGTTGCTAGTATCACCCGGGAACATAGCTTTATATCTTGCAAGAGCATACTCATGTGGCATTACGTTTGTACCATGAGTAACTTCTCTAAAATACTGTGGAAATGGTGTTTTAAAACCACTTTCGTAATAATCATATAATTCATCTAACGCACGTTTCTCGTCAAGAGATACAAACTTTTTCTGACTCATAGTAGCATCGATACCATTGTCTTTTAAGAAAGTTCGATCGTTACGTATGTCTATAGGTAGTGTTGGCCTAGTAATATCAACCTGAGCTGAGTAATCTCCAGCTAGTAACTTTTCTAAAACCTTTGGATATTCTAATTGTAGTGCAGCTTCGAGTGTTAAGTTTTTATCGCCTGCCATACGTTTGTTGACGTTTTGAGTCAGCTCATACTCAGCAGATTTAACTTGTATGTTTTTTTGTAAGCTAGTCAACTCAAGGTTGGGATCTCTCTTTTCTGCTCTTAGTTTATTTACAAAGTCTTTTTCTACATCTACAATATCAAAAATTCTATTTGCTTTACCTACCTGATTGGAGTATGAAGCTGTGCCTGCACCAGATGTTTCATCAGTTAAAAAATGATTTGGTAATGGTATATCAGAAGGAAGACCGGCAGCATCAAGTTTTCTACGATATAAAGCCTCTTCTTCAGCCATTTTTATTCTAAACTCATCCTCTGGTAAGTTTTGTAAACGTATTTCTCGTACTCTTTCTTGAGACTGTAGCTTAATATTTTTAAGCACTGTATCATTTGCAAGTACCATCTCACTTTGTATACGTGTAAGATAGCCCATATTACCATCTATCTCACCTTGACTACCTATACCAGAGTTTAAGTAACCTTGACTTTTTTTATTTGTAGCTTTATTTGTAAACTCTGCATCGTTCATAAAGTGACTAATGCCACCAGATTCTATTTGGTATCTTTTTTCATAGAATGTTTCGATAATAAAATCTAAAGCTTGTTTAGGTTTTTCAAATCCCATCTTGTTTTGAACAAGTTGTATAAGCCCTACCTCTTTATCGTCATAAATTCCATTGTAATTACCAGTCGAGTCTTTAGAATTAACTGTACTTATAATTAAGCTCTGTGCTTCTGCTTTTTGGTTTTTTTGCAGATTGATAAGGCTGATTCTATTCCAATTACCTAACGCCTGTTCCTTTGCTTTTCTAAGAGTTGGGAATAACTGCTTGTTAAAATATCTACGTAGCTCTCGACTGTTTACATTTAAACCCTTGGCACTTGCATCTATAAGATACTTAGTAACAATATCTTCAATAGTATTATCTATACTGTTTACAGCCTCAAGCCTTGTAGGTAGATTAAATACATTATTTTTTTTAATAGTATTATTAAACCCACTTATTGCAAAATCATTATACTTTTGTTTAAACTCAGCATTATCTAGAGTTTCAGTATCAGGCATGAATGTCATTTTTAAAAGTTCAAAAGCTCGAGGATCGTCACCAGCAAGTTCTCTTAACAAAGATTGCTGTTCAGCCTCCGTCATGTCAGCCCTTTTTTCTTGAAATTCTAAAAACTCTTCTTTCTTTTCATCAAACAAGTTATTACTAAACTTAAGTAGTTCTCTTGCTTCTCTATTCTTTTCTCTTGCTTCTTGAAATCTAGCTACTCCAGTAACAAGTTGATTTAGTTGCCCTAGATTATCAAAAAAGTTTTGTGCTTTGAGTGCTTCTATATCACCAAGTTCTTTAAAAAATTTTTCTTGGTCTGCTATGTTTCTGTCAATCTGTTTGTTGACTGCCTCTTCCATGTTAGCTTCGGTAGAGGCGTAGTTGCTAACCGGTAACTCAGGAATCCTGTCCCTTTCAGTACCGATTAGATTTCCAAATGATGATGTCATGGATTTCCAAATTTAAAAGTATTAGGAAATAGCGTGTTAAGACCGGTACCTATACCAACCACTTGGCTAGCAATTTGTAACGCACCACCAAGTCTGTTGGTTGGAGGTAGCATAACAGGTGCACCATACTCTGGTCTGATACCAAGAGCTTCTCGTGCTTGTGCCTGTTTAAGTTGATATACACGCTGTATACCTTGTTGTGTATATGCCTGATTACGTCCAAGCACATTTTGTATCACACCTTCGACTTCTGCATTTTTAGCAAGTAAATTAAGATATTTGTTTTTACCAAAAGCTCTGCTACGACCACCTTCATCTACAGACATTGTAGCAAAGTAAGCTTTGGTAGCGTCTTGGACTCTTAACCTACCTTTTCCTAAAGTAGCTAAGGATTGTGCATAGGCATCACTTTGATCCTTTGTGAGTCCTATGACATTTTGTTGTTGTGTTCTTTCTAAAGTAACTTCTCTGTTAAAAAACTTTAGACCTTCGGAAGCGAATCGAGCATCTTTTTCAGCAGCTCTTGCTCGAGCTTGTGCTCTTATCCCTGCATTAGCGTCTACGCACACGGCAAAATTCAATAAATGTTACATTGTTTGGCCCATGTTTTAACTTACGTAAAAACTTGAAACCTAGAAACTTAAGTAGTTTTAAATGTACTTTGTTTCGACTGTCAACTATATTCCAGAGGAGTGGCTCAGTACGGCTATCGACATACCGTTTGGCCTCTCTTGCAAATGTAATTGGGTATCGGTGTATATCAGGAGTGCAAAGCATCCATATATCACCTTCTTTTCCTACTCCGGCCATGCCAGCAGTCTTGCCGTCAGGCACTGTAAAATACACGTAGGAGGGGTTGTGAGACATCAAAGATGGAAGAGTGGTAGGATCTATCCCGTGACCCTCTTGGACCTCTCTGAAGTCGTCTGGACGGAGGTTAGAGGCCACTTCTGTAGCAGCCTCTATCGTGATTGGGTGTATGTATTTAGACACGTTTATAAAATCTAGGTGAATAATCTCCTTCCCATGACAAGCCACGTAGTGTAGCTGGAGCGGGATGAGTTGATCTAAGTATAATATCTAAGTTTGTGTTCCGTTCATAGACGGGAACAGTCTTAATAAATTCAGTTATAAATGGAGCACTTGTAGCTATGTAAGCATCAGACGGTGTGGACTCGTAATCTACCTCATAGTTGTTCTTACCAATACGTTTAAGTATTGCCTTGTAAGAGCCAAGAGTTCCAAAATGAAACTTAACTCTATGTATTACAAGTGACGAGTTAATATCTGCTCTTGAGTTTTGACCCTCTGTACGGGTTGGATAAAGAGTTGGTAGCTCGACTTCATAGTCGTAGACGTACCCTACTTTATATGTACCAGAAGACCAGTCTCCATTGAGAGTAAGAGTGTTTGCAGTTGCATTAACTGTAGGTAATTCGTATCTACCTTCAGTAGGACTTACAACAGCTACACTATAGTTAGGTGTAGTAACAGTGCTCAGCCACCCCAGACCACTGAAGGTTGTGGTGTTTGTAGAATCGTCAAAGCTGCCACCGCTAAGATCAACGTTATTATCCAAATGTAGTAAGTATTCGACATCGTTTTGTGTAGTAGTAGGGTCTGTTTCTTGACGTATCAGATTGATGCTTTGTAAATAGTAATCACTATCTAAAAAGAAATACTGATCGTTTATAATAAAATGATATATTAATGGATTATTCAGTTTCCATTTAAACCATGCAGCTTGAGACCGTTTATCAGCAACTTGAAAGTATTTATATCCAGTTACAATATCGCTGTTAGTTTTACCGAGTAAGACGATTGCGTTTTCTCTAGAGTTAGTCAAAAGGTCTATATCTTTAGGCAGCAAGCTAGGTACAATCTTACTGACTTCGACTACGCTTGGTTCACCTTCTCTACGCACGTTTGCCATTTCATTGAAACGGCTAAACTTACCAGAGTTGTCAACATAAGCAACTGTGGTGCCAAGAGATATGGGAGCTATATCTTTATTATAATTGAATGTAGATACACTTCGTAACTTTGCTGTATCAGGGTTTAAAACTGTATCATCAGATGACAGTAGAAACTGTTGGTTTGTGCTGAACACAAGTAAACCTGTATTAATCTCAATACCATCAAATAGTTCTGAAGGAAATGTAGAGGAGCAAGCAATGTTAATAGGATCACTAGCTGATACAGTCAGGGCTGTTTCTATAAAGAAATCAGGCTTACCTACAGTACCCGGTCTACATAAGACTACATGTTCTCCTGATAGTATTGCTAATCTATTTCTAAAGAACAATACTTTGTTTATACGCTTGCCTACAAACTCTGGAACAGGGTTAGTAAGGGTATCACCAACTCGTCTATCTTCGTAAGTAAACTGTTTAACGGTAAATGTTGAAGCGGCTGTACGTTGTATGACTAAAGGCATGTTTGTTAAGGTCTTTGTGATACCCGGTTCTGCACACTCAACCCAAGAGCCTGCACCATCTTTATCATTTTCTCCCTCAAATTTAAGAAAGTAATCATCCTCGTCAGCTCTTTGAGAGTTACTTACTTTTGCTATATAACCATGTTTACATTGATTAGGTAAACGAGTCACGTCATTTATTGTGCCTTGAAAGCAACGCATCAAGTCTTCTTCAACAATCTCTACGTTAAAAGCACTGTTGCTACGTAGATACATACCTGTACCGATAATTGTAGCAGTAACAGCTTGACCATTAGCAGCACTTTTTTGTTCTATTTCAGTTTTAATACCACCAAGAATAGTATCAGCAGTTACAGCTGTGTCTGCATCAAAAGGTGTAGGAGCTGGACGTATTAAACCAAGATTAGCTTGAACTTTAGTAGTTTCTATTTCTAATACTTTAATAGTATAAGTAGCTGGGGGTGAGTCACTGTCCCTTACAAATGCCCAATCGGCTGTATCTCCATTACTACTTCGGTGAGTAGGTGCTGGGTGAGATCCACTAGAAGCGGTAGATGTATGGTTAGTTTTAGAACGGTATGTCCTACCGTTATTTGATCTTTCATCATCAATATCATAAGAAGTACCCTCTGACCATTTAGCTTCCATCTTACCACCGCCAGATGCAGCTGTTAAACTAACTGTTACTGTATCATTTACTTGCCACCCTTCGCCACCATGTAACAGTACAGCCTCTCTGTTGTAACTGCATCTGTAGTTATTACCGTCCGGTCCATTAGCATTTGTAGCGCTGTAGTCAGGGCTCACACCCTGTTGACCTAAAGCAGTGATTCTAAAAATTAAATTCTTTTTACTACCATCATCTACACTAAATACCTGAGTACCTATACCGGGGCAGTGCCCTGTGCCGTCTGACTCGTCAAGTGTATCAGAACTTATCTCAATACGTGTAGCTCTAGTTAAAGTTACTTCAGTAGAATTAGTAGATAAATTAACTCCATACTGCCTACCATTCTCTGTACGTAGTAGTTCAATAAAACCAAAGTGAGTATCAGGTCTAGCATCTGTTGTACCTGTCATTCCAACAATAGTGTTTGCCTTAGCTGTATCTCTACTGTTTACAAATGTAGTATCGTTAATTGTTAGGAATTGTAGATTCTCTGGTGTGCCAGTAGCTAGATAGTTTTGTATAGCTGTTTGACCACCTGTGCCGTAAACTGTAGTTTGTAGAGCACCTGTCTTACAACTCCAGACTCTGACTTGGCCATCAGCAGCTACTTGTCCTATGTATGATCCCTCTGTTTCATCACGGAAATAATGAAACCATGATCCACCAGTTTGTACACTTGATAACGCATCAGCACCGATACGTTTTGCACCCGGTCTTTTAAATAAACCCTTTGTAACATCAGGTATAGCATTTATAATGTTAGTGACCTGACCGGGAAATTTAAGATGGTCTGGTTGTTCTGATATACCTAATGCAAATGAGGGTACTGTTTGTGTTATGCCTGCCATTATCTTCTAAGGTTTCTCCAAGGTTGGTAAGTTTGATATGTGGTATTATCTTCAAAGCCAAACATACTGTGATCGCCCTGATTACATTCGTACTCCTGTAATGCAGCTCGTGATAAAGCTTCTTGTTGAGTTAGTAATTTGACAAGTTGAGGATTTGCTACAAGCTGTGTAGCAGCCATACGAGACGCTCTGTATGTAATATAACGTCTGAAGACTATAGGGAGATCTTCAAATGCGTAGAGCTTGACTACATCTAAAACAAGATTGCTGGTAAATACATCTGTATGATTTATCTTGTCATACAAAAATCCATTACGACGTACGAGGTCCTTAGTTCTACGAGTGTAGTTATCGTGTAAATCTAATGATAAAACATCGTTAGGTATTGCTATCTTACCGTTTGAGTTAATAGCAAACTCTACGTGTTTCTCTGTGTTAAAATGCCACCCCTCTGCCTGCGTGTCTACATTAGCATCTCGGAGTAGGTTAAATATAAATGATACCTCTGGGTTTTCAAAGTTGAGCTCAGTCAACGGTGCTTGTCCGATAGCCCCCAGTATATTGTTCACTGCGGATAGTTCGGTATCGATGTCAATAGTTGTGGAAGCCATAAATAAAAAAAAGGGGAGCCGAAGCTCCCGTATAAAGTGTAAGTTAGAAAGCAGCGTTTCCAACAGTTGTTGATTCACCAGCAGCGTTGCGGCTTGTTGCCACACCAGCTACGAGTTCAACAGCAGCAGCAGGGTTAAGTGCATCTGCACCCATAGCTAGACGACCTAAGATAACATCTCCTTGGTATACCACGGATATGTCTCCAGATGTTGTCTGAACTTGTGGGCCGATTGATTCAACCACGCCAGCAGCTTCTTTTTGGAAGATAAGTCCACAGCTGTTTTCAAAAGCAGAAGTACCGTTACCATAGTTGTTAACAGTCTTAGTTGCAGTTGATCCAGCAGTTTCATCAATCATTTCAACTTCTACGAAGTCGCCTGTTCCACCGGGGTCTGTAACACCGGGGTTTGTGTTAGATGCAGTACCAAACTTAGTACCAAATCTACCAAAGAAAGGAATGTTCATTGACTTAAATATCTGTATTCCAGCTATTTCAATGATTCCGTTACCTGACTGTAACGCATCTCCTCTCTCTGTACGGTTGATTAAGCCGTTTGATTCTACGTTCTGGATAAGTTCGTAGTACTGTCTTGGGTTAAGTACAGCTACTCTACCTTCACCACTGACTCCTTTTTCGTCAAGTGCTGCGGCAGCATCATAGAATCCATTGATTAGACATGTAGAGTCATAAGCAGCTGTACCATCGGTAACACCACTTCTGGTTAGTCTAATCTGTGTTCCACCGGGCTCTTTGAAGCTAGTCTTCGTAATTGGTGAAGCCTGTCTTGCAGCCTTAGTGATTGCTCTGAAGATCTTTCTGTCATACTGCTCTGCAAGAGCGTATCCGATCTTTCTTGAGATTTCACCCCTCAAATCGTAGTGAGCAAGTGTCTCATCTAATTCATAGACAAATGCAGAACTGATGAGTAGGTCATCAACGGTAATTGTCTTTTCAGCTACTGGAGGTGCTCCATCAGAGTTACCTAGTATGCTGTTGCCGGGTGTATGATACTCGGCTGATGTTCTACCTGTGAAGATAAACTGAAGAGACTTACCGCTTGTAAGTGTTCTCTTCATAACAAGGTCACGAGCTATCGTGTTCCTTTGGAAGCCTTTGAACATTTCCCCTGAAAACAATTTAAGGTATAAACCTCTCTTGTCTCCAGTTCCATTGGCCTGACCCAGTTGGGTTAAATCTGCCAACGGCTCATTGCTATTTTGTTGTGCCATTTCTAAGAATGATATTGTTTTACTTTTCTCAGATCTGAAATTTTTCGCGATTTTTTTGTGGTCTATCCCACCGTCTAGACGGATCAAGGTATCCAGCGTACTGGGCTCTCTCCAAATGGTATGGGAGGGTTTGCACCTCCCGACTCGGCTTAACCGATTACCTTAGTGTACTTGATGCCACGATATACGTAAGTTACAGTCATTGTATCTCTCATATATCCAAGCCCCGTTCCATGCTTGGGTGTCATGCGTCCCTTACGGGATGAACGGACGAAATTAAAATAAAAATTTAAGTCCTGAGTAGATCCGTTTATTAGTATATTCAATAAACAGTTTTTGTTTTTCGTAGCCTGCTATAATAAGACTTTGAGAACAATTATCACAAGGGTTAATTTGTATTGAAGAACCAGCATAAAAATTATTATCAAACTTATATTTTAATCCGATGTGATCTAACCCTCCGTCTTCTAGAGTCATTGGGCTGCTTTGATGTTCAAAGAATACATCTATGTTATCATAAATATTTTGCTGAACACCGGCTGATATCATCGGTTGTTTTGTATCAAGTAGATCAGTCCCTGCATGAACGCTTGTATACGTCTCTATAGGTGACAGAAATCCTACGATGATTGTTGATACAAAATATAAAAAACTTGCTGATGTAATTTCCATGTTTAGATGTCATCCGCTCTACTTCTTAATGCGTAGGGATGAACGGACGGGTTTCTTCTTTCGCCTACTATGGTTATAATTTATTCGTTTACTACTTGTCTTAGTTCTATTGAACTTGGCCTTCTCGCCTTTAGACATCTCACCTGTAGTCTTAGGTGTTTTGGATGACACACGTTTAGATGGTCTGCAAGCTGGGTAGCCTTTACGCTTCTCACCTTTCTGTCTGCCACAGGGCTTACCAGTTTTGGTGTCAACCCATTTCTCTTGGAACCATCTACGTAAGCTCATCTTCTTTT
>VTLG01002744.1_pt1 | contig 19213 bp, 28 predicted proteins | sample 4694571 | NCBI WGS metagenome assembly VTLG01 (sample SAMN12604809, study PRJNA352737) | marine metagenome | biome: ENVO:00000447; feature: ENVO:00000209|ENVO:00000569|ENVO:01000036; material: ENVO:00002151; isolation source: viral sequences binned using virsorter ...
CCGGTTCTGCATTTACCGTAACTATCACCCCAGCGGCAACGAGTAGCAAAATTTTGGTGTTATCTACTTCCAATTGGGGAGCAGTCACGTATGGACACATTAGATTAGTTCGGGATTCAACTGTGATAGGAGTTGGCACATCGGTTGGCAGCAGATTAGCTACATCAAGTAATGCTCTTTATTGTTTTGACAACGAACATGTCACACACGCTGCTCCGATTATGTGGATGGACAGCCCGTCCAGTACGAGTGCTTTGGTATATAAGCTTCAGATCATTGACGATCACAGTGAAGGGTTAATGCGTCTAAACGGCTCCACCGATAATGTTGATGCTGTCTACTCAGGAGTTCCCGTCAGTACAATTCATTGCTTGGAGATCACGGCATGACAATAGAACCAGAGATCACTCATGCACTAATGGCTTTACGTCCAAATATCGGATGGCAAATACAGGGACAGATGCCGACCAATGAAGCTGAATTTCATGTCAAGGTCATGGTGCAAACGGGTGTTGATGAAAATGAGACTTCTACATGGTCATCTGACCCCGCTGATTTTGGCGTCACATGGGAGCAAGCCCAAACCAAACTGGCTGAACTACAAGCGGCCTATCACGCAAAAGACTACCAAAGAGACAGGGCTGAAGCATACCCGTCTATAGGCGATCAATTGGATATGCAGTATTGGGATAGCGTAAATGACACAACTACTTGGAAAGATGCAATCGATGCTGTCAAAGCAGCGCATCCAAAGCCATAGGAGATAGATGTGAGTACACTAAACGTATCGACAATCATACCCGATGCAGGGACCAATACTGATCTCTCGCTGGACGGGAAGGGAACAGGAAAAGTTGCCATAGTTGACGATGCTTCTGTAGGAGGTGATGTTACAGTAGCTGGTGGTTCTGTCACTATGACAGGGACACTTCCTACACTTACAATACATGATGATTCTGCAACAACATATACAGAGGGTAATGATGCTGCTGCTATAGATTTCAAAATTAGATCATCCGATGTACGAACTGGTGCCTCAATCCGTATGTTCAATAATTCCACTAATGGTACTGATATGGGATTAACCATCGATACCCTTGATGGAGATTCCGCTATTGAAACACTCAGGCTGCAAGATCGAGATGTGAATGTTAAATCAGGAAATCTGCTTTTCGGTACTGCCTCCAAAGGAGTATATCTAGGCGTAACTTCTGCCACAGCAGCTAATCTGTTAGACGATTATGAAGAGGGAACGTGGACACCTGCTGTAACATCCTCCGGCGGCTCCATAACCACTGTTGGGGCGGTCTCAGGTAGTTATACAAAAGTTGGTAGAATGGTAACGATTGTGTTTAATGTCACAATTACAACCAACGGCACTGGCAGTGGTCAGGTCAATGTTGGGGGTGTTCCATTTGCTTCAAGTGGTATTTGGATTGGCGCTGGCCGAGAAGATGCCGCTACAGGGAAACTGTTGCAATGTTTTCTCGCAAATTCAACCTCAATAGGAGTAAAAAATTATGATGATTCCTACCCCGGTGCGGATGGCAGAAGGATGTATGGCACCGTTACCTACAGTACTGCATAAAAGGAATTTAATGTTATGGCTATAACAAAGAATATTGAAATTTACAAAATTGACACAACACAAGGTTGGTCTGTTTCTGTAAGAACAGACACCATTCTCAAAGAGGACGGTGTTGAAATAGGCAGGTCAAACCATCGCCATGCTTTGGTTCCTTTTGCTTCCGTTAAAGATGACGATGACAATTGGACCCATACCCCTACAGATATTTCTGGGGAAGATGCCCAAGTCAAAGCTGTAGTAGAGGCACTTTGGACGGACGAGGTTAAAGACAACTACAAGGCAATGGTAGAGGTAGGCTAATGACTTCAACGATCAAGGCCGACGTTCTCACAGCCCAGACGACCAACGGCAATGTGACATTGCAGGGTAATGGGACGGGTACTGTAGCCATTGGTGACAATACCTCCGTGAGCGGTAATCTTACAGTTACAGGGAGTACTACAGCCTCTGGTAATGCTACAATCGGTACGGATGCGGGAGACACAAGATACTCACTTAACAGTGCAAATCAGTATACGGTGGTCATAAAAAATGGCGGGAATATCGCTGGACAAATCGGTGGTGGTGGTTCAGATATATTAAGATTTAGTAATGCCGCTGGTACGACTACACTTGAGGCAAATAATGGGCAATTTACATATCCTCTTCAACCATCTGCCCTAGGTTTCCCTTCCGCTGCAATTACGGATGTGACGGGTGCTGGTTCAACATACTATAGCGATCAAGGTAATGGCGGTTCTGGAACTACAACCTATACGGATATTTTCGATCAAAATGGCGATATGGCGAATGGACAATTTACTGCGCCTATAGCTGGCAGATATCTTGTGTGTGCAAATGTCGAATTTGATGATGTCGCAAGTGGTCACACCTCTGGTGTTTTCTATATTATTACATCAAACCGAAATTATCAGAGATTATGCAACCCCTATCAAATGTCGAATGTAGGCGTTAATTGCGGATTCCCAATGGCGCAAATCGTAGATGCAGATGCAAATGATACGATCAGATGGGGCTTGTTTGTTAATGGTGGTTCTAAACAAATTAATATTTTAACAAGCACAAACTTTGGTGTGCATTTATTGGCCTAGTCGGTGAAAAAACCTATCTTAAAGGAGATAAAAATTGGCTAAAATAATTACAATCGAAATTGACGACACAGACGAAAAGGTGTTGTTAAATGACATTATTAATATTGATGAATGGGTTGAAAACGCTGTAACAGGGAAGATTAATAGTTGCTGGAAGCGTATGCAAAATAATTGGACAACACAGTTAATTAATGATGCGTCTTTTACAGATTCGATTCCAAGCAACAAAACAGACTTTGTTACTTTGGTTACTTCAAGAGAAGATTATAAAGATCGTGCGGCGATGGATGCAGACAGTAATACAAGCGTAAAAAGGTAACACCATTGAAGATTAAACAAACACTTTTATTTCTAGCTTGCTTTACACTACTGAGCTTATTGTGGAACTCATCTGCAACTGCTCAAGAAGGTGCAGGAATGTATTGTGTAAGTTCCTACGAACAGTTGATGCACGAAACTTTGCAGAAAGAACAATCATTAGCCTTTGCAGGAATAACCAGAGCAGGGCTTCCTCTTTGGTTCTTCAAAAATGAAGAAAACTTTACAGTATTTTTCAAAAGTCGCTTAACTGGGAAGTACTGCACTGCTCCTAATTACTTTGGTAAAATTATAGATGTAACTCCGATGGAAGAACAAGAACTAGGTGAGCCAACATGACTGTAGAATCTGCAACATATATAAGCCAGCTAAATACCGCTTACCCTGCTGCTGGAGATAACATTTCTGAGGGTGACGATCATGTACGGTTGGTAAAGACAGTACTGAAAGCACAGTTTCCAAACTTGGCTACCACGGCTGTTTCGCAAACTAGCGCACAGATGAACAAGTTGGGCTTTGAAACTGGAACTATTGTAATGTTTGCAGCAGGTACAGTTCCTACCACAGAGACTATCAGTGGTGTTAAAGATTGGCTACTTTGCGATGGTGCTGCTTACAGTACTTCAACATACTCTGCCCTATATGCTGTTGTTGGAGCAGTATTTGGAACATCAGGCAGTGACTTTAGAGTACCTGACTATAGGTCAAATATCCCTGTAGGAGTTGGTGGAACTTTTGTTCTGGGAACTGCTCAGACCAAAGCTATAGGAACAGAGTCAACCACTATAAGTCTACAGCCTATTAACTTCTTGATTAAAACATGAGCTACACTATCCCAATGGAAGACTATTACGCTAAGTGTGATAACCCAGACTGCACTTGCGATCCTTGCGAGTGCAACACAAATAACCCTTGCAACTGCTGTAGAAGGACAGAAGAAAATGAAATATAGTGGAACAGGTGTTGCCAAAACTAAAGGCAATCGTAAATTACCTCACGGTAATACAGGGAATAAAAACTTCCCAACTGTAACGGCTCACGGTAATCGTTACTACAAAGGCGATATCATGGGGAACAGCAAAGGCTAATGAATACAAGAGAACGGGCTGTTCAAGCTAATATTATTTTAACCAATGAAGTATTCCAAGAATTACTTTCAAAGATGGAAAATAGTATTATCCAAGAATGGAAATTAGCCGATTCATCTGAAACAAGAGAATCTTGTTGGCTACGACTAGACGCATTGCGTTCTATTACAGAAGACCTAAATGCCCTAGTACAAAGTGACAAGATAGAAAATCCTTAAAGGGAGAACGTAATGAACGAAGATCAGACCAATCCGCAAGAAGAAAAAGCGGAAGTCGAGGATCGACAATTGAGTATGTATGATGTCATGTTTGGAAGTGAAGAAAGCACTAATCCTGAACCAGCATCAGTAGAAACTGAAGAAGAAGATACGGACGTTGAAGAACTTTCAGCAGAAGAGGAATCGGATGAAGTTTCTGAAGAAGAGGTAGAAGAGGAGGAAGTTCCTGAAGAAACCCCGCCTTCCTACAGTGTCAAAGTTGACGGTGAGGAATTTGAGGTCAGTCTTGATGAACTCCGAAACGGCTACCAGAGACAATCGGATTACACGAGAAAGTCACAGTCTCTAGCAGAACAGAGGAAAGCCTACGAAGCTAACCTTAGTGCCGTTCAGCAGGAACGACAACAGTACTCACAGGTCTTGGAAAATGCTTCTCAATTCCAGAACATGGAGTTACAGAAATTCAACACTGTCGATTGGAAAGAGTTGAAAGAATCTGATCCTATGGAATATATGGAAAAGAGAATGGAGTTTCAAGATGCAAAGGATAAGCTGCAACAAGTAAACGTGGAGCAGCAAAGAGTGCAGCAACAGCAGCAACACGAGTATGCAGAACACTTGCAGAAACACGTTGAAACTGAAGCTGAGAAACTTGTCCAAGCACTTCCTGAGTATGCTGACCCTGCTGTTAAAACCCAACTTAGAGAATATGCCATGAAAGATTTGGGATTCTCTAAAGAGGATGTTGATGGCATTACAGACCATCGTGTAGTAATGGTTTTATACAAATCCATGCTACAGGATAAAGCTACTAAAGGAACCTCCAAAGCTAAGAAAAAGAATGTTCCCAAGGTTGTAAAATCTGGAACACCTGAGTCTAAAAAACAAAAGTCTCGTAAGGCTTTAACAGCTAAACGAGATAGACTCAAAAAGACTGGTCATGTTCGTGATGGTGCGAAGGTCTTTCTTGATTTTGTGTAAACTTTAACTTTGAAAGAAAGGGCCAATCATGGCACAACCTACTGGAGTATATGTTACATTCTCCTCAGCAGGTCTTAGAGAAGACCTTGAGAACGTAATATACGACATCTCTCCGACAGACACACCCTTTATGACTATGGGTGGTCGGACTGATGCCACTGCTGTAAATCACGAGTGGCAAACAGACGCTCTTACTGCTGCTGCCGCTACTAACTTTAACGAGGAAGGTGCAACGCTTACTGCCGCTGAACCTGCCGCAACTACTAGACTTGGTAATATCTGCCAGATCAGCTTGAAAACTACGCTGGTTTCTGGCACGTTAGATGCCGTGTCTAAAGCTGGTCGTAAGGAAGAGCTTGCTTACCAGATGTCCAAACGGGCTAAAGAACTAAAGCGAGATATGGAAACCTCTCTTATAGGAACCAATCAAGCTAAAACGGCTATGTCTGCGGATAGTACTGTTCGTAAACTTGGCTCTTTTGCCTCCTATATAACCACTAATGCCAGTGTTGGTAGTGGTGGTACGGCGGCTGGTTCTGGCGGTGCGGGTGCTGCTCGTACTGATGGTACGCAACGTGCCTTTACGGAAACACTATTGAAAGCTACGATTCTTCTTGCTTACAACAACGGTGCTGATACTAAGTACTTGATGATGGCCCCTGCGAAGAAGCAGACGTTTTCTAGCTTTGTAGGTGTAGGTGGAGCAAGTGGTGTTTCTAACTGGACTGATACTGCCGATCAACGTATAATCGGTGGTATGGATATATATGTATCCGACTTTGGTGAGATGGCTGTTGTTCCTAACCGTTTCCAACGGGCTAGGGATGTATGGCTTCTTGATCCTGAGTACTACAAGATTGCTTACTTGCGTCCGTTTGCAACCCGTGAAGTCGCTAGTACTTCTGACGGTGAGCAACGTGCTATTATCGCTGAGTACACCTTACAGGTGGACAACGAAAAAGCACACGGTGCAGTTTACGATCTTACCTAGACTGTTCAACTACGGGAGGGGTCGTAATGACCTCTCCCACTTTTGAGGAGATTTGAATAGTGAGTGACCCAATCAAAAGAGATTTCAGGTACGATCATACCGAAGATAAAGCGGTAGTACATTCAGTACAGGACGTACAGCCTTTGCTTGACATGAACAAGAAGGAAATCAACGGCGATTCCATGCACGGTACGGAAGGTGGTCCTTTAGGTATGCGTAAAGTAGCCAGTATTCCTCTTATAGTTATAGAGAAGTGGAGAACTGAGCTAGGCATAGATGTTATGAATAAAGACCATATGCCAAAGGTTAAACAACTTTTGAACGATCCAGAGTATGCGTATCTCCGTACTCATAACAGCAGGATTTAACAGTGGGCTTATCTACTTATACAGAATTAAAAACCAGTGTTGCTAACTATCTGGAGCGCAGCGACTTAACTGCGAATATTCCAGATTTTATCACATTGACTGAAAATCGTTTGAATCGTGATTTAAGAGCTAGAGTGAACTTGGTACGAGCTACCACCGCCACTACTGCCAGTACTGATTTTTACGACTTGCCTTCTGATTTAATAGAGTTGCGTAATATAACCTATAACACTACTAACGATAGCTACGCCCTAGACTATGTTTCTCCAGAATCAGGTACACGGGAATATGGAGGTTTGGTTAATGGGTATCCTAGAGCATATACCAATCTTGGTAAAAATATTAAACTATACCCAACACCTGATGCTGTATACGAAGTAGGTATAAACTACTTTAGAAAGCTGGTAACACTTTCTGATAATAATACTACAAATGATATTTTAGCAGAGTTTCCAGAACTGTACTTATTTGGTTCTTGCCGGGAAGGTGCTGTATTTCTAAACGATACAGAACAGTTATCCAGATTCGATACTCTTTATAGTAATGCCTTAGCAGATGTTAGAGAGGCAGAGGAAAAAGCTAGATACGGTGGTACGGTAATGACAATGACTGTTCAAGGTGATCCCGGTAGCTTAGTCAGACGAGGTGCGTAATGCCTACTAATTGGATTACAGATAATTGGATTTTAGCTCAAGAATCTGGAGGGGATTTGTTAATGCAGGAAAGTATAGCAACAGACCCTACATATATATCTCTACAAAGTTATCAAGATACTGTATGGGCTGAAAATACAGCAACGGGTTCTGGTTAATGCCTAAAGAGTTATTTGATATAAACGGACAGGAAAGAGGGTTTAGCTATAATACGGATTTATCCCCGTATGATATGCCTCCCAACTTCTTTAGTAATGTACTGAACGCTAGGTTTACAGATAAGACTGCATCCACAATTACAGGACACTCTCAGGTACTAGGTACACCAACTGTGGCTCCGTACTGGACAATAAACTTTCTACAGGGATCTAACTCTCTCTGGATATACGGTGGGTTGACCACTCTACACAAGATTACAGGAACTACCCACGCTGCTGTAACACGTTCCAGTGGTGCTTACACTACTCTCGCAGGAACTACAAACAACTGGCAAGGCGATGTTCTAGGCGGTGTGCTGGTGGTAAACAACGGTATAGACGTACCGCAAAGCCTGACACAAGCAGGGTCACTATTTACAGACCTACCTAACTGGCCTGCTGCGCTGCGTTGCAAGACTATAGTTCCATTTAAGAACCACCTTGTAGCTCTGAATATCACCGATAGTAGTACGCTAAAGCCCTATACAATCAGGTGGAGCGATGCCATACCAGAAGGTGCAGCCACTAACGGTGCTAATACTTGGGTAACTAGCAGCACCGCTTCAGAAGCAGCGGAAGTTACCATAGGTGGTACAAAGGGGCATTTGCTCAACGCTGTTCAGCTAGGCGATGAACTTATTGTTTACAAAGAGGATAGTATCTACTCGCTACAGTATGTTGGTGGTACATTCATCTTCAACGTAAGAGACAAGTTCAAAGATGTAGGATTGTTTGCCAGAGATGCTGTAGTAGACCTTGGAGATGGTAGGCACGTTTTAATGTCTACTGACGATGTAATAGTACACAACGGTAACTCCATTGTAAGTGTTATTGATGACAAGATGAAGACACTCTTGTTCTCCGAAATTGATACTACCAATTTTGGTAAGACGTTCCTTACGCACAACAAGATTGAAAACGAGGTTTGGATATGTTATCCACAAACAAACGCAACAAACGGTTTTCCAGACAAGGCACTGATCTGGAACTACCGGGACGATACTTGGACTACAAGGGAGTTGCCAAGTGTAAACTTTATAGGAAAGGGTTTGGTAAATCCCGTACTCACCAACACTTGGACTGCCTCGACAAACACTTGGAACAACAGTACTCTAGCTTGGGCTCAACAAGAATATAACCCTACTATCGACTCCCTGTTAATGTGCGGAACTAACGGTACTAAACTATACCTAGCGGATTCAGGAACTACTTTTGACGGTACTAGTTTTACCACAACATTAGAACGCACAGGATTACACTCTGGTAGAACAGACGCTATAAAAAAGATAAGCCGAATGTACCCCCGGATAAGTGGTACAGGTACAGTAAAGATAAGTGTAGGGTCAGAGTTCAATGCTTTTGAAGGTGTTTCTTACACCGACCCAGTGACCTATACTATAGGTACAGACAACAAGGTAGACTGTAGAGTTAGAGGTAGATACATAGCGGTAAAGTTTGAGAGCGATGCTGACACTACATTCTCTGTCTCTGGATTTACACTAGAGTCTGAAGTAGTATCCAGCAGATGAGTAGAGAGCATCCTAAATTTACCCCGTCTATGGCTCCTGCAAGTACAGAGGAATTACCCCGGTACTTGGATAATACTTTGACGCAGATTAAAACATCCTTGGACATAGCTAGAAATGGATACCTAGAAGTAACATACTCTGAACCTGATAAGCCCTACCAAGGAGATATAAGATATGCTGACGGAACTAGCTGGAACCCCGGAGGTACAGGAGAAGGAATATACTTTTACAACGCCGCTGGTTCATGGGTTAAGCTATAAGAAAGTAAACCCTAAAGGTAAGAACTTTAGAAAGATTGTTTTCAACTGTTGGAAATATATTGAATCTGGTATAGAACGTGGAGGTAGTGCAGACTTAATCAGCACTGAATACTTAGTAAAGAATGTCCTAAGTAAAGAGTCTGATTTATGGGTATCAGCAGATAAAGGGGGAATGGTGCGAGGTTGTTTTATAATAGGGGCTGCACCATACCCGGAATCAACAGGAATAGTGGCTGAAACTATAGGAGGCGAGTTCGACTTTAAGGTTATTACTCCTATAGTAGAGAAGTATTACAAAAATCTGGGGTACGAGTTTTTTCAGATGATAGGTCGAAAAGGTTGGGAAAAAGTTATGCAACCTATGGGGTACAATTTTATGAACATTACGATATGCAAGAGGCTATAAAATGAGTGGTATATTCAGACCTAAAACAACGGTAGTGCAGGTTCCTAGTCAGTCACAAGCATCTGGCTCTAGTAAAGTAGAACCCTTTGCGCCTGTTGTTCCTTTCATCACAGAACAGTTACCAGAACTAGTAAACGAATTTCGAGAAACTCCTGATTTATTTAGAGACAGTCTGGTTCCTACTGATTCTGCTCAAACACTGGATGCTAGGACTAGGTATCAAAATCTATTGCAGAATACTATCCCCGGCTTTACTCAAGGATTTACAGATATCTACCAGAATCGCTTAAATACAGCCTTGAGTGACCCAACGCAAGACCCAATCTTCCAAGCTGAAAGAGGTGTAATAGCAGATCAGGCACGATCCTTGACAGAGCGTGATAAACTTCTAGCACAGGAGCAAGCTATCAATGCCGGTCAGTTTGGCTTAGGTAGTACTGCGCTAGGAGAGCTACAGACATTGCAGCAAAGGCAGAGAGAGGAATCTACTAGACAAGCTCTGGCAACTGCACTTAAAGATGCTGAGACTAGAAGGTTAGCAGCACTTGGAGATGTGCCTCAACTAGGGCAAACAGCGTTACGTTCAGCCACAACACCAGCATCATTACAGGAAGCTATAGGTAAGGATGTGGAAACTAGAGAACGTGCTAGATTGGCAGATCAAGCTAGGCTTGCACAGCAAGAGCAGGAAGCTCGTAGAGCCCAACAAGTTACACTATCTAACTTACTGGGCGGCTTGGCAGGTCTGGGTAGTCAGACGCAGTTTACACAGGCTCAATCTGGTACGCAAGGTCAGGCTTTCCAAGGTGCAAGTCCGTTTACGCAAGCAACCGGAGCTATAGGAACACTAGCTGGTCTTTTGAGGTAGGAGTATAGTAAATGGGACCGTATACAAACACACCGTTAGGTGGATTTAATTTTGGAGAAGGGTCGCTTAATTTAAGCATGACATCTCCTCGCTCTAATAGAATCTTTGATCCCCGTTACTTTTCCATGCAGAAACAGTATGACCCTTATATGCGAAGACCAAGCCAACGAATGTTTGGTAGTGATTCAATTCGGGGTGGGCGTTGGGGCCATATGCTACCCGAAAGAAACCCTTATACTCCTATGAAAAACACAATATGGGGAGACATAGGAGACTATATAAAAGACCCGAAAAGAGATTGGGGAGCTATGGGAGATTACGACTTTACCCCTCCAAAACCCGTTTCAGGTCCGAATTTAGGAAGTCCTCGTTCATCTGGTGGTGGGCGTGTTTCGTATCGACCCACTAGGATGCACAAACTCAGAAGTTTACTAGGCGTAGATGATCTGGCAGAAAGAAGAGCGCAAGCTATGCAGCAATGGGCTACTTTGATAAGAAGAAATCCTTACGCACCTCTAGTTTAGGAATAGGAAGAATGGAAGAAATATACGATAAGACGTATTTACCGAATCAGCCAACAGTGCAGAATGATCCAATGGCTCATTACCCACCTTCACCCCCTTGGCAACAAGGTGTATCTAATTTCTTGGGAAATCTCAATCCACAGGATGCTATAGCAGCTTTGGCAGAGTTACTATCCAGACAAAGTAGTCCTGTAGATCAGCAAAATCCAAAAGGCAGAAGAAACTTCTGGGAAAATACCGAAGTTATAACCCCTTCTAACAACCCAATAATGGATGCTGTTCGTAATAACTGGGAAAATACCGGGGCTAGACCTCCTCCTTTTCGAGTATCGCCTTTAAGTGTTGTTAATAGGCAATCTACTGACCCTGCTGACCCTGCTGTTGTATTAACAGCACAGCCAAATACAGCAATTCACGATATTAACAAACTTGCCGATCTTTCAGTATTGAAAGGGGCAGAAATTGCAGACACAAACACTGAGGAATCTCCGTGGATGATTGACACACCTTTGGGACAACTAGACCTAAAGGGTTTTGTGCAGAACTTCCTGCGACAGTCGAGAAATGCCTTGGCTATGCCTGTTCACGCAGGAGATTGGGGTCTGGAGCCTTTGGCAAGAGCGCAGGTAATGGAAGAGTCTGCGGCAGCAGCGTCAGCGCAAGAAACAGCAGCAGAATATATTAAGCAAGGTATAGACCCTACCACTGGTGTGCCTTTTAACCAAGACCCGGTAATAACCTCTGATTGGCAAGCTAAGAAACTTATGGAAATATCAAACGCAGAACAATCTATGCGGATTGTAGACAAGGCTTTGAAGATAAGCACTGGTGTGGAATTAACAGGCATTTGGGAAAGTGCTTGGCGAGGTATAAAAGAATTTTCAGAAGCCCTTGGAGTAGACTTTGAGGGAGACACTAAAAAACAACAGCTTGATAGGTTAAGGGCTCAATTTCTAGTAATATTGACACAGACAGGTGTATTTGGTAGGGAAATAAGCAAGGTAGACGAGCTATTAGCTAAAACCGTATGGCCTTCAAGTAGTCCATTTACCTCTATGAAGGAATTGCAGGACGCTCTCAATAGTTTAGCACCCATGTTAAAAGCAAATCAGGAAGCTCTTGAAAGAACAAAAAGAGGGTTGGGGCCAAGGTTTGAAGCATTAGCGTCAAATCTAGGGCAGGGGCAAGACGCTTGGAGATTCGATCCGGGTCCACCCGCAAGATAGTAATAAAAGGTAGCTAGTATGGATGAAAACTTAGGATATAACATCGTAACCATATCTGATGGTACGCAGTATAAAGTACCTAAACATCTTAGTAAAGAAGAGGCGTTTGCTGCTGTAGGCAGGGTTGATCCATCAGCATTGCGTATTTCTGGAATATTTGAAACTTTTGACGATAAGTTTGATTATAGTTCAGGAGTATTGGACTCTGCCTTACGAGGACGTTTGGCTATAGCCCAAACTTTTGAAGAAAAAGCTATTGTCCTTAACGAGAAGGTAGGGCCAAATAACTGGGGCTTTACCGATTGGAGCAACGAGCCGTTTGTTACACCACAGGGTTATAGGAATATAACAGGCGAGGAACCCCCGGAAGGGCCGTTCAAGAATATCCTTATAGATGCTACAGGTACGGAGAGTTGGAGAGATATAATAGACATAGCACCAGAGCTATTTATAGGCGGTGCTTCTGTAGCTTCAGAATTACTACTACCCAATGTTCCCGGTTCAGGGCTAGTAGGTAGAGGGGCTGCTGCTGGTTTACTCCGTACTGTTTTTAATAGAGGACTTTCAGGAAGAGCCGTATCAGCAGGTACGGGAGATGCTGTTGCCAATGCTGGACTAGAAATATACCAAAAGTATCTAGGCGATCAAAAAGAAACCGTTGGTGAACTAGCACAGAGGATAGGGTTAGAGGCTGGTATTGTAACTGGCGGTACTCTCGTTCTAGGGGCTCCTCTTAAACTGGCTGGACCGTTAGCGGGGCAAGCAGGGAGAGTGGCAGGTAAATTCGGAATTGGAGGTACTAGTGAAAGTGCAAGAGCTACTAAAATAGCTCGTATGCTAGAAGCGCAGGAAAGACTAGGAACTAAAATAGGCCCAGATAATGTTCTGCCTATTACAATTAAAACTTTAGCTGGCGATCCTGAGACTGCCTCACTGGGACCGCTTTCTAAACTTGCTGAAGCTGCTGAAGGTGTAGGAGCAAGACTAGCCGGGGGTGCTACACCTTTAGGACAAAAAGCAGGAAATATGTTGGACGCAGTTTTAAGGGAGTATAAGAGCAAGGGTGAAGTTACCAAGGAATTTATAGATGCACATTTTGATAAGCAGCAAAGATCAGCTTTGAAGACGTTTGGAGAAGCTATTGAAGGAAAAGGCAAGGCCGCTTATAGGGGTAAGAATCTAGCAGCAAAAGAGCTTACAGACGGGACTGCCAGAGGTCTTAGGAACTTTGCAACTCAACAACTCCGTAGTATTTACAAATCTCGTATGGGCGGTTTTGAGCCAAGATTTGCAGCGTTTAAGGCTGAAGCTGCTGGTACTAGCCTGTCTAACCAGAAAGTAGCCAATCTTATAGATGAAGCGGCTATAGATATGAGCAAAGCCGATATCGGGCTAACCCGTGAAGAAGCGCAAGATGTCCTGATAGGACTGTTGGGTAAAAAGGGGAAGCGTCTGTATAAAAAAGATGGTAAGGTCTATGGAGAAAAGGAAGTTACCAAAAAGGGGAAAAAAATAATACAGGAAGAGGCTGGATTTACTGTGGATGATATACTATCTATGGATAAAAAACTTAGAAATGCCTCTTATTTGCAAGCTGGTGCTAAAAACTTTTCAGTGGCTAGGCAGAACATGAAAGCCTCTCAGGTTATAAATGATCGTATGAAAAGATTGCGTATGTTTAACGTAGGGGGTTTTTCAAAACTTCAATCGGAGTACGCACAAGCTATACGCCCCTTTGCAGGTACGGGTAAAAATAGAGGTTTATTCAAAGTATTTGAAGATGACGCAGGTAAGGGTAACATAGAGCAGTTAATTAAGGGGATTATAGATGGTAAGGAGTCTCTACATCTGGCAAATTTCCTGACTGATATAGAAAAGGCGTTTGACGTAACAGACCTAACAGAAGCCGCTAAGAACGGTATATACACTGCTGATGAAATTATAGGACACATGGGGGATATCCTTATACGGGAGAAAGCCCTAGAGATAGGAGCAGTAGCTAGATCAGCCACAGACGTATCAACGGTAAAGGCAGAGGCTAGACGTATAATTAAAAACCTAACTGATTTAGAAACGGAAGTTCGTAAGAAGTTTTCAGATAAGTCTCGTAAGGGATCAAGAACTTGGAACAAACTGTTTAGAGAGGGTACAGTAAAAAGGTTTAAGAAGGACTTAGCCATATTATCAGGTGGTAGTGACGCAGCAGCAACCAGAGCAGCACAAAGATTGATGGGTATTCAAAGCAGGGCTGAACTTAAAAAGGTAGTGTCAGAAGTTATAAAAGCTGCTGATAATCCTAGTAGTCTTAGAGATATGTCTAGGCTTTATAGAAATATTAAGAAACGCGATCCTGAAGGGGCTCAACTTATATCGGATATGTTTCAAACAGAAACCTTTACAAAACTTACGGCTCTATCCAGAAATGCTGATTTTAATGATTTGCAAAAATGGGGCAATGATTGGGCTAACGGGTTAAACGATCCAGCTACCGTGAAACTTTTAAGAGAGATGCTAGGAGCTAAAGCATATAGGGATTATTCAGACTTAGCTTTAGTACTTAAAGGGGGATTAGACGTAGACCCCAATGCAGGGAGTATCATGTTTGGGGCTCTCCCATTGGTTATATTTGGAAACCTTATGAAGGGTAACTTAAAGGGTGTTGGTAAATCTATGGCACTGATGTTTACGGTTAAGGAATTTGCACCCGGAAGTAATGCTTGGAAACAACTGCAAGCACCCTTAGCAGCAGCAAGAAGAGGTAATAAGAAGATCAACACAGAGCCCACAGCAAAGTTAAATTCAATTTTTAACAAAAGTTTAGGCAAGGGTCAAAGACTTGCTAACTTAGTAGCTATGGGCCACTCAGGTTATTTTGCTGGCGGTGTGTCTGCAATGATGGATCAGATGGAACAAGACAGTCCTCCACGTTCTCCAGAGGAGTTTATGGCTAGAAACAGACCCCCGCCAGAGCAACCACAGATTGACCCCTCTATACAAGCTGATCCCAGAGCAATGGTAAACGCTATGAACGCTCCACCTGTTGTTCCCTCACCTGCCCCTCCTGCTCCCTCACCTGTTACAGGTCTGGGACAAACAGGGCTCAACATTGGAACCAATATAGCTCAAGGGATTACTAGGTAATGGCCGGACTGCTAGACGATGAAGTAACTATAGAAAATCTACCTTGGCCCTATAATCCGGGTAATCCTAGTTTACTTAATGCGTTTCCGCACGAGAGCAACTTTGGACAAGGGTTGTCAGGGCCTCATGTCTTCCCTACGTCACGCTTAGGAACTACCGTACCAGTTGGCGATGGTGATAACATAGCATGGACGGACGATTACGGCGTAACAGAACTAGCAGAGGAACCAGCAGACACAAGGGGGGAATACAATACGGCTGATAGAGGCATACAACTATCTACCGGGATATGGCGAGGAGCGCACGAGCCTCCTCTTCCCATATTAAATTCTGGATACAGCTACAGGAATAAACCAGAGAGTGTGCGTTACGGTATAGGAGGACCGGGGAATTATCCTATGGGTTTTGATAACTGGTACTTAGATCCTTGGGTTCCCTCTAAGGAGGATATAAACCCTCTAACGGGACATCCTAAAGGGGCAGGTGAGATGTATACCGACAGGAGGGAAGAGTTTACAAGAACAGTTCCCTCACATGAAGCCGCACACAGGTCAATAATCGAACAATTGTTTCCACAGTGGAAAGCAGGAAGGGGAGAGGAAGTAGCTGAAACGATTAAGATGCCCTCTAACCCTGATAATGAGGAGGAATTTGAAGAGTGGTTAAAGCAGTTGCGAGAGGGGCTGTTCAAAGAAAGGGAAGACCAGCATGAAATAATATACTTACAAGATTGGATAGCTTCTAAACTAGCAAACGATACGAGGGGAATGAAACACTCTGAAAGCTGGTTAAACAGCAATATCGGAGGGTGGGAAAAGGCGTATAATATTGAAGAAAACTTACAGCCGGGAACTCCTACGAGAGTAATGTTGGAGGAGCTTAACGACTTAGCAAACATAGAGTTACAAAAACAGGGCAGACCTCCTATACTTAATTATAAGGACATGATTAACGAGGCTATAGGTTACGAGCCTCCAAAGAGTCTGAAAGAATACGCTACGGATGCTAAAGACAATATTTTGAATATTCTAAAAAATGTAGGTAGGAAATAATCATGGCTGGACTGCTAGACATTATACCGCCTGAGAACAGGCCATCTGGTATGGGTTTTAAGAACATCCAAGGTCTATTAGAGGTAGACTTTTCTAATTGGAGAGATAACTCTAACATACAAGCCTTAATTAAAAAGAATCCTATCGTAGAGAAAATTATACAGGCAGAGAGTTCTGGAAACCATAGAGCATTCAACGAGGGCTCAGGTGCAAGAGGGTTAATGCAGATAACTCCTATAACAGCTTTAGGCGGTGTGGACGATGATGGTAATCAAACCTATGCACACGGTATGTACGGCAAAACTTTATCACTGGAAGAGCTATACGATCCTGAGAAGAATGTAAAGTTTGGTACGGACTACTTTAACGCTTTGAAGAAATCTTTTGGCAACAACGCTAAAGCTCTTGTAGCGTATAACTGGGGTCCGGGTAATTACAAAGAGTGGAGAGAAGGTGGTCGCAACTTTTCAGAACTCCCTAAAGAAACAAGGGACTACTTGCGTAAAATTTTAGAAGCACCTGACAAACAGATCAAGAAGATGTTGGGTGTACCAGTACCAACCGTTTAGAGGCAAGTATAGTGAATGGACTTCATACAGCAATATTGGGAACAATTAGCCATAGTAGGATTTGCAATACTGGCTATAGTTAAGATGAAGTTTGAGTTAGACAGTCTGAAGAAAGATGTCTCAGACTTGTACAAAAGAAATACATTTATAGAAGTTGTCACGCTCAAAGCAGAGATGGAAGTAGCTAAACGAAACATTACATCTCTGTGGGACAAGTTTAACTCGTTAGTCAAGAAGGAGTAGTCAGGTGGAGTGGTTGATCTTAACAATAGGTGCTAAGTTCTGCTGCATCGCAGCGTCAGGAGTGGGCGGTCTAGCTAACTGGGCCGTGAAGAAAGCTATTAGCTGGAGAGATTTAGCTCTAGCCGTTCTCGTAGGTTGGGCAGCGGCAGAGTTCTTTATCCCACCAGTGATGAAACACTGGGAGCTAGACGTAACTTGGGGACCAGCCATAGCATTTGTCATAGGATTTTGCGGAATACGGCTACTTCCTGTACTTGAGCAAGCATTAACCAATAGGGTCAAGGGTAGTTAATTATGGATGCTCGTAACTTAGACTTGACAGAGGAACTGTCCGACACACTACCGCCCAAAGATGAAGCAATGAAAGCAGCGTTAGATGCGCTACACGCCATAGCAAGGCACGAGAAAGAATGTGGATTACGTTGGGGAGATGCTCATGCGGAGATGAAGCTAATCAGAGAACAGCTAGGAGTGCATTCTCATAGGTGGGAACGTCTGGCATGGTTGGTTATAGGTACTATGACTGCTGGTGTTGTAGCAGTTGTGGTACAATCTTTGAAATTTTAGAGAGGACTAAATTATGGAAACTGAAACTGTAGGTATCGTTACTCACATTATGACTTGGTTTGGAGACATACCAGCTTGGCTCACGGCGATTACAACAGTGGTCACAGCGGCCACAGCTATCACCGCAATAACTCCAACCCGTAAAGACGATAAGGTTATCGGCAAAGTACTATGGGTGCTTAACATAGTTGCTGGCAATGTTGGTAAGAACAAGAACCTAGACGCATAGCAATGGACTACCCCTCTAACTTACCTGCCTTCTCTAGAGAGGGTTTACTAGGCTTGTTACAAGGTTTAGATAGGTTCCAGATTTTACCGACAGATGAGCTTAGAGGGGTACGTCAAGGTCTTTTGTCTAATGACCCTAGAGGTACTGCAACAAACTTAGGTTTACTAGGTATAAGTACTGTTGTTCCTCCCGTAGCAAAATTAGCAAAATCAGCCTACAAAGCGTTACGGAAAGGGGATCATATCAAAGTCCCATATCTTAACAATCCAAGTAAAAAATTAGTTCAACATGAAGTGGGATTCGGTACTCATCAAATAGCTCCAGAAGACGGCAGATTCACCCTTGTAGGGCCAACTAGGGTGATTAAAAGTAGTAAGGGGGATGCAAAAGTAGGTTATCAGGTTCTGGATGGCGTTGGGGGTAAAAAAATAGGGGAAGTGGAATTGCTTAGAGGAGGTAGCAGTGGTAGAGTAAGCGGAAAGAGAGGAACAGTAGGAACAACTGAGGACATTAACGCGATTGTCAATATTGAAATTGCGCCTAAACATCGTAAGAAGGGTATTGCTACTGACATTCTTGATTCACTACGAGCCTCTACTGAAGGCAAACCTTTGGGCATTAACGACATTCAGAACATAAAGTTTTTTACTAAATATAGGGACGCTGTAGGCCAGATAGGGAAGACAAAATCGTGGTAGCGGGAGGGGCTAAAGAGTAATGCAATTCCTAGGTTTAATAAAAGTCCTGCTCCGATTGGTCGGTCATTTATCAGAATGGGCTATGCGTAGACAACTGATAAAGGCTGGCGAATCGGCAGCAGTGAATAAAGGTTTGGTAGATGTTGCAAACACCATTGAGCAAGCTCGTAGGGCTAGGAGCGATATTGATAGTAAGCGGTTGCGCTCTAAGTACCGCCGTAGTTCCAAAGAAGGCGATTAGCTATATACCTTGTGTCTCTCTTCCTGGTCCTTTCTTATACGAGGACGAGAACATAGACCCTCATTTCCCTGTCCGAATGAGCGAGGAAACTTTAGAATGGGCAGACGAGTACAACGCTGTTTGGGAAAGCCTGTGTGAATGATTTGTATTTACTGTGGAGCAGATAA
>VTLG01014986.1_pt1 | contig 19208 bp, 40 predicted proteins | sample 4694571 | NCBI WGS metagenome assembly VTLG01 (sample SAMN12604809, study PRJNA352737) | marine metagenome | biome: ENVO:00000447; feature: ENVO:00000209|ENVO:00000569|ENVO:01000036; material: ENVO:00002151; isolation source: viral sequences binned using virsorter ...
CCATAGTTAATGCACTTCTAATTGTAGTTGCTGCACCTTGGTCTTCTAATAAAACTATTTTCTCTTTGTACTGTAGTTCCATGGCGTGGTCATTAATATCCGCACCATCACCGAACTTACCGCTACTTATATTTAGAAAATCACTTCTCATTATTTACTATCCTCCATTTTATAAGCTTTCGAAGCTGTATAAAGCATGACTTTCAGGAACTGTGACTTCAAGTCCAGCTTCTGTTAGTATCATATCTTTACGCAAATCTTCGTCTGCTTGTTGTACGTTAGTAGTAATATGAGTATCACGATTTAATCCATTACCAACAAGTGGTCTGTATGCTACGTGATTCATATCTGCCATTAGCATTAAGCCACTAGCATGACCTCTAAATAAAGGCTCCTTAACAATAGCTAACGAACCATGAATAGTATCTAGTTCCATGATTTTATGCCCAAAAGCACTTTGTCTTGGTTCTAGATTGAAATTCATAGCTACATTACCAGCACCTGATGTTTCATCATCGGCACCTCTTATAGCTGTACTGTTAAACATGAATCCGCCACTTCCAACTTTATTCAAGAAGGAAATAACAGGTAGTCCAGCTAAACATAGTTTTTGCTGAGAACCACCCCTTGCTGGGTCAAAAACAACTTCTAAGTCACCAAGAAGAGTGTCATAAGTTAATTCACTAGTTGTAGTGGTTTTAAAGTATGAACTACCTCTTGAATAAGAAAAGTTATTAGCACCATCAGTTGGTGTTACTGTTCTTATAATATGACCTACAAGTCCATCAGTCAACTGATTTGAACCTTGACGAGCTCTATGACTAAATAACATAGCACGCTCAATATCAACTTTATGTTCTCTTAATTTAAGATTCCATATACGTTGCCATTCATTTGCGTATCCACGATACTTAGTTGCTATAGCTGTGTTAGACATTTCAGCTGCTGTTTTAAAGATTTGAGTGTACCCAAAATCATCGTCTAATTGACCGCTCCATACATCTGGAGACCCTGAACCTTCTTCGAAAGAAGTACCGATTATCATACAAGTATCATTTGCTGCAATTGCATTGTAGCCTGAAACACCATTAGCTAATGATAAAACTTTACCAGTAAAACTAGTATCAGTTCCATTATCAACTGGAGCTGTTTCAATTCTAACAATAACTTGTGAAAAATCGTTTCCGCCACCAGTAAGTGGGTTAACTGCAAATACCATTCCTTTTACAAGGAAGTCTGCAGATGCACCACCACTAGAGTCGCCACCAGCTTGACTGTTATCACAATCTACGTTAAATGTATAAGATGTTCCAGCAACTACTGTGCCAGGAGCATTATTCATTAAGAATGTTCTATCAGTCCAATCTGTTTTACTTCTATCTTCCAAAAATCTGAATACAGGGTCATCTGTAGGTACTTTAGAAACTTTTGATAAATAAACGAAAAATGGAGATTCTTCAGGTGCTAAATCAGCAACTCTTTCCCCAAAGTTATAGAGTCGTCTATTATCAGGAGTTGTACCATGAGCAGATGCATGAGAATTTGACGCAGTTTGAGCAACACCAGTTACGTTTAATGTTCCTTGGTTTACTGACATTTATTTCTCCTAATTATAGTATTCAATATTATGGTAATTTACCATGTAGTCCAGGAGAACCCATTATACCTTCCCATATAGAGTCTTCATCACTCTTAACCTGTGGTTGCTGACCTTGTAAAACGCCTGCACTTTGAGGTTTAGATTGATTTTCTCTTATAGTATCTAATGGACTTCCCTGTTGTACTGGTCCTTCTGTTACTGCATTATACATTTTTATCCAATTATCCATACCAAGTTTTTCTACTGGAGTTTCAAAAAACTGAAAGAATTTATCAACTTGCTCATCATTAAATCCTCGTGCACGTAAATCAGTTTCTAGTTTATTAACAGTTTGTTCCTGTTTAATTCCAGATACAGCTTGATTAACAGCTTGGCCTATTGTATTTTGCATCTCCTGTTGTCTAAACTTATATGATTTAGACTCTGGGTTATTATAAGCTTCCCATGGGTCAAATTCTTCGGGAGTTAAATCTACTTTTTCAGGTTGAGCATTTTGCTGTTGTCCAGCAATTAAATTAGCTGCCTGATTAAGTTGATTTTGTAATTCTGCATTTTTAGAAGCAAGTTTATCTTTTTCAGATTGAAAATACTTAGCAGATTCTTCCCAATTAACATTGTCCTGAGTTACTTCATTAGCTGGTTGAGCTTCTTGACCACTTTGTGATTGTCCCTCTACCACCTCATTAATCACGTTATCCATGACTATTTCTCCTTATTTTTACGATTTCCTGAATCTTTTTGAGCCTGACTACGCATCTGAGCACCAGTGGCTACACGCAATTTCTCTGATTCAAGCTTTACCGAATTAGTAAGTTTGTCTATTTGGCTTCTTACATCACCTTTAGCATCTGTTTCCATTGCTTTAAGTTTAGATTTAGTTTTTTCAAGTTCAGCACGTTCTTTTGCATGCTTAGTTTCTCTTGAGGCTGTTTGTAAGTCACCTGATAAATTTTTAATTTGTTCTTGAGCTTGCTCTAATTGTTGTCTTAATTGAGTATTCTCATCAATTCTTTTTAATACACCTTCTTTGTCAAATATATCTGTTTTCTTTAACGCTTCCACTCTGTCAACTAATCCTAATTGGAATGCTTCCATATAAATTTGCCATTCTCCCCATTTGTTTGATGGCATTGTAGAATTACCAACAACTTTAATGTCGTACTGTCCTATGGTAATGTCATTTTGAATTGATTGAAGTTCCTGAGTTTTATCGTCATACATACGCATGTTGACCATATATTCAGTCAAATCATTATTTGGCTGAACGATTGTAAATTTTTTCTGGTAATCATAATGCTTTTTAGATAAATTATAAATAACCTGACCTAGTCTTCTTAAACTACCTTCAATATCTCTAAGCTTACTTTTACTTCTTCTTTGTCCAAAATCTTCCATTTGCATAGTTGCAGAAGCAGTAGCAGGTGCTGCATCAGCATTACCTTGTTGCATCTCAAATATACCCATATTTAAGTCTATACTACTTTGAATCATTTGTGGTAATTGCAAAATAGAACTAGCTAATGGCTGTGGAGAAGGGAAGTGAGGTTCACCAAAAGATGCATCATACTCTATCGTAGCTGTAGGATTTGCCCAGTCTCGTTCTAGTTCTTCAATATCAGTTACCGAGCCTTGCGGAATAAGTAGTTTTAAGCCTGCTGAAGCTTGTGCATGTGCTGTAATAAGAGATAACATCTTATTAATAAACCTCTGCAAATCCTTCCCTTTTCTAACATCACTCATCGGGTAAGGAGTGTTTGTCCAAATATTAGGGACAGGTACTAAAGGATACCTATCTGTGTTTAAGATTTCTTCATATAATACAATTTGACCTACAGTGCAAGTAATTTTAATCCTAGTTTGCATTACTTGAGCAAAATCTATTCTATTAGAATCAATTAACATTCTACCTTCAGGACTAGAAGAAAACTCTTCAAATTGCTGTTCGTCTAATATTTTCTCTTGACCAGTCTTTTTATCTAAGACTCTATAAAATGGAACCTTAGTTTTTGTAAAATATTCAATAACTCTGTATTTTTCTATTCTATCCCAGTCTAAATCTTTTACTATGTCAGGTGTAAATGCTTGTCCTTTTTGTGCATTTGTGCTTCCTGGATAATCTTCATCGTCTAAATAGCCACTTTCTATTAAATCTATAATAGGTTCGTTAGAATCTTCTGCTGTTTGTAATAATTGTGGATATAAATCAATTAATTGGTCTCTTGTTAATATTGTTGACAAGCACATACCTGCAGCATCGTCAAACCATTTGTTTCGTGCATTTGGGTCTACATAAACTCTAAATGGGTCTATGTATGAGAATTTTACTTCACCACGTCCATAATCAGCTTCTCTGTCTATATAGGCGTAAAAATATCCTAATCCTGTAACAGCATAATCATGCACCACTTGTTTAAAAACTTCGTTACCATCGGATATATCCCAAATGTACTCCAAAATAGTTTTCCATATAGTTGCTTTTCTAGAGTCAGAATCTTCTCTTCCAATAGCTGAAAATTTAGGTGGTTTAGAAGTGATAATGGCTTTGAACTGTTCAATAGCAGAATATAACCTGTCTATAGTCATAGTTGACTGGTTTCGTTCCTCTAATTGAGAAACCTCGTCTGCTGAAAAGTGATTACCTAAATAAAAGTCAATATCTTCTCTAGCTTGGGTATCCCAGCTAGCCCTCGCATCCTTCCATTTACGCCAAATCTCTTTTACTGTGGTAGCTCTTGTATCTTCAGGTAGTCTTGCCATTGAGGTTAATATATTAAATAATAATTAATATATGCAATATTTTTTTACATTCTAGCACCAGTTATCCAATTATAGCGTTTTTTAAGCTTATTCTTAGCTTTTTCTATTCCTTTTTTGAACTGTTTTACTAATCTGCCCTTGCTATACTGGCATGCAAGCCAAAATGCATCAATAGTGTCATCATGAGAACCTTTAGGAAAATCAAGTAATTCTCCTATAAACTCATGCTGTGAACGCTTAAGATGCACCGCCCCTTGCTTAAACATTGGTTGCAGGCCCTCAAATAGCCTGTCTTTCTTCTTTTGGTTGCTATAATTTTTGATACCCTGCTCAACGCCTGGTAGGAATAAGCCTTCTTTTTTGCTTCTTCTTTGAACAAAATCTCTAAGCATTTCCTGGTAGGTAATAGTTTCAATATTTACACGTCTAAGCGGTTCATATTGTTTTGCAATATTAAATATCTGTTCAGCACATTCCATTGGGAGTACCCTTTTACGCCAATAGTCAATAACATAGTAATCATGCTCATCAGTAACACCAATAACCATAATGACGCTAAAGTCAGCCCGCTCAGCAAGGCTCGAAGCAGGGTCAACACCGATAAATATATTGATGTAAGGTTTAGTGCCATCTTCAAGCTCCATATACCAAGAACCGTAATCAGAGTCATATTTTGCTGTTCCATTGTAAAATCCTTTATTTATATCTTCTTCTGTAAATATTTGGTCTTCTGGGCTTCTAGCTTGGTTCATATACTCTTGATAAAACTTACTAGCAGTACCAGAATCTATATAAAACTGTTTTCTAGCCTCTATTTTACTCATTGGCCACCTTGAAGGCCAAATAGGCTGCCCGTCCTCTACCGCTTTATACGTAATAACTTTCCACGTAAAGTCGTTATTATCACGTTCAGCTTCTCTAGAAGAAGTAACGATATTGTTGAGAAAGCTGTCCCAATGTACAATAGTGCCATTACACCAAAGAAAACCGCCTTTGTCAAAATCAATAGCAGGGTATACAGCGGCAGTAACCCAATTTTTAATAGCAAGTCTAGCCTCAGCTGTTTTAGTATTACCTTCAGATTCGAAATCATCTAATATTATTCCTGTATAACGTGTTGATAGTTCTTTTTTACCTCTTAAACGCTGAGAAGTACCTTTTGCAATCATTCTACAGCCATTAGTTAGGGTAAAATCTGTCTTAGTCCACTTTTTACCTTGCAAATCACCAAAATAGTAATGTATAGCTGGATTTATTTCAATATGATTCTGTACCCAGCGTAAATTATCTATAGCTTGGTCCTGTGCCTCACCTACCCAACAGATAAATTCAGGTCTTTCTTTAGTTGCAAATAAAAATTTGTGTAATATGGCAGTAGCAGCCATAGTAGATTTAGCATGGTCACGAGGCAGAACCAATCCAAGCTGTTGATTCTTCCTGTCTAACATTTCTCTACCCACTTCATAGTGGAAGGGGGGAGATTCAGAGGCTAAAAAGTCTTGAGGAGAAAATAGCTTACCAAAAGTTACTAAGTCTTTGTAAGCCATATGCAATACTTCTTCTTTTTCAGAAACATTACCATTTAAATTAAGATTTGCCAATCTAAGATTCTCCTTCTTGCATAATATGAGACAATAAAGTAACTATATTATCACTATTATCGTATTCTGTTCTACAATGAGGACAAAGCCATCCTGTTATTTCTTCATTATCATCAAGTATAGCAACTCTTTTGGAAGCAACTTCATCAAAGTGCAATTCTGAGCCACATACTTTACAGGGGTCTTCTACTTTACCCTTATCATCTGTTAGAATTTTCTTGTAATTCTCGTTTGGAATCGGCGATAACTTTTGTATTCCCACTTTTTATAGCCTCCATTTGTTTGTCTGAGAAACCTGCAAACACAGTTAATTGCTCTGTTTGCTTCTCTTTTTCAAATAATCCTGAAATCTTAGCTAAACTATCTAAAGCTTTCAATCTATCTGAATCTTTATCTGACAAATCAGAGACTTGTTTATAGGTTTTTATAATATAGTTATGAGTAACGCCTTCTTCGTCTAATATCTTTTGAATAGCATCATCTATCATCTTTTGAACCCTTTCAGTTTTCAATAATTGCTTAGAACGCCTATCAGCATATTCAGAGTTATCTGTTTTATATGCACTTAAATAGGCCTTTACCACGTCATCACCCTTTGCAATATATCTAGCAAATAGCAATTCTCTTGAAGTAGCTTCTTTTCGGCCTTTAAAATTCTTATAAGTAGTATTTTTAGAAAACGAATAAATGTTATCTGGTATTTCGCCAATCATTTTAGTCTTCTGGTTAATATCGTAAGTCCCGCAAATAGTCCTAACTATTTCGGAGCGGCCATATTTTGCTTTCTTTAGTATCTGGCAAACATGGCCATCATCTGTAAGTACCCAGTCACCCTCCGTCCCGACTTTCCAATGGCTTATTTGCCTATCGGGGTACTTTGCTTCCCATTCAGAAATTGTATATAAATAATGTACTTTATTTTTTATCTTTTTTAATTCCATCTAGTGTTAATATATTACAATGTAGGCCACCAAAGCAAGTAAAACTCAATGGGGGGACTATAGGGGGGCTGTAACCCAGGGTAACTATCTAGAGAACAAGGTTACCTGTTAAGGTAAGCTTGTTTATAGACGAAAGTGCAAATAATGCAATACCCTCGCACTCCAGAATTTTTTCCAAAAAAATTTTATACAACAGCAATTACAAAAAATAGCCTTAGAATGAGTATGCCTCTTTTTCTCTCCTGCCACCCCCCCTTGCTTCGTTGGCTACCCCCTTCAATAAGTCACAAAAGCCAAATTTGATTGAAAATCATCAAAGGCAGACGCAACGCACCACGCACCGCACACAATAAACACAGACAAAACCCTTGCAACATATCAATAGATACAATTATATTAATACGTTCTTAACAATAACAATGTATAACTAATTGAATTAATGAATAATAACTAAATAATAATCAATATAGTATATACAACAACTAAACAAGGAGTAACAAAAGATGAAACAAACAATAACAGAAGCACAATTTATAAGAGATTTTCAAGACGTTAGACCAAATAACTTTAGTTATCAAGGTTTAATAACTCTTTTTGAATGGCTTGAATGCTACGAGGAAGACACAGGCGAAGAGATAGAGTTTGATATTATTGGCTTGTGTTGTGACTTTACAGAATACGATGATTTAAAAGACTTTCAAGACAACTACGGGAGCGAATACCAAACAGCAGAAGACATTGAAGACCAAACAATATTAATATATAATGACTACGGAAACTTAAACAAAGGGTTTATAATACAGAACTTTTAAATGCTCTGATGAGCTAGTGAAACTCTAGCGAAACCCCGCAAGGGGTCAGCATATTAACTAAATAAAGCAAAGGAGTAACAATGCCACAATTATATTTAAGCAAAGAGTTAGCACCATTCAAGGCTAACGAAAGGAAAGCAAGAACCTCAATTTTTGCACCATTCAGAAGTAAAGAACAATTCGAATCAATAACCTCAAAATTTGACTTTGACCAATGGCTATTCTTTGGTCAACTAATGACTTCAATCAGTGAAGGCATTATGGAAGTTAAAGACCATCAATTATATTGGATAAACAAATGACTTCAATAATAATAACAATAGGAATCTTTATACTACTTACAATTTATCAAGTAATTAGTATTTTAGAGGATTAATTTAAATGAGGCTATCTTACATACCAACCGCTCTGTTTATCTACGAGCAAGTTAAGAACACAATGCACACTTTCACACCTAACAAGGTAGCCTCAATAATTTCAACAAATAAAACAAGGAGTAACAATATGTTAACAATAAAATCAATCAATGATAAAATAGTAGCAATTAATAAAGTAAAGGCAGAGCTTGAAGAAGTTATCGAGCAAGCACAGAATAACGCTCAGGACTTAATAGAGTCAATTCCAAAGGCACAGATACCAACTAATGTTTACGAGGATATTATGGGAGCTTTGAGTGAAGCACGTTATTCGTGTGAATCTGCAAGAGATTATGTAGATGAGGCAGAAAATGCTATAAATGATGCTCAATATAATATATCTGACGTAGTAGATAGTATAGACTGCGCAATGAGTCATTTAGAGACTTATAATGATAAAGTAAATGGACTAATAAGGCAGGACTCTAAAAAGCAGGACGAAGCAGAGCAGGACTAAATCTACTGATGAGCTAGTGAAATTCTAGCGAAATAGCCAATTAATTTAATACGAGATATTATAATTGGTTATCTAGATAAACAAGGAGTAACAAATGAATAGAAAAAAAATAATAAAGCATTTTATAGAATGGTATATATATAATTTAAAGCAAGGTAATAATTTTGGATTAAGTGATGTATACATTGAAAATGCAAAAGTTGATTTACTTAGCTTTTTAGAACCATATATAAAAGATGAGCATTATAATTTTAGTCCATTTAAGGAGATAACAGAATGATAGTATTAGGTCAAACAAAAATAGTTAGTAATAATGAAATATATGAAATAGTAACTGATGGACGTACAATCAGAGGCTTAATTAAACGTGGACTATTAAATGAATGTAAGTATGGAGCTTATCCGCAAGTAGATAGTGATAATTGGAATATCTACGATAGGAAGACCAATACAAAGTATATAACTAGATATTTTGATGGTAGCATTTATCCATACTTATTTAAGGCGGTAGGTAATGAGTAAAGTATTTTGGAAGCTAAAGATTGAAGGAAAGTATGACCAAGATGAGCTAGAGTATATTGCAGAGCAAATAATACAAGGCAATTATTGGGGAACCATTATAACAGACTTGGAAGAAGAAAATAAATAAATAAAGGAAAGGCTATGCAAAAATATAAATGTAGAATATGTAATAAGATAGCAAAACCCGACTTATTTAAGCATATGATAAGGGAACATACTGAAGACTTTTTTGAAACATTATTCCCTAATGATAAAGATGCAATTAATAAAAGGGACATAATAGAAGCAACGTATGACCAAATGGAAGAATACGGAAAGGAAAGCAATGAGTAAAAAAGAAGAGAGTAAATTAATCAGAAGGCAAGAGCATATCATAACAACGCTAACAGATGACCAAGATGAGTATTTAGATATGCTAGAAGAGTTTTATGACATATCCATACAATTAAACAAGTTAAAGATAACTAATGATGATACTAGAGACATTGCAATTAGATGTGTTGATGAAATGTTTGAACATAATTTATTAGATTCTAAATATTATAAACAAGGTGATGAATTTATATTGCAAGATATAATTCACAATGAAATAAACAAGGCATTGGAGGTAGAAGATGAGTAAACCAATAGAAGAAATATGGTATGAAGTAGCATTTAGCTATTATGATGAATATGGGACAGAAACATTTGATACCGCAGAAACACTACAGGAAGCACAGGCAATAGTAGATGACATACACGTATACGAAGACTTGACTAATGTAGAGTTTATATTTATTGATAAATGGTATGTAGAAAAGGGAGGGCTATCTGTAAGAGATAAGAACTTTGAAACTATTATTTATGATAAAGATGATGCAGAGGTAATTGAATGAGCAATATGCACTATGAAATATTATATGTTTTAGACATATTAGCTAGTATGATGCTATCGTTAAGTATAATGATTTATGTAGTCTATAAAATAACGAAAGGAAAGTAAAGTGAAGAACGAAGAAGAATATGAACTGCACGATAGAGGCAGAAATGAGCATTTAAACGAAATTGGTGGATTAATTAAAGACTTTATTAAAACTAAAGATTTACACCCACCTAAAGATGTTATAATCCAACATTTCATAGAATGGTTTACATCTGATGATAGCGAAAGACATCAAATGATTCAAGCAATGCAATATTATTTAAAAGAAGGCATAGATAAGGAGACTGAATAAATGAAGAATAAAAAATATACTTCTCAAGGATTCCCAATAATATGGGAAGAAGTAGAAGCTGAAGATTTAACTCAAGATGGAGAACTTAGCTTGGAAGAAATAGATGCTGATGTAAAGTATAAAATAAAGCTAGGATATTATAGGTATGTATACCATGAAGGCAAAGGAAAGAAAACTTTGCATAGAAGAAACGATATAGGCCTCATGGAATTAGAAAGGTGGGCAGATAATGATGATAACGGGTAAGGATAATATAGAGATGTTTAGGCTCTTACAAATGAAAAGTGCATTAGCTCTAGAAATCAAAGGCTTGAAGCATAGCAGAGGCTCTGTGTATGCACTAGTAAAGAAAGAATTTAATTTAAAAGGTAATAAGCAGAAAGTTTATGACCAATTATGTAACATAATAAAAACAAGGAGTATTAATGAGAAATAAGAAGCTACTAGAATCAATAGAAAAGATATATAAAAAGGAATCTAAGAAGTCAGATAAACTATATAACGAATATATGGAAGAAGACGGATTTGTAACAAGAGCAACGTCAGACGCACTATTTAAGCAATTAGGGGTAGTCAAAGGCGTACATCTGTGCTTACAAAAAGCACTGGAGATTTCATGATAGTTGATTCAATAGCAGTAATATTTGTATGCATCATGGCTTTAGAGTTAATAAGTATAATAATTAAAACATTCAAATAAAAAGGAGATTAAATTGAATTACACAAAACATTATTTACTAGAGTATGTTCACGATGAAGAAGGGGTATCTGTAATAATCAGACCCAATGGAGCAGTAAGAAGCGATTATTTTGCTAGAACAATAGCATATATTGACTTCATGTCAGATACTATCCACTTCCAAGACCATACTATGAAGTTTGAATTAATACAAGAAATAACGAATCATTTAAGAGAATTGCATGAGCAACATCTTTTATATTTAGACCAATTAAATAAAGGAGAAGACGATGAGTAAACCACACGTTGAAACAGATGAGCAGTATGCAAAAAGAATAGCCATGAAAAAGAATTATGATGAAGATAACGATTTGCTTATATGTGAATTGCAACATGAGATTGAAGGCTTGAAAGCAGAAATCAATGGATTAGTAATGGAAGTCAAATATGGCGACGAAACAATCTGTTGTTTACAGAAGCGAGTGGATGATTTATGGGAGATAGTATCTCATATTGACCAAGATTCTAATCCAGCGTATCTTTATAAAATGCGATTGGAATATGAGGAAAATTGCAAGGAGGGTAAATATAATGCCTAAAAAAGAAGACTTTTATAAGAATCATAATAAAATAGAGATACCAATATGTTTCTATGAAGATGATGATGGAAATAAAGTATACGATTTAGAGGCTATGGCTGAAGAATTTGAAAACGAATTAAGTAAACTAACAGAATGTGTGGTAATGTGTTCAATTGAGGAGAGTTAATAATGGATAGAGCAATGAAAGGTGAAGAAGAAATGGATAATAAACGCAGAGAAAGAGGATGTGATAGATGCGAAGAAAGGGAGGCCGTCGTCTTTAGTGGCGATGGCGACCCTGTTTGTGCTACTTGTTATTTTATATTAAAAGCAAAGGAAGGTAAAGATGGAAGATGAAGATTTTGATTTTAGAAAGGATGGACGATGACTATTAAGCCACCAACATACCACTCAAGCAATGAAGAGTTACTTGAATACTTGTCCCATATGTTAAACAAGTTAATGGGAGAAGACGACTGCAATGTAACTCCAGAAGAAAGAGATGACATCTGGACTACAATGTCTTGGATTGAAGAATCCTTGAATCTAGTTTACCACAAAGGAAGCTACATAACAAAAGAGGAATGGTTAAATTTAGATGATGTAATTTAATAGGTATCTCAAGTATTTTGATACAAATTAAAGGAAAGGAAAGGCTATGCTTGGCCACATTTGCTAAAGGAAAGGCAAAAAAATAATTACGAAACTACAATTAATACTTGCATAGCACTTGTATCTTTAATATATTATAATGCAATTGCTGAAGCACTTAATACATAAAACAGGAGAACGATATGTTTAACTTTTATCGCTCCAAAGAAAAGGTGACTGCCTACCAATTAAGAGGTATGCCATCTAAGCTTTGGAAAGCGTTTAAGATAAAATGTCAGGAGGAAGATATTCCTACTATGCAGACTGCTATCTTAAACTTTATAGAGCAATTTAACGAAGGTAAGATAGACTACAAGCCTTAGATGAAAATAATAAACGACTTAAAGTCTATGTATGCTATTTACGTAGACGCAATGAACGATGAAAACTTCGAGAATCGTTATAAGGGAAAGGAGCATTATTACCATGCTTCTGCCTCTGGTAGCTGTGCAAGGAAGCTTTACTACCATGCTGTAGTTCAAGCTGACGAAACTAATCCAATGAACGATGCAACCAAAAGGAAACTTAGGTTAGGTACCATTTTCCACCAAGATATGGAAAATTGTGCTGACTATATAGTTAACTATAAAGTAACCCAAGAGTTAACTAGTAACTATAAAGCTACCCAAGAGTTAACTAGTTTAAAATCTCTTAAAGATTTTAAAGTTAACTATAAGTTAACACAAGAAGAAGAAATAATAATTCCTGAGTTCAATGTTAGAGGATTTTTTGATTTATTAGTAGAAACTAAGGAAGGCGAAATAATTTTAATTGATTATAAAACCATTGGTTCTTGGCCTTGGAAGCTAAAGTTTGGCAAGGATAAGAAACCTTCTACAAACCTACGATATGAGCTCCAAATGGGCACTTATGGCTATGCTATAGAAAAGAAGTATGGTAGAATAGATGGCTTAGTCCTTCTTTATTACAACAAAGATACTTCGGTCATTAAGCATGTCTCTGTACCTCTTAAATTTGTAGATTTAGCTTATGAATACTGGAGTCTAATTCATCACCTACATCAAAGCGGTTTACCTGCTATGGAGAAAGGTGTTTCACCTGTTGAAGATTGGGAATGTAACTATTGTCAATTTCACGATTTATGTAAGGGGATTAAATAATGCTAGCTACAGGTATAGGTCAAGCTGGAGAGTACTTTACTTTATTCGATTTAAGTTCAAAGGATTATAACTGTTTCTTGGTAAACGAAAGTCTATGTTTTGATATTGGCATGACAGATAAGTTTAATAGTTTATATAGAGTACAAGTAAAGACTACTAGTAAGAAAAGAAATAAACATAGCTATCAATTTAGACTAGTTAAAAGTCATAGAGAATTTGTGGGGTATGGCGAAAAAGGAAATTATAAAGGTAGAAGTAAATACGTTAGGCATTCTGATAAACACTATAATGTTACTGATTTTGAGATATTAGCTTTAGTTATTTTGCCTAAAAAGAAAGTATTTTATATACCCTTTCACGCTATACATGGACAAAAGTACCTAAACCTTAGAGGTAATGAGGATTTGTCTTTAGATAATTGCTTAAATTCAATTAGAGAAGCAGAAGGGAAGAATAATGAGTAAGAATGCTAAAAAACAGGTAACTAAAAAGGATTTAATTTATGCTATAAATTTAAATACGCATAAAATAGATGATTTGTTTGACAAGGTAATGATACTAAGCGGATTGGTGCATAATTATATAGAATGTAATAAGCATACAGATAAGCTTAAGCATTTTCTTGAAGTAAAAAAACAAAAGCAAGACAAGGAAAACAAAAAAAGCAAAAAGGAGACAAAAGATGCCAGTTGATTTTAAAGGCAAAGCTTATTCTACTGTAGTTGAAAGACTAGAGAAAATGAATAAGGACACTAAAGGTAAGTATGATTTGATGACTGAGGTAATTGGCGATGTCAATGATACTGTTTTAATGAAAGCTACATTAACTATATACAAAGGTACAAATACCCACACATATATTGGACATGCTTTTGAAAGAGCTAATTCAAGCTTCATTAATAAAACTAGTCATGTTGAGAATTGCGAGACATCTGCTATAGGTAGAGCACTTGCATCAGCAGGCTATCATGGTGAGGAATTTTGTAGTGCAGACGAACTAGCTACTGCAGTTAGTAATCAAGCACCTCAAAATAATACTCAGAAGGCATATCAAGCACCTTCTGCACCATCAGGAAAGTATTCTGAAAAGCAGCTTAAATACATTGATTCTCTTTTAGAGCAAATTAATGACAAGAAGCTATCAAATCAGATAAATGGGGAAATCAATAGAAAGGTGTTAAATGCTAGTGCCACTATTGATAGATTAAAAAATCTACTAGCAAATCCAGCAACTTAAAAAAGGAGAAGTAAAAATGGCAACAATGAATGACGTACCTGTACAATCTAATAGTTATGTGACTGTAGAGGCAACTAAAAAAAGTAGACCTATGGTAACCGATTGGTATCCATGTCATGTAACTAAAGTAGAGATTGACAGAAGAAAGGTAAAAACTTACGAGGCAACAATATATAATCTTACATGTACTGTGGCAAATGAATGCTCTAGCGTAGAGTTTAATTGGACGGATATAGCTACAGGAAACAAGGAGACATTTACAGGCGAAGGGTATGTTGATAAAAAGTTCAGAAGTATTGGATTTTTTAACTTCCATGAGCCTAAAGGAGCTGAGGCATTTGAAGCTAATCCTTCTGGAAATGTAGGATACATGAAGCTATGCCAAGCTTTTAATGTAGAGATGCCTAAGTCAGTTGTGACTATAGACAATAAACCTACAGAGGTATTTACTTTACCCGAACTTACTAAGTCTGATTTAATAGGAAGGCCTGTTATGTGCTTCTTAGCTAAATCTAAACCTTGGGTAGGTAGAGATGGTAAAGAAAGACGTTCTTTCGAAGTTAAGGCATTTAAGCCTTGGGAGACGGGTCAAACGAAGCAGGTAGTAGAAACGGATGATATTCCTTTCTAGGACTGTGTTAAGATAAAAAGCTGAGGGGGGTTTGTTTATTGTGATTTCCTTTCCATTGCCAAGCAGAATTACTCCTCTGTTTGGTTCCTCCCTCAGTAAATTTTGGTCCTGCTGTAGTAGTTTATTGAATCATAGACTTTTGGATAAGTTGGTGATTAGATATTATCTTTCTGACCGAAGACTATGGCAGGACACATATTTATGAGACCCATAAGGGGCGATGTAAATCTCCCGAATAGTTTGAAAACATGTTAAATAATTATTACAATCGGATAGGTGTTCGTCCCTTATGACTATAGAGTATAAATTTAGAGAATATAGACAATGTGATATGTGTAGCAAAGAAGATTACCATCACTTGTATTTAGATAACAAGAGTGCAATGAAGAAGTTGTTTCCAGAAGTTGATTGGGAAGAGCAGATGATATGCGAGAAATGTGCTCAAAGAGAGGCAGGTAAAAGAGATTGGCCAAAAATAAAACGACAAATAAATTAACAAATAGAGATTACTTAGATATGTTTTTCCCTAATGCGTTAATCGTCACAGGTCACGATAATGCAATCATAGGAACTGTAGGAGAAAAAGTCCTTTATGACATGGATGTAATTATACAAAATTTAGAAAACGATGGGATGACCCACGAAGAAGCAGTAGAATATTTTTATTATAACATAGACGGTGCATATATGGGAGAAAGGAACCCTGTATACGCCTCTTTAATTAAAAGGAGTAAAAGTGATACTAGGAAAATACAACTCAATGGCTGATAATAAGTACTTTGTTAGAGCTTTGTACAAAGACATGATAAACAAATACGAAGCAATAGGAGAAGGTGGTGTTACTAAATTTGGAGTTATTATAACACCTGAGTTTATTAATAAATTAAAGGATAGATATAACCAAATCTCTACAAGAATTTGGATTTAACTTAACACAAGGAAGGAGTAACAATGTCAAATGTGGCAATGCCTCCTACAGCTCCCGAAGCAGAAGATTGCTTGCTTGGATTAATACTTACAGACCCTAAGTATTATAGAATTGCAGAACAGTATATTATTTCGGAAGATGTATTTTGGCAAGATAACATAAAAGCACTTTGGAGGAAAGTCAAAGGCAAAGTAATGAGTAACTCAATATACGACATGGTAACTATATGTTCAGACTTATCTGAGTCTGATTTGAATAATGGTATAAATCCATATTGGATAACAGGCTTAACAGAAATGGCATCTAATTGTGGTAATGCTGAGGAGTATGCTAAAGTAATATATAAAAAATATTTACTTAGAAAGCTAATACACGAAACTCAGTCAATACAAAACACAGCTTACAATGCTAATGGGAACGCTTATGAGGTTCTTAATAGTACTCATAGTACAATTGGAGAACTAATTCAGCTTAAGCCTGGTGAGAAGTTTGAAATAGATAAGCAAATGAGTGATACTCTTAGTAATATTCAAGAATCTAACACCAACATATTAGATACAGGATATGAATGTATAAGAAAGATGTGTGGTGGACTAACTAGAGGCGAGATAACTATTATAGGTGGTAGACCAGGTCATGGTAAAACTACCTTCTCACTTAATCTTGTTAGTAATATGATAAAGAAAGGCTACAAGGTAATTGTATTTAATAGAGAGATGAGCAATACTGAAATGCTCAAGAAGTTATTAATACTAGAAAGTCAAAAATTATCATATAAAATGGTTAGGCAATCAGTAGTTGGTGATTTAACTATAGTAGCTGAGCTTGAAAAGACTAAGAAGAAGATATGTGAACTCTATTCCTCTGACAAGTTTCTTATGTTTGATAATATAAAAGATTTTGGAAGAGCAGCTGCTGAGGTTAAGAAGTTTAAGCCTGATGTAGTATTTGACGATTATGTTCAATTAATAAAAGCTGAGGATAGTATATCCGAAAGAAGGCTACAGCTTGAAGATGTTATACATAATTACAAATGGCTAGCTAAATCAGAACAATGTGCAGTAGTTGCGGTTTCGCAGTTAAACAGAGCATTAGAAACTAGGGGAGATGGTAGACCTAGACTTTCCGATATAGCTGAAAGTGGAGCTTTAGAGCAAGTCGCAGAAAATGTTTTCTTTGTTTATTATGATTATAAAATAAATGGAGCCGCTGGTCTGCACAAAGGATATGGCCCACACACTATAGAAGTCATAGCAAGTAAGGTGCGTTATGGCGATGGTGGTAGCTATAAATTCCACTACGAAGGAGACAAGGTAAAGATAAGTGAAAAGAAAGAAAGATACTAAAGCATATATAGCTATAGACCCTGGTAAAAAGGGAGCAGTAGCTTATTATGAAGAGGGAAAAGCTGTTGCAGTTAAGTGTCCTGATAATATTTACGATATGGCTGTACTATTCAGCGTTATTGTAGATAGCTATAAATGTTCACCTGACTGCATACATCTTATTCTTGAAAGTGTTCATGCACTACCTACAGATGGAAGAACTTCTGCTTTTAATTTTGGCAAAAATGTTGGCCAATGGGAAGGGATTATAGGGTGTCATGAAATAAAAATAGATAGAGTAGTGCCAATTACATGGCAAAAGTATTACAAGATGCCTAAGATACCTAAACCTTATAGAAGAAAGCAGTGGCTTAAGCAAAAAGCTGTTGATTTATTTGAAGGCACAAAGGTAATTATGGATACTTGTGATGCACTTTTAATGTTAAACTACATAAAGGAGACAAATAATGGGTAGAGCCATAAAACAAGAAGCTAGAATAGATTTTCTAGAAGCAAAAATGATTGATGCAGAAGTAAAGATAGAATTATTAGAAGATAAAGTTGATTTATTAGAAAGAGCTATGCATGCTGGAATGAAAGAACCAGCTAAAAAATCTAAAAAGAAAACTTTAGTTGAAGTAGTGAAAGAGGCTGATAATGAGTGAATGGAAAGGTGATAAAATAGTTAAGAAAGTTAAGTCTATTGAAGAAAAGTTTCCTATTACTTGCCAACAGTTTGAAACTATAACGGAAGATATGTTTGAATTGTTTAAAAAGAAGCAAGAAGATTACGGTCCATCCAATATAGGGATGGGCAAGTCTGTACTAGAAACTGATGACGATGTTAATAAAGCTATGATAGGCTTGTCTGTTAGGATGAATGACAAAATTCAAAGGCTTTTAAATTTAACTTTTAATAATAGAACTCCTAATAATGAGTCTATTGAAGATACGTTGCAAGACATAGCAAATTATTCTGTTATGGCATTAATAGTTTTAAATAAAGATTGGGGGAAGTAATTGAGTAACAAAGCACCAACAGGAGCTGTTTATAAAGAGCTTAAAAAACAAAGAACATCAGATGAGGATAAAGCAGCTAACAAAAAAGCTTATTCAAAAAAAAGACAAGAAGCTATAAAAAGTATTGCTTGGTGGATACCTAAATAATGGAAGAAACCAAATACGATATAGATGTTGAATATGGCTTAATACAAGAACGTAAAATAAGAGACATATTTGAAAAAGGTAGTAAGATTGAAGTTAAAGCTGAAAGAAGTAGATGGTATAATTCTGGAATGATAGCTATTGAAGTAGAATGTAAAGGAAGGCCATCTGGCTTATCAATTACGCAAGCAGATTACTGGATGCATATGTTGATGAGAGGAGACAAAATGCAGATGACCCTCCTTTTTTCTGTTCCACAATTAAAAGAAATTGTAAAGAGAGCTTTAAGAATGCCAGGTACAAATATTGTTTATGGCGGAGACAATAAAGCTAGTAAACTTATATTAATTCCTATATCGGCTGTTCTTTTGGCTTAAGGTCGTAGTATTTCTTAAACTCTTCTAAGCTATTTTCTTTTAAAAATTTAGGAAGAACTACTTGCTCGAATCTATTCTTTCTTCTCCAATACTCCCTGTACGCATATCGAGCCTCTTTGTGTACTTTAGGGTTTCTTGTTTTTAAGTAGTCTAAAAATCCTTTAGCTTTTATTTTATACTCTCCGCTTTGAAGA
>VTLG01016724.1_pt1 | contig 19206 bp, 13 predicted proteins | sample 4694571 | NCBI WGS metagenome assembly VTLG01 (sample SAMN12604809, study PRJNA352737) | marine metagenome | biome: ENVO:00000447; feature: ENVO:00000209|ENVO:00000569|ENVO:01000036; material: ENVO:00002151; isolation source: viral sequences binned using virsorter ...
GTCTATTGTTATTTGCTTTACGTATGATGGAATATCACCGCCGTCGTTCATCCATATTTGACCGTTCAAGAATAATCTCGTGCTAATTATTCTTAATACGTTCTGACGCTTGCATTCCTTCCTAAGGCTTAGCAGTACCCTGTATAGAGATTTATCATTAGCTAATGCTCTCTCTAATTTAGCATCGTAATCTACTTCTACTTTGCTAGAGCAGAACCTATCTAGCGTTGCACTGTCTAGCTTGTTTCTGCCTGTATACTGAACTGTACCGCCACCGGTTCCCCACGTGTTAGCGCATGCTATTATAACGCAGTTAGGATGACGTTTTGCGGTAGGTTTGTCTTTCCTGTTAGGCACAGACATAAAACCGTTAGCTAGCGCTGAATTTAGCACCACTGCGCAGTTACTATCCGCACTATCAAACTCATCCAATAGGAAGACTCCGCCGTTCTCGTAGATTCTTACAAAATCAGACTCAACGTATGAGCCATCAAATAGCATCCTTCCTAGTAGATGTGCTTCACTCATACCGGCAGTTACTGATATGTGAGCAAAATCAGTATCGAAAGCCTTAGCTACCTGTGAGCCGATTGTAGTTTTACCTGTTCCGGCAGGTCCGACAAGCATCACGTTCTTATAGAGACGTGCTAATCTGCAAATATCATCGAACTTTTTATGAACTATTTCATCCTTCAGCTTAACTATTGGTTGCTTGTTAACATCCACTACTATAGTCTGAGCGCCACCTTCTGAAATGTTATCTATTCTATCACTTAACACCCTGTGGCTTCTGTAGTTACTTGCTATCTGCTCTGCATGGTTTTTAACTATGTCTTGAATACCTAGATTTGCTAGTAGCTCGTTTCCTTTGTGAGCTCCTTTATTAGTGAAATATTCTATCTCAGCATTCTGTACGCTTGCCTGTGCTTTCACACTGCATTTAGCATCATTTTTATCTGATTTCTCTTCAGAGTTTCTTGATCCTTGAGATTTATCATTTTTAGCATCAGAATCAGCCTTCTTTCCATCTTCATTTTCTGAGTATGGTGTCTCACTGTCAGTAGGTGTGCTTGTAGGTGTGCTTGCGCCTGTTAGCTTGTCCCAATTAATGCGCTCTAATATTATTGCTTCTTTGCAAGCGTGCTGATTCATCATGCGAATGACCTTACTAGGTGCTGAAGGTCTTGTTCCAATCTCTTCTAATTTCCCTTGTTTGAGGGATGTGCTTATCTTTTTTCTCATCTCACGTACTTTCATTGTCTTACTCCTTTTGTTGTGGCGTAGCTAACGCCGTTGTCGTGTACTATAATGCTAATATTAATGATAATTATGATAATAATCAAAGCTTTTTGTAACTATATCTCTTGATTTATTGTAATTCCCTCGATAAAATAATCTCGTGAAAACTGCTAAAAAACCTAAAAAAGCACAAATTAGCACCGCTTCCGTACAGTCTCAGTCGAATTTACCGGCGCCAAAAAGGGATTTCTTAGCCTCTTTGGATGGTTGGAAATATAATATCCTTGATAACTATATTAAATCAGATAATATTAATATTGGATACATTGCTGATAAGCTTGGTATTGATAAGACTGAGGTAGCTGTAGCCATGCGTACTGATAAAGTATTTAAAAAAGCTTACAGCGAATGCCGTAAGATATTAGATTTAGTTGAACTAATGAGATTAGAGAGTATTAGCACTGCTAACGCTGAGACACCAAGCGCTGTGACTGAGCGTATATTTAGACTGAAATCACTGAGCAGAGATAGGTACGCTGATAGAGGTAGAATAGCACCGTCCAACATAGATATTAAAATTGAATTTGGTTCAGGTGTTCCTGATTTATACAACAGTAGCACCGTTAGCACTGAAAGCAAAGAAAAAACAAAGAAAACAGCGGTAGATGGCGTCATTGATGAAATAGTTAGCACCGTCAAGTAGGGGGGGGTAGACCGCCTTGCGACGACGTCCACCCCGTATATATCGGTTTTATATGAAATTTCTACCAAAAGGGCTTTTATGGATATATATTTAGGTTTTAAAAATGCAGACGGAGATCCATCAGCTGCCCTGCCATCCCAAGAAAAATTAATGAAAACAACTGCTAAGCATATATTAGCTGCAGGGTCCCTCGGGTGGGGAAAAACTGACTGGCTTGTATTACAGGCTGTTATAGAAGCTTTATCATTTAAAAGGAATGTCGTTGTATTAGGACGTAAAACATTGTCTGCCCTAAAAAAATCGACCCTTGTGTCATTCTTCGATCTCATTGATCCTAGGCTTGTAAAGAGACATGATAGACAGGAGCAGTCTATTACATTCCTTAATGACAGTAAAATATTTTACATGCAATTAGATGAGAGCAGAGAAGCTATGCAGAAGGTAAAATCTATGAACATAGGCTCTGTTTGCGTTGATCAGATAGAGGAGATAACTGAAAACGTATGGATAGCATGCATTGGTCAAATGAGACGTAGAAACTCCTCTAGACGCAGTTTTGCTACTGCGAACCCAAATGGACATAGTTGGGTATGGAAACGTTGGATTAAAAAGGGTGGCAGAAAAGACTATGAGGCTGTTGAAGGTGCCATATGGAGAGAAGGAGTTCCAGCTCCTAGAAACCAAAAAGAGGTTACACCTCTATATTGTGATAACACAAATCTTCCTTGGGACTATATAAAAGATCGTCTAGAGCAACCTGAGCGTTGGGTTCGTCGTTATGTGTATGGCTCATGGGACAACTTTGAAGGATTGGTTTGGAGTGAGTTTGATGAATCTACACACCTAGTAAAACCTTTTGAAATACCTAAGTGGTGGAATAAATATGTTATACTTGATCACGGTCACAGAAACCCTACAGCTGTACTCTTCGCTGCAACGTCAGACGATGGAGATATATTTATATATGATGGTCATTATGAAGCAAATCAGTGGATAGACTATCACTCTGAAGTTATATGGAGAAAAGTTGGAGACACTCAAATTAGTCAATGGCTCGCTGATCCCAGCATATACCACGTAAGAGGTGGAATGGGTCACGATTTAACTATCGCTGGACAGTATGAGGAATATGGCATATTTTGGGAAAAAGCTGACAACGATAAGAAAGCTGGTATAGATAGGGTCGCTCGATATTTAAGAATCGATAAAGATCTTGGAAAGCCAAGGGTATTTGTATTTGATGCTCCATCGCTTGAAATGTTTGTAGAGGAGATAACAGATTATAGATGGCAAGATTTGGGTGAGAGTGCCCTAAGGAATGACCCTGAAGAACCTATTAAAAAGAACGACCATATGATGGATTGTTTGAGGTATTTAATCAATTTTATTGACATATCACATGAACCAAACAAGCAACCTGATCCATATTGGTTACAAAAGAAGGATTCTAGTAACACTAGTGGTTGGAAAATACAATAATAATTCGCAAATTAGCAACAAATTAGCACGTTATCATAATAGATTTCGTTCTAACAGTACACCAAGAGTTAGATTTAGCGGAGATTCGGGATGGCTGAAACAAAATGGAATCAAGGGTTACAAGTATCAAAAGTGAAAGGAGATAAGATGGCGGTATCTTATGCAAGTTACGGCAAAGTATCAAAAGTAAAATCTATGAAAAAAAGCAATAAAAAGAAGAAAAGTTCAAAGAAAATGAAAAATTGTCCCGGAATGATGTGTGACTAATGGCTGTTAAGGAGTCTCAAGCATATAAAGGTGACGGATTTAAAAACACTGTCAAGAGTAGTGAAACTGCTCGATTGGCAGAGGTGTTGGATATATATTCGTTTCTAGAGTTTGGAAACAGGCTAGATATAGATCACTTCAGAGAAGCTGCAGGATATTACACCGGAACCGGTCACTGGACAGAAAGTGAGAGACAACAGCTCGAGGGAGAAGGTAGACCCCCTCTAACATTTAACTTTATATTTTCTAAGATAAATACGGTAGCAGGTCTTGAGCAACAGATACGTAGCGGTTTCAAGGCTATACCTATTGGAGCTGAGGATGACGACCTTGCGATGTTAGCGACAGCTCTACTAAAACATGAAGACTATAATAAGAAACTACAGAAAGTTTTTTCAAGAGCTTTTAAATCTGCTGCCATAGCTGGCAGATCTTGGATAGAGGTCGGAGTTCAACAGAAGCCCGGCGAACTATCTGCGTCAAACTTCGTCAGGAATGAGAACTTATATAATGTATATAAGGACCCTGACAGTAGAGAAATAGATATGTCTGACGCAACATATTTAGCACGACAGAAGTGGTTAAGCATACCTCAGTTAAGGAGAGCTTTTCCTGATATTTTTATGAAAAAGTCAGACGAAGAAATCTTTCGTATGATGAATTTCACTTCTGACACACGCTATCCAGCGGTGAATATAGAGTATGAAAACGACTATCCTACTAATCAAAATATAAATGATTGGAGTGCATTTGTTGATAATCAGAAGCGTCGTGCTAAGATTATTGAGCTATGGACAAAAAGAATTGAATATGCATGGTATGTAGTCTCTGCTAAAGGCAGGATGATGCCAGCAGACGACGAGGCAGATGCTATTGAACAGGTTAAAGTATTGAATAAAGAAGCTGAGAACGGTAACATTGAAGATAAGTTCGATGCTGTAAAAGCTCCAGTTGAAAAGATATATCAGGATACCTTCTCTGGGAACATGATGATACGTAGGGAGGAGCTTTCTCCATACAAGCATAACAAGTTCCCATTAGTGCCAGTATACGCTTATTTAGAAGATACGGGCGAAAAAATTGAAACATTTGGAATAGTAAAAAATCTAATTGACCCTCAAGATGAAAAAAATAAGAGGCATAGTCAATTTACAGATATATTAAACAGAGCACCTAAGGGTGGGGGATTCTTTCAGCAGTCCTCTATCGATGCCGAACAAATTAAAGCGTTGTCATCGCCGGGAGCATGGATACCTGTAAGAGGAAACTTAAAAGATAAAGTGCTCCCGTCCGCTGCTAACTTTATTGGCATACTGGGTCACTATCAATGGTTAGAGGCATCATCTCAGGAAGATGCTAAAGAAATCAGTGGTGTTAACGATAGCTTGGTTGGCATCCCTACTAATTCAAGAGAGAGTGGAGTTGCTGCACAGACAAGAATACAGCAAGGTCTTACTTCTCTACAGGAACTGTTTGATAATTTAAATACTGCAAAACAGACCGTACTTGATATGGTTATATCAAATGTTCAACAGTTCTATGATACAAATAAAATAGACAGAATAATTGGAATACAGAACAATGCTAATCCAGATTATTTTGTTGAAGCTACAAGAGAATTGAAAACAAAATTTTATGATATCAAATACGATATCTTGATTGATGAAGGCGAAAGCTCACCAACAGCGAGAATAGCCTCAGTACAATCAGCAAAAGAATTATTACAGTATGCTCAGTCAATGCCGCCGGGCGCTGTAATGACTATTGTTAGGGCTGTTATAGAGATGTCAGATTTCCCGGGTAAATCAGATATAATTGCTCAGTTAGAGCAGGCAGGGTCTGAACAGGAGATGCAGGCAGCTTTAGGGCAGCTCGATCAGCAATTAGCTAGTCAGGGCAACTAAATGCAAACTAGGAGAAAATAAGATGGCTGAAGAGATACAAGTGCAAGACAACCGAGAGATTCACGTAGAACTAGGTCAGGATAATCCTGAAGGTGAGACAGAATCTCAAGAGGTAGCAGAGGGATATAATTATCTTCTTAAAGAGGATTTAGATCCCGAAACGGAACCGACGCAGGAAACCATATCTGAGGAAGACAACCAGAGCGCTCAGGCTGAGAAATCAGAAAGCACGAAGGATACAGCAGATACGGACAGTTCTAATGCAGAAGTTTACAAGATCAATGGTACCGAATATACAGCAGATGAGCTAACTACAAGGATGACTAAGGATTATGAGAACTTAGCTTCTTTTACTGGCAAGCAAGCTGAACAGATCGGTGCGTTGAAAGCAGAGATTGATAGGATGAAGGGCGCCAACGCTGAGATACCTGAAACTGAAGTGAACACTGATGTCGAGGAAAAAGAAACTTCCTATGACATATACACGGAAGACGGACTAAAGAAAATGACACAGGATATCGCTAGGAAAGCGTTCTTAGAAGAACAGAATAAATTATCTCAGGCAAGGGAGCAGGAGAACTTCACAACTAGGGCAAAAGATGCTAGAGAAGTTTTCAATAAAAACCATCCTGAGTATTCTGAAAAAGATACTGTCGATCTCGTTAACTGGGGCGTCGAAAATGGACTCGGCTTAACCGACGGCTCAACAACAGACTCCATAGCCGAATACCTCGAGCTAGTTCATGCTGTAAAAAACAAGGACTTTAGCAGCATGACTAATAAAGGGGACGATCAGAACATTGAAAAGGTTAAAGAGGCACAGAAGGTTAAATCTGGACTAAGTAATGTAGGTGGTTCAGATAAAACTGAAGTTGACTACGACAATATGTCGCCAAAAGAATGGGCTGCTCTACCTAAAGAGAAAAGAATGGAGTTATTAGGACTTTAAAATCAGGAGAATAAAATGGCAAATGTTAGTTTATTAGCTGCTGATGGGACAAACCCGAAATCTTCAATGCTAGGAAAGGTTGACGCTGCTGAGAGGGGCAGTGGAGCCTCAATGGTAATTAAGATTGTTCATTCGGATATTCCAACAGCTGCGAATACATACATTATAGGTAAACTTCCTGTCGGATCTGTGGTTACTGGGGCAACTTGGATTGTAACTACGGAGTTCAGTGATGGGATTGATATTGGAATATCAAACTCTTCAGGGGCTGCAGGAACAGATGGTGACGTTGATTGCATACAGGATGACTCTGTAGCAAACAATCACACCGTTGGAGCATACGCTGCGTTGAAACACGCAAGCACTAATTATGTACCACATCTATGTACAACAGATAGTCATATAGTAGCATCAGCTGCTGGTGACCTAACTGCTGGAGAGGGTACATTAGTTGTTGAATACATTAAAACACTTTAAAAAGGAGAAATAAACAATGGCAAATTGGCAATGGACATCAGGTCTTGAAGTCAGTAGATGGGCGAAAGAGCTCTATACTCAAGCCAAAAACGATACATATCTTTCTCGTTTTTTTGGTGGTAGTAATTCTGCAATTCAGGTACTTGACAATCTCAAGGCAAATAAAGGTAAAGACATAACCGTTGGATTGAAAATGAAAATCGACGGCTCTGGAGTTACAGGCGACAGCACGCTCGCAGGCAACGAAGTAGCTATCGACACATATTCACAGACAGTTACTCTTGACCAACTTAGACAGGGCGTTCTATCAACAGGTAAAATGCATAACAAGAAAGTATTACAGGACTTCCGTAAAGAAGCTCTAGACTCTCTAAAGATATGGTTTGCAGAAACCATGGAGAAAGATATGGTTGATACTCTTTCTGGAGTAACAAGAGCATCTGGAACAGATCTAACTACATATACTTTCGGTACAGATATGGATTACACTGTATGGAATGATAATGGCACTATCAAGACAACTACACCTGCTAGTTCTTTAGCAACAGAGGATGTATTGACTCCTAAACTGATTAGTTTTGCAGCTGCAAGAGCGAAGACTCTTAGCACTAAAATTAGACCAGTTAGGGCGAACGGAAAGGATTACTATATCCTTCTAGTTCACCCAGAATCAGCACACGAATTAAAACAAAATTCAACATTTATGAATGCACAGCAATATGCTATGCCTAGAGGATCAGATAATCCGATCTTCTCTGGCGCATTGGGAATGTGGGATGGAGTTGTAATTCACGAACATGATCTTGTTCAGAGAATATCTGTTAACAGCGTACACGCTAACAGGAATCTATTCCTAGGCGCGCAGGCTGGTATAGCAGCATACGGCTCTGACCATTCATGGCACGAAGAGCTAGTTGATCGTGGCAACAAGCTATCTATTTCAGCTTCAGTTATATATGAATTTGCGAAAGCAAACTTCAGTGATACTGACTTCGCTGTTATGGAATTACCTTGCTTTGCAACATCAATGAGCAGTTAATCGATAATCATTGGGGGTAGTTAACGCTACCCCCAGTATCATAGGAGTTTTATGGCAACACTTGCCTCGTTAGCAGATAGAGTACGTAGAAAATTGGGACTTTCCACCGGTAGTCATAGCATAGTTTGTGACTTCAGTGAGGGTGCTGCTAATAATTATTTAGAGATAGATGGTATAAGATTGATATGTGAGACATCTACTGGCAACATGGCAAATCAGGCTAGCATTAATCTTACAACTGATGATAACACTACAGCTGCTAATTTAAACACAACTATAGCCGCTGTGTTCGCAGGTCATCCATCAATAAGTGCTAGCAGAGACACCGCAACAGTTACTGTCGTGGGAGCTAGAACAATATCAACTGACGATACAGCTCTATTTGCAATAACAGAGTCGGCATCTCAAGACGAACCACCACTAACATCTGATATCGATCAATGGCTTTTAGATGGTCAACTTGATCTTCTGTCTAAGTTAAATGACGGTGCCATCAAGACCGCTGCTAACTCTGGTGGCAGTGCTATTTTTGACACAGGTAGCATTACAGTAGGAGGCACATGGACATCGGCAGGGATACCTAGCACAGTTTTAAGGATAATAGATGTCAGTTATCAAACAGCTGTATCTGGTGATTCAGTTCAAAGAGCGGAGAGAGTTCCATACGATCTCCTGTTAGATATTCAGAATGGTAATAATTCTTTTTACAAGACATATGCTGCTACTCCCGTTAACAATAGATTTTATTCAATAGTTGGTAACAGCTTACATTTTTCCCAAGCTACCAATGCTAACGTTCAATATACAGCTGTTTTAATACCAGACGAAACTAGAACAAACGCTTGCGACCTTCCAGTCACAATGCATACAATGCTTGTTGATTACGCATGCGCGCAGGCTTTATATCAATTAGGAAAGGATGCCGAGGCTCAGGCTACGATGGCTCGATATATGCAAGACATACAAGTTATGAATATGAGAGAGACACCAGTTTCAGAACCTAGTCACGAGCAGTTACCATAATGACATTAAAAGATTTAAGAACAATAGTAAGACAGCAACTGATGCAACCAAATCAGCAACAGTTGACAGATGAGGAGATTGATTTTCATATAAATCAAGCTCAAATATTATTAAACGCAGAAGGCTTAATACTTCGTACTAATGCTAGTGCTAACACTGTGGTCGATCAGGAAAGGTACTCTCTACCAACTGACCTAGTTGCAATATTAAGGGTTGACTATGATGGAAAGAAAATTAAACATATTAGCTGGGACGATATAAATGAGCTGGACATTACTTAGGAGATAACATGGCAGATGTATACCCATTTAGTTCACCGAGTTCTAAAGTGTATTACCAATTTGGTGACGAGATAGGAATATACCCTACACCAAATCAGGTTAAATCCTTTAGGATTCATTATGTAAAAAGCCCAACAACTTTAGATGCTGCCGCAGAGGTTCCACAGATACCAGTGCAGTATCATATGGCGCTTGCTTCGTATGCGCTAATGCAGTTAAGTAAAAGATTATTACCTCAGGCATATCCCATTTTTAAACAGGAATGGGAAGAGCATAAAGATGTAGCTGTTAGTCACGGCGCTAAGAAAGTAAGAGAAGATGTAGTATATGTAGCATATCAGGATATTTAATGGCTAATCCGTTTAAAAAAGTAGTAGCAGATTTTGGCGGAGGGGTTAACGATTATTTAGCACCTGAGGATATAGCTGAAAATCAGTTTACAACATTAGAAAATTTAGATAATACCGTACCCGGCAAGATAACTAAATCTTTAAGGACGGGCGCAGTAACTCCAGTAACTCAGGCGCTATCAACAACTATCGCTGATACTGGAACGGCTTTCTATCCATATAAAGTTAATTATAATATAGGTTCATCATCAGGTGGAAATATCGCAAGTTTTGGTCCACCTTTTGATACTGGGACAGAGCTACTTTCTTCTATGACCCATGTCAGGGTAACTATAGTCACAACTACTACAAGTTCTGTAACAGGGTTGTCTGACCACGGTCTTACAACTGGAGATACTGTAGAGATATATGGAGGCTCTGCTGGGTATTACACAGGAACATATAGGGTAACTGTTGACAGTAAGACATCTTTTCTAATAGAGACAGCTCTATTGACAGATGTCTCTGGAGTCACTTTAACTGAGGTGGCATTCTTTAAAAATGTTCCAGCGCAGGAGACAGCTCAGTGGTATACAGCTGTAGGGAAAATAGGAACAAAAAACAGGCTACTAAATACAGCATCTGATGGAAGTTCTGAAGCTAACTCTGATGTGTTAGCATTTCAAGGAAAACACCTACTTAGCAGGACTCAACTATCAGGACCAGACGCTCCGGGCGTTATATTTACATCTGCTGCTGCTGCAGGGACAGGCGGATCTCCAACATCTGATGGATGGGGCTCAGTTTCTGCTGTAAACACTGGAGGTGCGGCATGGCTTGTTTTAGATACTGAGATAAATGGAACTAACACATTTGGACATCAGAATGTAGATACTACTAATTTAATTGTACATCCCGGAGATGTTGTCACCTTTTCAGGCTTTGCAAATAGCAGTAATAATGTTTCAAAGACTGTTACGAATGTTTATGCTCGACACATAGTAATGCAGCCTGAGTGGGCTGCGGACGAGGGAGATGCCTCAACAGGGACCGAAGCTGCGATAACTATGAGCATCAACTACACAAACTGGGACGGACAAGTATTGCCTTGGGGAAATACATCAAAACCCCAAATGTATGGAGGTCAGTCTGGAGGCTCTTCTGTAGATGATATAGATGATTTTGAAGTCTCGGGATCTTATTATGGGACAACAGATTTAAATTACCTTGTGCAACCAGATGCTAACGGAACTTTTAAGTGGTCAGATGATGACGGTGCTACATTTGATGCTACTGGAGTATCATATGTTGCTAACACATGGTACCATCTTAATAATGGAATATATATAAGATGGACAAAATATAACAATCATCCTATAACAAGTTTTTGGAGGTTTACTGCCTATGCAGGAGAATCAAAACCTTCACTTTATTCTCAATCAGGAATATTGAGATTGTCAGATGGAAGGTTTAATATAGAGGAAAATAAAAATAGAAGCCAGTGGTATGGCTGCATAGATAGAAAAAGATTTGGAGAGGGTGTTGATTATGGCATAACTCCAAGATTTGTAAAGCCAGACCTATCAAATCGATATTATAAATATACTTTAATGGATCAATATATAGCACCGCCAACTATAGTAAAGATGGATGGTATATGGGATCCAACAGGAAAAGTTAAAAATTCAGGAGAGACGGGATTATTTATATTTGATCCACTTAAATACAACAGCATAGCTGAGAACAGGTCTGAACATATATATTGGGAAGATGCTCAAGAGTCAATAGGTAAAACCTTTCATTTAGAGGATAGATGGGCTACTTCTTTTGTATATGATTACACAAATGAATCTGAGCTATCTCGAAACAGCATTGATAACTCTATTGGAGTTTCAGGCTTTGATGTTATTGATATAGGCGACCAGAAAGAAGATTTACTTATCTTTAAAAATTCTTCTGGCGATGAAAAAACGGTAACAGTTGACGATTCTGTCTCTGCATCCAGAAGCGATACAGCTATTGAGATGACAGCTATCGATGCTGACTATGGTGCTCACAAAGTTCTACAGGTTGGCGACATGCTAAAGATAGGCTCTGAGATATTATGTGTTACACATATCGATGGAACTGTTGGAAGTTCTAAGACAACTATTAACGTGCATCGAGGATGCTCTGGTACGTCTCCTTCTGACCTTCAAGGATACGAAGTTTATAAGTACCCAATAAAACAAAAGGCAAGAGCTGTAAACCTAGTTTTAAATGCTGCTAACAATACAGCGGCAAGCGTTACAGCTGACGGAGTTACTTTTACGGCTAATAAATCTTTAGGTCATCATGGAAACTACTTGCATGTGGTTTTTGATGTTTATGCTATCAGTTCAGGAAATTCAAGACTTGTAATTCAAAAATACAATCAAACAGTTAGCGGTATTGCCGTTGATGATACTGTTAACGTTGGCAGGGTTGTAGTCCAAATAGATTTTTATAGAAATAGCTCGTATTCGTTAACAAAAGGAGACATTGTCTACGTAATAAATAATGGGACACTACCTCCCGGAACAAGCAATGTTGATGTTGATATAGTTTCTCCTATTCAAGATATGATAACTGCTAGTGTAACTGCTGCTGAGGAGAATACAGATGTGGACGCTTCCGTAGACATAGACGGAGGTCAGCTGGCAGGTGGTTTAACGGAATGTAATTTAAATCCAAGGATAACATCTACTAGATTATATTGGCAGCCTAAGGATGAGGTTGACTGGTTCCTAGTTGAGGAATACGATATTGATAAGGGCGCGGCTTTTGATAGTGATCTCTTATCTGGTGCTAACTTAAAGGCAAAAAGGTTAAATATACCTAGTGATATAGTCGTATCAAAACCTGAGACAGAGTCAAACAAGGCTTGGAGAGTTAGAAAACCGGGGCAGCAGGGGCATGGCATAGGTTCTGACTTTGGTGCATGGATTCGCTGTCCTTTCTGGGTTCCCTCTACATTTGATCTTGGGATAATACCAGACGCAAAAGATATGTTCTTTACAGCTGCCAGCAACTGGGATAATGGGGCTGGATCAAATGCTATGGACAGCTATAATGAATCAACTAGCAATATGCTATACATTTCTCCGACATCAGACGGCTCGAATATGAAATGGGCATCACTTGATCATTCAAAGTTCGATGCTAACGGTCTGATGGTGAACGGTCAAAAATATATATTAGAATACAGCTTTATGATCTCAAGCTACACCTCTGGAACTTTATCAGTTGGTCTTGCTAACGACTCATACTCACTACAGCATGTTGACACATATACTGCAACCTCTTCTTCTAGCGTACATTTTCTTGAGTGGACATATAGTAGTAGTGATGATACAAAAATTATAATACATGCAGCTACAAGTACAGCTCTGACCGCTAGCTTTGATTACTTTAAAATAAGAGAAAATACTAGAGAGTTTGGTATCAATGATATCAGCGCATACAGACATACTTCGTTTTTAAGTGGAAACAGCGGGGCAGATCAAACTAATTATGGACAGGGGACAATAAGTATGCCCGCAGACCCGGGAGCCCATTTAGATAAGGATCATATAATTTTAGCTGCACCTATATCTAATAGTTTTTCAACATCAAATGTTAGTGGAGATCTTAGGTTTCATAAAAATATTGGAAAATTTAACCAGCTGAGGACATGTTATTTCGATGCAAAAGATATCACAGCTCACAGGAGTGATAATGATGGTCATATGAGCATAGGGGATATAAAGCTAGGAGATGAGGCAGCTATCAATGCTAACAATCAGGCTCAAGTTTCATTTACTCAAAACGAATCAAGTAGTACTATAACTGGGTATAAAATAGAGATATGGAACAATAACAGTGCTGTAGACCTTGGCGCGCTTGGCTGGAGGGGCGGCGATCTGATTATAATTGCAAAAAGCCTTGCCGAGGGAGCGGATCCTTTCCCAAATGACATGTTTGGTATATATAAAATTAAAAACATCCCTGCTGGAAGTAATGATATATATGTTGATGAAAGCTATAAACAAATTCCAAGAGATATCGTCTCTAGGACAAATGATGGAGCTGCTCTTAAAATTGACTGTGTTATAAGAAATGGAAAATCTCTTACAAATCACGTTGGATATAACTGGGATTTTACTCCCTTTAAAGATCAGTCTGAGAGCACAGATTATGGTCTAGAGTCAAAAGATCAGGATGGCTATGATGATGAATATACACTAAAGACATCTTTCGCTAGGACAGATGTTGTTACAACGTTTTATTTACCTTTCAATGGAAATAGAATGACAACATATCAAAGCTTAACAGGCAGGGAAGCTAATCATAAAATTCAACCTGTGAGATGGAAAGCTAACACTATGATTGGGAATAGTGCAGTTATAGGCAACATAGACATTGAAGACGGAGAAGAGCAGAGAGTTAGAGAGCAGAGCAGGATAATGTGGACGAGACCTTTTGCTCTTGATGAATTTACTTTATTTAGATCAAGAGATATAGGAGCAAGCGATACAGGGGAGATTAAATCTCTTGAGTTTTTTGGTAACTCATTATTTGTAATTAAAGATACCAATACATATATTTTAGACCCTAATCAGAATTTTAGAGAGGTCGGTCTTGTTCCTAATATAGGTGTAGACTCAGGGGAAGCTTCTTGCGTTTCAAGTATAGGCGTAATATGTGCTAGTTCTAAGCAGGTGTCAGTTCTACCTTCCCAGCAAGAACTATCATTACCAATACGAGCAACTTGGCAGGCTGAGACCTTTAATAATACTAAGGTAGGTTTTTCTGCAAAGCAGAATGAAATAATAGTTATCCCAGACTCTTCAACGTCTGGAACAACAATGTGGATATATAATATAAACTTTAAAGGTTGGAGAAAAGAAACATACAGCTCTGGAACTCAGATATCTAATATAGTTTTAAGTGACGATATGGAAGCTACTATGATTGAATATGATAGTAACGATCAAGCTAAAGTTGTTAAATATAAAAATGGAACAAGCGGAAACAATACTTCCAAATTAAAAAGTAAGACATTTTATTTTGGAGATCCAAATATTTCCAAGTACATATCAGAGATAATGGTTACATATAAATCTGACTCAGATTTGACAATAAGATCGTATATTGATGGGGTGGATTTTGGGTCAAAAAGACTACCTAGAACATCAAAACAGACAAATAGAAGAGTTCGAGTAAATAAAGAAGGACAAAGATATGCATTTGAAATTGAAGTTCCTTCTGCATCTGTTAATGAATCTTTAGAGATAAGTGATATAGTAGTTAGCGGGTGGTATAACGATAAGGATTAATTATGGCTGAAGAGTTTATAGGTAATACAATAGTGAACCAGACCGGGGTAGCTTTTAATGGTGAAATCCCAAACGACAGCGACGGGGCTGAGGGCGACATAAGAACTGGAATAAATTACGGTGGCAAGAAAATGTTTGCTGTCAAATTTGAAGACGGTTGGTATTTTGCCACAATGGACAAGTTAAAGAAATCTTCAGAGGTTAGAATAGAGCATTTTAATAAATTAGAAAAAGAAATAAGCACTCTCAAGGACGACTTAAACGTGCTTAGAAAAAAGGTAAGGAAATAATATGGAATATACAGAAAGCGCGTCAGGAAGACCTCAGAATTATAAAGTGAATGCCGTAATATGGAGAAAATTTAAGAATGTTGACTCTAAAAGGCATGATCTAGCAGACGGTGGATATGTTATCAGAGAAAAGGTAATGACTCGCGCGGGCTTAGGTCAATGGAACACTGCTGGATACGAGGTAAAACAATATGACTCAACAGGAGCCTTAGTTAGCAGTAAATATACAGGTCAAAAAGCAACAGTCAGAAGCTTTGATAATAGTTTTAATCCTCAGAGGTCAGACTGGACAGGAGATACGGACTGGGCTAGAGAGGAAGCTAGAGAGTCAATAAAGGCTCTTAAGTCTACAACTTTATCAGAATTTCAAAGTACATATGGAACTCAATATGAAAATATTGGAGAATATCAACAAAGAGTTCAGGCTCTCGAGTCGACATACGATAGAGAAACTGCAGAGAGAATAGCAAAGGGTGAGATCGCAGAATCTGAGGCTATATCTGTCGAAGACAAGCAGGCTACAGAGAGAGAAGAAGAATTAGATAGAGCTCTTGAAAGAGCAAGGAACGCAGCGGTGCAGCAGACAGAGGACGCAACCGCTCAGTACATAGAACAGCAGCAGACAAACGTTGCAAGGGCAGCTGGAAGAGAGACTATGAACATGAGAAACCAGCTACAGGCTCAGGGATACAGTCCCGCAGAGATTGCGCAGATGTCAACTGGAGGGGTCGCAAATGTTGGCAGATTGGTGTCAGATGCGGCTGGTCAGGCTGGAACGATGAGAGCTAATCAACTTGCTCAGATATATCAACAACAAGGGCAGGAAGAGCTGAGCGTTGCAGATTATGGAATGAGAGCAGGTCAGTTTGCTGATCAGTTAAGGCAGCAGACAGCAATCAACCAGCAGAACATTCAAGCTCAGATGTATGGCATAGACCAGAACACAGCTCTACAGAAATGGATGCTAAACACTCAACTTGATGCTCAACCTGATCCATACATACAAGCCCTAATGGGCGGAGCGGGAGCGTTAGCGAGTGGGCTTGGCACTGGCTTTGGTACTACACTAGCGAAAGAATTTATGAGTTAAAAATTAGGAGAACAGATGGCAAGACGTAGAAAAATGAAACCGGGTCAGGCGATAGCTGCTGGCTTTGCTCAGGGACTTGGGCAAGGACTTCAGAGGGCAATGGAATATCAGATGAAATTGCAGATGTCAAACGCCAAGAATGCTAAGTCCCAATTTGATCAGACAGCAAAAATGCTTAAAAACAACCTGTCAGTTCTAGAAAAAGGTTCAGTAGAATGGCATGACGCGAATTTAAAATTAACAAATCACTATGCTGCAGGCTCGGGCGGTACCTTGCAAATCAAAACTCCAGTAGATTATAAAAATACTCAAGCATGGAAAAATTCTTTTGCTTTAGATGATTTTAGCAAATGGGGCTCTACTTGGGAGTCAGCATCGAAAAATGAAAACTTTAGAGATCTTTTACCTGATAGAGACTATTACGAATTTGCTAAAGAGATGCATGATAAAGATATTAAAATTGAAAAAGCTAAAACCGAAGACGCCAAACAAGTAATTAGAAATAAGAAACTGCTAAATCAGATGGATTTAGATATCGAATATACTAAGGCATATCAGGCTCGCGATAAAACCACAGGGTTTACCGACAAAGAGCTGGAAGAGTTTAGAGGTACATACGCACAGTTAGCTGCTATGAGACAACAAAGACCTCCAAGGCTTTTGCCAGATATTGAGCCAGAGAGTGATTATATGAAAAATTATAACACTCTTGTTAGCCAATACGAGCAACAGATGCAGAATATGGGTGACACAGACTTTAAATATAAAATAGAAGATATAGTAGCTGCGGGAGAAGTTAAACCTACTACCGTTGAAAGCCCACCTCCAATGTTTGCAGATGAAGATACAATGGATATGGACCCAGCAAATATAGACTCAATGGTGAACAATTTAAAAAAGAAGTTTAATATTCAAAGCTCACAAGTTGAACCTACTACTGAAGCGGTTGAACCTGCTGCTGAAGCGGTTGAGCCTACTGCTGAGGCGGTCGAGCCTACTGTTGAAGCCCCAGTTGAACCTGAAAGAGCTCCAGAAGAGGTTGGAGACTCAATGGAAAGACTTGAAACTATTAGAGATTTAGATGTTGAAAGATTAAAATCAATTACAAAAGATAGCAGTAAAGAAGATATCCAATGGGCGCAACAGCAGATGTGGTGGTCTGGTTCAGCTCCTGCGACAGCTACCTATGAAACCTTTGTAGATGGGGCTTGGGGAAAAAACAGTATAGCTGCATTAGAAAAAACTCTTGAAAGGCATAGTATAGAAACTGACCCCGTAATACCTATAATTAACAACTTAAAACAGGTAACTCAAAATAGTTTTGATGAAGAGGTCTATAGAGAATTTGTTGACCATGCCCAGCAAAATGAAATTAAAATAGATAATGTTTCTGATAGGAAATTAAATAGAGAATTTGTTAAATGGAAAAGATCTGAAGATAAGGCTGCTAAAAAGAAAATGAAAGCTCCTAAAGATATTATGTTTAAAGAGAAAGCAGTGGGTCGCATGTCTGGAGATATTAAAACAGATGAAGGATTTCAAATGCCTAAATCTGAGACTGCTCCAGAGACGACCGACTATGCCGCCATGGCTAGAACAGAGCAAGACATAAGAGAAAAGATGGCTCAATCAAAAAGAGATCTCCCAGATACTACAATTACTACTGGATTTGAAGCTGCGCTAAAGAAAGCGACAAAGCCTTCTGAAGGGGATGTCTCTAAAGCAATGAAGGATAATTTCCTTAGCAGAGAGATTAGCAGAGTCATTAAAGGCGCGGAAGCTTCTCCAGATGCTCAAAGCATTATCAATCAAGATCTTAACGATTGGGGTGATAAATATTTTAGAGAAATACAACCAATAATAAAAACCAATCCAGCGCAAGGACCTTCATCTAATAGAAAATTTGTTAGAGATTTTCTAACAGATTCATCTTTTGGAGAGGCTATCGCTAGATATATTAACGCTGGAAAAACTGATGCAGATAGGGAAAAATTTGCTGAGGAAGCTATTGCTAAGATATGGGACGTTGCCAGCGCCCCTGTAGAAGGTAGCGATAAAGAATTACTTTCTGAGTTAATGGCAAGCCTTATAGCGGAAAGTTTAAAAGACACAGGGAAAGATGCTTGGAAAAGAATCCCTGAAGATTCTGACATGGTATTAGACCAAGGAAAGAAAAATATGATGATAGATTTTTTAATTAAAAATGCTAAGAAGAAGTTTAAGCGTGGCTATTAAACCAGAGGACGCAGTTGTAGATCCAAACGTAACCCTTTCAGATCCTAATGTTTCACTGATAGAGGAAGAGGAAGAAATTACACCGACTCCAACTGTTAGCACACCAGAGATTAGCACAGAACCTGTTAGCACACCAGAGATTAGCACAGAACCTGTTAGCACACCAGAGATTAGCACAGAACCTGTTGAAACTGAACCTACCAGTGAGTATATGCTAAATCTTGCTAACGATATAGAAAATAGAAAAACTCAACTAGCAGAGGTCATATCTTTGTATGAGAACAACTCTGCGATAATGTCGGACAAAGATAAAGAGTCTGTATCTACCCTACTAACAGAGATAGATAAAGATATACAGGTTAAATCTTTTGGAGGTCTCTTTGAGGAGATAGAGACAAGCCCTACAGATGTCATTAAAAAACTACAAGACCAGAGCGATAATCTATTCACCCCTTACTCTACAGTAGGAGATCAATCTGGAGGAGTCCCTAGACCTAAAGAGGAAGAACCTGTAGAGGATAAGCCTTCCACGATAGAGGGCAAAGATTATAGAATTTCTTATGAA
>VTLG01005370.1_pt1 | contig 19205 bp, 12 predicted proteins | sample 4694571 | NCBI WGS metagenome assembly VTLG01 (sample SAMN12604809, study PRJNA352737) | marine metagenome | biome: ENVO:00000447; feature: ENVO:00000209|ENVO:00000569|ENVO:01000036; material: ENVO:00002151; isolation source: viral sequences binned using virsorter ...
ATTGTCATTACAAACAACAGCATTCTCAAATCCTGAACTTCCATTCCCCGATTTAATGTAAATATTACCATCATCTGCTGCTTGAATATACAAATCACCTGCTGCAGCTGCTACATGTTGAATATATGAATTGTTTCCATCATGTATGATCTGTAAATCATTACCAGAACCCCACCTACTGTATACACCATCATTAAAGTCTACACCTGTTGCACCGCCTACTGATGAGACAGTAGCCCAAGTAAGGGTACCACTACCGTTTGTCTGTAAGTATTGGGATGATGTTCCATCATCTGCAGGTAATACCAGAGGGAAATCTGCATTACCTGTTGTAGCGGCTGGTGCTTTAAGTGAAATACTACCAGCTCCTCCGCCTGTTGGTTTTAGTTTTACTTCACTCATGCTGCCTCCAACGCCGCTACCTTGGCTTCTAATGTTTCAATTTTTGTCATAGCTTGTTGCAATGCACCGATAAGTGTAGGTATCATTGCTGTTGTACCTAGTTGTTGTGGGATAATCTGACCTAATTCTGATTGTTGATATTGGTTGCCAGGAGCATCTATTAATGCTTGTGTAACTACCGCATCTTTAGCACCAGTCACTGCTTCAGGAATCACAGCTTGTACTTCATGAGCCCTCCAACCTTTCATATCTTTCTTATCAGCACCTTGTGTCCAATAAGAAGGTGACTTCTCATCATATAGTTGAACAGGAATTGCTTTAATTGCATCCCATCCACCAGTATAAGCTCTGAAGTTTTCTTTAATACGATAATCAGATGATGCTGCCCATTGAGGAGCTTCTGAGTTACTACTACCACTTTGTGCTACACCTCTGTTAACTCCTGGTAAACCGAATGAGAACATTGAGTGCCTTTCGTTATTAGTAGCATCCCCAGTTTTTTGGATCCTCATCAGGATGGCGGTAGTGGCATCATTACCATCAAAGTTAAAGTTAATGTAGCCGACTGGCGTCATTAAAAATGTCGTATCATTCGTACTATGCTTGACAGTCAAGTTATCATTTGTACCAAATGTTAGACCTTTACCATCGTCAAACTGAATACCATTCGCGTCAGTTTCAACTTGCTTAGTACCATCATGATATAGCTTCACAGCACCATCAGCATCACATTCAACCATCCACTCATTAGTAGCGTAATTAAGGAATCCAAGATCATTCCCACCTATATGTAAACGACCGGTATTGTTTTTTATATAGGAGTTAGAACCATCGTGGTATATTTGTAAATCATTACCCGTACCACTATTAATATAAGTAGAATCATTAAGACTAAGTGCAGTAGCACCTCCAGCACCTGCTGAAACGGTAGCCCAACTATTGTCTCCTCTTAAATATGTAGAGGAACTTGCTGTACCTGTAGCTGATAAGTGAACTAAATCAACAGCTCCATCAGCTATTTCAGCAGAATCAATAGCATCATCTGCCATCGTGCCGTTATCTACAGTATTATCAGGCAAGCCGCCAGCAGAAATACCCGTTATAGTTCCTGATCCATTAATTGCTATTGCCATGTTAAACTATTGTAAGTGTTCTATTTGCAGGAACAGTAACGGTTTTAGTAGCTGCTACTGTCATTGGTCCAGGGAATAAAGCATTATTACCTGCTGCTATTGTCCAGTCATCACTGACTGTTGCTGGGCATTCAAATCCTCGACCTGTGATTTGTTTACCAGATATTAAACCTGTTGAGGTTGTGTCTTCAAATGTAAGACTAGCTTCACCATCTAGCTGTGTTGTGGTAGAACCAATGGTAGTTAATCTATTAGCAGCTTGATTGTTTAGAGCTGTGATCGTACCAGAACTTGCTGCAGCCCAGGCTAATCCAGTTGATGTACTACTGTCTGCTGTTAAAACTTGAGTATTACTACCAACTGCTAATCTTGAAACTGTATTATCAGCAGTCGCTGCAAGGATATCACCCTTAGCATCGACATCTGCTTCCATTATAGCACCAGCTGCATTAACGTTTGTCGCGTCAGTTACATCAGCACTAGCTTCTATACCATCTAATTTACTATGATCAGCTGTAGTGAAGTTCTCATCTGTTTGACTAGCTACTACAAAATCTATATTCCCATCAGTATCATCATAGGTTACTGAAATACCAGTTTCAGTACCATCAAGCATACCACCGACAAAATCCTCTACTTGTTCTTGTGTTAGCTGAGTATTAGTATCAGTTACAGTATTAGTTAATGTAATCTTATCTCCAGACCTAGCTATTGATAAGCCAGTTCCAGCTTCTAACACTACATCATCTGTACCTGAACCACTACCACCTGCTGTTAGCCTAATTTTTTCTTCGTCAGAATTATCGCCATCTACACAGGATATAGCATAAGTAGTATCAGTTTGAGTTACAGTATCCCAGGATACACCACCAGTTGCTCCACTATCTGCTTTCAGGAATTTACCATTAGATCCTACTGCAGTTCTTACAACTGTATTATCAGCAGAACCAGTTAATAGATCACCTTTAGCATCTATAGTGTTTTTAGTTATTAGATCACTAGGGGCAGTTACTCCAGATTCCCAGGCACTACCAGTATATACTTTAAGTCTATTAGCAGTACTATCGTAGGCTAGATCACCCTCAGCAACTGAATTACCTCCACCATCTGTAGTAGGTGCAGAAGGACTGAAGTCATCTATCTGATATTTTTCGGCAAAATTATTTACATTAGATATATTTGAAGCTACTGTAGTTACATTAGAATTATTACCTGCAACAGTAGTCACATTGGAAGCTATACCTGCAACTGTAGTTACATTGGCAGCTACGCCTGCAACTGTAGTTACATTAGCTTGTATACCAGCTACTGTTGTTACATTACTGGATATTCCAGCAACTGTAGTTACTTCTGTAGATTTAGGTGTGAGTCTATGAAATGTATATGATGGGTTAGCAGCATAAGCTGAATCAGATAAAGCTTTAGTTTCAACTAAAACACCAAATCCAGATGCTAATACAGTAGAACCACATCCAGTTATAGTTAAATCATTAGATAGATTATCTAGTGTAGATGCTGGTATCGTTACTGTACCAGTACTAGGTGTATAAGATGTTGTAAGTGTACCAATTGATACGATAGTACCAGCTGCACTATTTATATCAGGGTTAGTAGAAGGAAAGTCTGATTCATCTGCAATCGGTACAAATCCACCAACTTCATCTACTAAATTAATAACTCTATTATCTACAGCTTTAGTAGTTGCAATAGATGCATCATCAGATACCCATGTTTCACTAGAAACTATTTCTTCTGTACTACCTATATTATAGTATCTAGCATCAGATGCTGCAGTAGTATAGAATGATGTATCATTAGCACTATACCCAGATTGCTCACTATTGATTACAACAGTAGCTCCTGTCATCTTTGTTGAATCAACTGATCCAGATGATAAGTGAGCTAAATCAATACTTCCATCAACATAGTGTTCAGAATCAATTGAATCATCTGCGATGTTAGATCCATCTACAGCATCAGCTGCAATAGTTAATGTTGTAGATCCAGTTACCTCACCTGTATGAGTCGCGTTAGTTACCTTTGATGTATTAGCTGCTATTGATGCTACAACTGAGTTAGCTAGTTTATCATTATCAATTGCATCATCAGCTATCATTGCTGTCGCTACAGTTCCTGTGTCTCCTGTAGTTACGACAGTACCAGATACATTAGGTATGGTAATAGTACGATCAGCTGTAGGATCAGTAACTGTGAGAGTAGTTTCGTAAGCATCGTCTGTTGCGCCTTCAAATATAATTGTCTGGTCCTCACCCATAGTGAGGTCACCAGTTAACGTACCGCCAGTAGTGGAAAGTTTCTGTGCGTCGTATTCCATCAGCTTCCGTCGAACCTGAGTTTGATTGTTATTTAAATCAGAAGAATCGACGTTAGAACCTGGAGTAAATGTTGACTTTGCGGTTTCTACATTAGTTACAGGTTTTAATATCAGTGAACCACTAGATAGATCAGCACCTCCAATATGTACGGTTTTAGCTGATATATCTACAGTGTATTCACGAGGTGAGGCAGATTCATTTATGGTGCTAGCTGTGTATGTTAGCGCCACATTATCCAGTAAAACTACAACTTCGGTAGCTAAGAAAACATCAAAACTCCCTGAGTAGCTAAACGTGTTAGCTGTTCCGTTATTAGCGGAATATGCTTTTGTTACTTGTGTATGTGCCATTTAGGTTACTTAAGGATTATTGAGTTCTAATAATGCAGGTACATCGCTTCTTACAGCCGCTGCTTGTTTTATATTTGCATCGATATTGCGCTGCCTGATCTCAGAAATATTACTTAATTGAGATTCAGCAACTCGAATAGCATGACTAAGAGCTAAGTCAATTCTATACTCTATTCTGGCAAAGGTACCTTCCTTCATAAATTCTTGACCTCTTCCAGTACTTCTTATATGACGCAAGATATTTACATACCCTTTAATTGTTTTCCCATCGATTTTTGCTTCTAATCTATTAGCATCTATCATGACTCTTTTTAACCTCTTTAAAAAGATGCCTTGTTCTCCTACAAGTCTACCTAGTTCAGCTCTTTCTGATGCTGTGAATTCGGAACCACCGCTCGATACTTTAAATGACGGTGTTTTATCATATTCAATATCAATTAAGAATTGTTGCTCAGGAGATTGATCAGGGAATGATTTAAATATACCATTGGTATTTAAGTATCTAGTTATAAAATTACCTTCTGTACCTCTTATAATAGGTTTGCCACTTAACCAATCATACATTGTAGGTAGCCCACCTGCTGGATCCATAGCCTCTATCCATTTATTACGGTTTGCTGCTAAGGCGAAAACATCATCATTTTCAAATTCTTTCAACATTGGGAACATTACTCGGCCTAACTCATTACGTTGACCACCTAACGGCATCAAGATGTTACCAAAATTAGAAGCCCAACGAGCGGCAGCTGTACCATTACCATTAAATATATCACCTAATGGCTCTAAATTAGCTAATACTGATCTATCTGTTATACTAGCTCCTAATATAAAGGATAATTTTTTGGCCAATTTTTCCATCTTAGTGGTACTAACTGAATCAAAATTATCTATAACATCAGTAGTAAGTGCCAGCCAATCGCCAATAGGACCCATCCATGAATAATCATGCCACTTACCATCTAAACCTTTGTAGGTTTTAGGTGTCCAACCCATAGAACGTCTGGATTTCTGAACACTTCTGTCCCAATGACCATTACCACGTATTTTATCCTGTGTCGCCATGAACCAAGCAGTGGTTACAGCCAGTGTTCCTGTTGCAACTCTACCTCTTATCTCATTACGAATGGCTTTAAACTTAGCCATATAGTCACCATCCATAGAAATACCACGTGAACGTAATAACTCTTGGATTTCTTCAACAGGGAAGTCCTCAGCCTTTCTATTACCCATAGATCCTAAGAATTTAGCATAATCTCCTGCAAACTTATTGCCAAGATGTAATCTTTGAGTTTGACTATACTTAGAGAATATATCTAGGACATTCATTGCCGTCTTAGGGAACATTAAGACTGAACGTAGAATAGGTACATGTCGCATTATACCGTTTAAACCCTCTACAAATGGGCTATCTAAGTTCAAAGCTATTTCACGAGTAGCAAAATCTACAGCTTCATCTGTGATCATACCATTCTCATCCCAACCTTTCTTATATAATTCCTGCCAACCTTCTTGGAATTCTTTCTGTGTCCAAACACCATCAGGATACTTCTTAAGAAGCATGTCAAACATAGCTCCTTTATCCTGTGCGAGTTTTTGAGTAGCACGAGAGAAGCCGTCCAACGCTGTCATAGAGTTAGCACCGAACCTTAACCAAGGATGTGAAGCTAATGCTTCTTGTTCTTCGTATAAACTTATCATAGCACTAGCACCATACTCACCTTTAGCTTCGTGTGCTTTAGCAGAAGCTTTTAATACTTCTAAACCTTCTACTTCTTTTAGTCTAAGGTCATCACGTACTACATAAGATATAGAGTAGGGATCATTGGATGATTTAGAGAACACTTCACTCATATGTTTCCAACCAACTTGAAGTGTGTCAGCAATACCAAAGTATTGGTGTGCTCCACGTTGGATCATATTGAAATCTCCTTCTCTTAATGCTCCATAAAAAGAGTTAGTCATTTGACCAATCATTCCACCAAAGTTACCTATCAAGGCTTTTTGAGGAGTGGCAAATGCTGATAAAGCTGAGTTAAAAATAGTGCTCCAATAAGTTCTATTAACAATAGAAGGGATTTCAGGGTTGGTATCGACAAAGAATTTAGAGAATGTACCTAAACTATTCTCTACATATTTATTTAATTTACGTATAGAATTAATATCACCATTTGAAAATTCATAAGCTAACATTAATGGCTTAAGGAATTCAGGATGAGTCTCTGCTACTTCTCTTAATGTATCTGTCCAATTCTTAGCGTTAGGTAGTATTGAAGCAATTTGTTCATCTAACGTTTGGACTAAAGCTTGAGCTTGTTTTGCAGATTCTTTAGAACCAACTTTAGAAGCGTTTTGAAAAGTTCTTATAGCATTTCCTCTGGCTTGCCATTCGAAAGAAGCAATACCAAATTCAACTGTAAGTAATTCTAAACGATCTAAGATTTGTTCTTGAGCTCTAGCTACTGCTTCTGGTTGATCTACAAGTCGCATACCTTCTGCTATATTAGAGGCAGCGCTACCTTCTGATTGAATTAAATAAGCTTTAGCTTTATGAGTATTTAGATCTAAGAAGGCATCCATATACTTCTTCATACCTTTGGATACAGCATCATATCCAACTGCATTTACTGACCTAACTCCATTAAGTACTGTTTTGAATTCATTTAATGTCTTCCTTAATGTACCAATTGGCAGCATTGGATCAGTAATTATTTCTGCTAAGCGTGTTCCTGCATCATCTATTTCTTTCCAAGCTACATTTCCAGTAGGAAGTTCTGCTTGGTATTTACCAGCTATATCAAGCTCCTCCTTTAAACTTTTGATAAGGCTCCTCGCTTGGATACTATCTGGGTCTAAAGATGCTTTACGGGTAGCTTCAGTTATAATAGTACCTAAGCTACCTTTTGTTGTACCTTTATTTGCAGCTATTCTAGCTTGATCGACTGAAGATCCAATAACACCATCAGGAGATTTTGAAACAACAGCTGTACTATAACCATCACCTAATTCATGAGGTCCGAGGGTTGGTTTTTTAAGATCTCTTAAGTCACCTTTATTTGCAAAATACTCAGTTAGTTTTTCTAGTTCTCTCTGATGTCTGGCCTCTTGACGTAAAACCTGGTCTTCAATTACATTATCAGAATACTTAACATCATCTAATGGATCTTTAAGTAATGCATCAAGTTGTTTTTTGTTTTTTCCATCTAAGGAAGTAATCTTAGAAACACGTTCTATACTTTTACTTGACTTAATAATCTTAGTTAGTCCTTGAAATATACCAGCAACAAAACCTAGTCTAACGCCTTCCATAGCATTAGCTCTAGCTTTTTGATCTGGACCTAATTTATCTGAAGTCCAAGAATCAGGTATGAATTGATGGAATGCCCATTGATTATTTTTCCATTCAGTAGCTAGTGTATCATTTAATTTGTTCTGTTCAGAAACAAGATCAACTGTCACACCAGCAAATATATCAGTACCAGAACCTACTCCTTTATAGGCAATACGTTTAAAGATAGGGTTATTACCTAACTTTTGTAGCCACATTGGAGCTACACCAGCCTTATGTATCTGAGCTCCGTATTTAATTATCTGACCTTCTATGAATAACATAGGTAATACAAGGCCACTAATTTGCCTTACACCATCAGCTAGATTATCTTCATATTTGGTTGCTTTTGGAAGTTTAATGCCAGGTAGTAAATTAACAAAATCTGTAGCTGTGTCTATTAAACCTTGTCCAGCTGCACTCATTCGTTCTTGGAATTGCCCACCCATTCCGTAGAATTCTAGGGGACCTTGTCCACCACCATAAAGGAATGCACCTTTTCTTTTATTTTCTTGATGCTGCTCGTATGATACACCGTGGTATTTCATAGCCCAAGCATTTGCTGCAGCATCTTTCTCGGGGCCTTCAGGTAACTTATTAAATGCGTGCAGTTCCTGCCACATTAATTGTGTTTCGTCAACTGTTTCTACACTATCTGTTTCAGGCTCTGGCTCAGCTGGTGTTTCTGATGGTAGGCCTTCTGGTTTTTGCAATGGTTCCGGCATAGCAGCAGCTAATTGACCTAGTGGATTAGGTTGTTCACCACCACCTTGCATAGCGGCAGACTGTTGTGATTTAAGATCAATGTCTGCCTTAGTCTCCATATCCTGTAATGGGGATAATTCAATTAGATCTGAATTTGCTAGAGTATCTTTTCCAGTTGAACTTAATTGGTCCTCGTAAGGATTTGCCATAATTTTATTTATTTAAAGTTACTTAGCTCTTTTTCGACCAAGCACGACTGTGCTACCACTACCACTTGTTACTGTAAGAATCCACTTCCTACCTTTGCTATCAGTGAAAGTTTCTCCTTCTTGTAATCCGTGGTATTGTTTTGGGATTGAATTAGTATATGTGATTTTACGGCCTTCCGTGTCTTGATAACCTCCTTTCTCTACAGTTTGAGTGTTAGTTGGTGTTACTGTAGTTACTGGTTGAGGCTCTGCTGTAGGCTCTACTTGAGATGTACCTGATATTATTTCATCCCTAAACATAGGCATCCTTAATAAGTATGTCAAATCACCTGTCATTTCAGCCATAAGCATCTTACTAGTAGGTGACGTTAGAAATTCATGAGGATCACCACCATCTGCTAATTGAGAATTTACTGCATCAAAAATCATTGGTGCAGAGCCTTCTTGAAAATCATCTAATGCTGTTGGTGATATTTCAAGATACTCAGTAAGGGCCGCCATAGTGAAAGTATTTTGAAATGAGTCATCAGATAGATAAGAAATTTCCTGCCCAACTGGACCCATCATTTCCCGAAGGAATATATTATCAGCTTCATTCTGATCTACTCCCTGTCCTTCCATAATAGAATTTCGAATCCATTTACCGTTTTCTATCATCTTCCACGTCGGAGTAGTGCCAGTTCTTACGTTCTCCTGTTCTTTTGAAGTCAACCCTTCTTCTAAAAATCGATTGGGAGTGTCATTATATTCTATAGGTATCTCTTCACCAAATAATGCTTGTTGCCTAGCATTAGCTACTTGATATGGAGATCTTCCCATTGCTTGTGCAGCGTTGTGAATATAAGCAGGCCAGTTACCTTTATTCTCTGACAAATACTTATTAATATTCCACGTTTCTGGAGGAGTATTTATACCGTGTACATAATTATCACCACTTGGTTCCAGCCAAGCTTGACTACTAGATAAAGCCTTTTCTACATCACCATTGCCGATTGAATTTACTCGTTCTGTAAATTTGATTTCTCTAGCTTTTTTTGTGTTGTAATTATGGTTGAGATTTCTTTTTGTTTCCAGTCCAATATTTGGATACTCTCCATTTGTAACATTCAAGTAGTATCTGGCGTTGGGATCTGAGCCACCACCACCTTGCAATGTCCAAACCTCCTTCATACGCCTAAAGGCGTTAGTCGAAGTTGTTCCTTTATATTCTACACCAGCCTGTATAGCAGCAGCCTTAGCAGCTTCTTCTTCTAGTGCGAATTTATGGAACATTTGCTGTAGTTCAAGTTTAACTGTTCCGCCAGTATCACCTCGAAGCGGCTTAACCGGCCCTGTGTTGTATCCACCGTTATGATCATTTTGTTTTAAAAGAGCTTCTATACCATCAAAATGTTCCTTATAATGGTCACTCTTTTTAATACGCTCTGAATGTTCCTTAGCTTTTTTAACGTCCTCATTACTAGTAACTACATAATTATCTTTACTAAGGTCAACGAGTTCGCCAGCTTTAAAACGTCTCAATACTTCTTTAATCCGTTCATAATCAACTTGAGCACTTGAGCTTTTATTTTCTATGAAATCATCCCATTTTTTAAGTTGAGTTCCAAAAGGATCTGCTTCAATAATAGCTCTTCTAGTTTTGTTAGCTACTTGTTCTTTAGCCTCAGGTCCTTTCGCTGCTTGATACTCCTCCAAACCAGCATCCATTATATCTTCAGCGTTCATGGTCGCTTTCTCATCTTCCCGTGTATTCCTAGCTTTACGTGCTCCATGCAATTTTTGAGCTAGAGTTCCTTCTTCACTAAAGCGTGTTGGGTATTTTTGCAAATACGTCAGACCTTTTGGATCGCTTGGTATCACAGAGTTAGCTAGTTTTGCTATATCTTTTGAATCTATATCATAACTATTCGAAGCTTTTACTACCCAATCTTCAAAGTTTTCCCAAGCTTTCTCATAACCTATAAAATCACCGTTCTCATCTATTCCATTAGCTGTTGCTTTAATAAAGCTATCTACATTTACAGCAGAAAAAGACTGACCCATTGTAATAGAAGCTAAATGACGCTTCTGTGCTGATGCAACAATATCTGCTTCCTTTGTGATTTCAGAAGTAATTTTCGAAGCAGATGTATGGATACTTTTAAAGAAGCCAGAATGATTTAAAAACTCTTCACTGAAATTGTTGATACCATTCTGTGCAAAGAATTGCTGACGTAAATATTTATGAGCAGCTAACTTTGCTTCTGGATTTGCTAAGCCCGAAGTTTCATTAATTGCAAATGGAGCAATACCTTCTATCTTTAACTGAGTTGTGTTGTTTAGAAATTGATCTCTAATATAAGCTTCATACCCACCTGATATATTACTAAGTTTTAATTTAGCAATTTGAGCAGTATAAGCAGCGCTCTTACCTGCATACATATTAACAACATTACCATCTACTCCTTCCTTACGTGCTTCTACACCAGCTTCATTCTGCTTAGTATCGTAGATAACCGCACCATCTACAGACTCCTGAATCCCCTTTGCTATATCTGAATTGGGATCCCAATTAACTGAATTAGCATACCAATCTTCTACAGCTTGGGATTGTTGTCCTTTCCTCCATTGCTCATGTCCTGTTTTTATTAAAGTAGCAGCAGTACCTGATACTTTTTGAAGAAACTTACCTTCTTCTACGGAGGCTTTGGCTATCCAATTACCAACATCTGTATTATTCTTTTTTTCTTCAGCAGTTCTAGTAGCTACACTACCTAATAACCACTGCATATTTTGTGCGTATGTCATAATGGTTATACTAAGAAAGGTGAATTTTGGTCGCTAGGTATGAAGAAATCACCCATAGGATTACCATAATTAATCGCGCCTTTATATCCTAATGAATCAACATTTGGGGAAAATAGAGCTCCAACTTCAGCTTGATTTAACGCAGTTCGTGCTGTAGGAATTTTTGACATCTGACTATATTGACCTGCGAATTGATTCGCACTCACAGCCTCACTTACCTGCTTCTCCATTTTATTAAGCTTAGCCATTGCAGTTCCACTCATATAAGCACCTGCTCCTGCTACAGCTATTTCTAATAGCATAGGACCTATAGGTGGCTTACTTTCTAATTGTGGCGGTCTGGGTGTTTGACCATGTATTGGTGATCGGCGTATCTTTTCCCAAGCAGACCATTGCTTTTGATTGGATTGTTCTCGAATGACATCTGCATTCAGATCGATTTTCTTCTTATTTAAAATAACTTGAGCTAAAGACTTACTTATTGCTCTACCTGCGTCTTTAGTACTCTGTGCTGCTAAGCGACCAGCGGTTACACCAGTCATGGTTCCAGCATAAGAGTTTTTATGCATAGCAAGCATAGCGTCTTGTGTATTGAAACTATGCTCCAATAAGATAGCATCAAGCTGTGCATCATCTTTATTCCACTGATCATACGTGGATTTAAAGATATTATCTAATTGAATTTCTTGTTGAGAAACTTGATCTTTCCAAGCATTGTTTCTAAGCATTACTTGGTCTAGATACTTCTCATTCTCTAATTCAAAATTAGCAAGTCTAGCACGATTTCTTGCTTTAACTGCTCCTTTTTGACCTTGATGTTTAAGGTAAGACCCTCCGGCCTGTAGAGCAAACATCCCTATTGATACTGGTTCGCACACGGCAAAATTCTATAAAGGTTAATTGGTTGGGACCATGTTTGAGTTCCCGTAAGAACTTAAATCCCAGAAACTTTAGAAGTCTTAGATGAGCGGTGTTCCGTTTATCTACAATATTCCAAAGAAGTGGTTCTTCCCTGCTTTCTATAAATCGTTTTGATTCTCGTGCAAATCCAATTTGATAATCATGGATATCTGGTGTACATACCATCCAGATTCTTCCACCTTCTTGCACTCCAGCCAATCCGGCAGTCTTACCGTTTGGCATTACAAAATATATTGAATCTCCATTGAAAGCCCCTTGAGGAATACTGAAAAGTGGGAAATGGCCATGGCCTTCTACCACTTCTCGGCGGTCATCATCTCGAAGATTAGAAGCCACTTCAACAGCAGCTTCCATTGTGATTGGGTGTATTTGTATATTAGGCACGTCTATAATGCTTAGGTGAATAATCCCCTTCCCAATTCATTGAAAATAAGGTAGCGGGAGATGGATGATTAGATTTTAAATAGACATTTAAGTTTGTATTTCTTTCATATATAGGTATAGTATGTGTATATCCATCTACAATAGATGCAGTACTAGAGCTATAACTATCCCATTCTATTGATTCATATGTTTTAGTATAATCAACCCTGCCCTTACGCCTTAATGTTACATCTATAACACCTACATCACCAAAGTCAAAGTTCATTCTATGAATAATTAAAGATCCTCTAGTTTCAGATCTAAGCTTTTCACCTTCAACTCTACTTAAGTAAATCTTGGGCAGTAAAACTTCAAACTCATACTCATAACCTACAACTAAACTTGTCTGCATTTCAAGTTTATGTGTACCTGCGCCTTGACTGGTTAAATTAATAGCAGTACCGGCAGTTGCATTACTTGAATTAGTTGCAAGTTTAATAGTATCGTCATCTACTTTAATGACATAATAGACTGTATTATCTGTAAGACCTCCTACCGCAGACGAGCCTTCTTGATAAGTTACTGGGTCTCCAGTGGAGCGATAATGATCTGATATAGTGATAGTTTCATCAGTTGTATTCACAGCTGTGGTGGCAAATGATTTCTCATAATACTTCCAATTACCTGTTAATTCTACTGATTCATTAGGCGCCGTACCTGTTATCTTATTAGCAGGTACATCATAACTACGACCTGCTTTATCACCATTTGTTGTGGTGTATGCTGTCAGGGTATTAGAACTATAATAACCTGCTCCTAAAGTGAATGTAGTTTTATCAGTTCCTGAATTATAAGTTAGGCTAGCATAAGGAATTGTTTTCTTAGTATCTAAATGTACCCTATTATCGTCTGGTGCTATACCTACTAACAAAGTATCATCAGATATTTTTAAGTCAAATTTTTCTAGCGTAAATTTATTAGCTGATGATTGTAGTACAGCATAGTACACATCATCCATTATTGTATGGAAAGCTATTGGGTTACTTAAATTCCATCTAAACCATGCAGATTGAGCCCTCTTCCTTCCTTGTTGATACCACCTATATCCCCACACCTCATTTGTACCAGTGTGTAAAGTACTATCCACTGAAAATAAAAGCATGTCATTTTCGGTAGATTCTGTTACTGACGTAATATTTTCAGGGAATCTTTTGGTAACAACCTTACTTAATTCTACAAGATCAGGCTCAGTACCTGCTTGTATGTTAACCATCTCATAGAATCTAGAACGTTTTGCAGTACTATTTAAAAATCCTACAGTTGTACCTAATGAAACTGGATTAGTATCAGGGTTAAATGCATATGAAGATAAATAACTAATTCTAGCGGTCTCAGGTGTTAGCAAAGCTTCTGCACCAGGACTTAATAAGAACTGTTGACTAGCGCTAAATACTACTAAACCAGCGTTTGTTTCAACTGCATCAAATAATTTAGTAGGATAAGTTGAACTTGACTGTAAATCTATGGGGTCAAGATTAGATACAGTCATCGCAGTTTTCGCCCAGAAATTATAGAAGTCGTTAACTCTGGATAAAATGATATTCTCTCCACTAAGTAAAACTATTCTATTCCTAAAGAATTTTATCCTTTGGATAGGGTGATCTACGAACGAAGGTTTAGGGTTAGTTATATCATCACCTACATCACGCTTCCCCCAATCAGGATAACCAAACCTAAAAGCACCATTAGAGTACGCAGTAGCACCGCCACCATTAATTGAGAAGGTCCCAGGAAGTACCCTGGTGAGCTTCACAGGCATTGTATCTGAGTCAAAGGTAGTTTCGGTACCAGGAGCTACTACCTCTTCCCACACGCCCTCTCCGAAGCGAGCTGGTGTGAATGTAACTGTCTCACCTGCAGAAATAGTACCAGAGGAACCATTATTTTCTAATTCAAAAGTATTGGTAGCTACGCTACTAACTGTATACAATCCATCTGTAGCAGCACCACTAGTAAAGTCCGCGAAAACTTGATCGCCATTTTCTAAACCATGTGCAGTTGCTGTGACTGTTACTATAGCACTAGCCCTAGCATATGTACCAGTTTGTACGATATCATCTTCTATACCTTCAACTTTAAATTTTAAATAATAGTCATCTTGATTATCACCACTATTAACAATACGAACAGTATATCCATGACGATTAGTTGAACCTAATTCAGATATATTATTAGCTTCGCTAGTGATGATTTTCATTAACTGACCTTCCGGAGTAGTAACACCGAATGGAGTGTTTCTATATAAATGAAGACCATTTCCGACAATCGTAGTTGTAATACCTGTACCAGATATACCATCTAAGGTTGTTTTAAGGTCACTTAATATACCATCCATTGAAACCATCTCCTCATTATTAGAAGAGGTAGGTTCTGGCCTTACCATAGCAATGTTTGCTCTAGATCTAATAACTACATGGTTAGTTATTTTTACTGTAGTTTCTAAGCCTTTTGTAGATCTAAATGTATGTGTGTTTCCTGTAGTCCACCCCTCTCCACCAAATTGAAGCCGGGCATATGGTTGGTAAGAGTCATTCCATTTATCATCATCTTGCTGTGTCGTCTCCTGTCCAACAGTAATAGGATTACACCTAGTATCCATCTCGTACCGTAGATTTGCCTTACCTGAGGCACTCTGGTTTGGAGGAGATGATGCGTGGACAGGAGTACCTGTGTTAGTAAAGGCGTTAGTACCTGAACCAGCAGGTGGGCAGACTTCTCTGCCTTGTCCCTCACACTTACCATCATCTGTATAACTTGTTATATTACTAGTACTTACATCTTCATCAGTACCTATACTAGTAGCTCTGTGATATGTATATGTAGTATTATCATCAGGATCAAATATATCTAAGGCATACTGCTTGCCATAATTTATTGAATCAATAGCTATATAAACTTCATTAACTGCAGGAGGTGATTTATCAGATACTCCTGTTTTCAAAGCTACAGTCTTCCGTCTATTACAGAAGAACGTAGTTTCATTAATTGTTAATGGTTGTATATCTGAGGATTTCTCATCTGATAAACTACTGTTATCTAAGTAATCAACTTTACCTGATCCAGTAACATCTGCATAATCGACGGGTATAGGTACACCATCGCTACATCTCCAAATTTTAACTGAGCCAGTGTTGGAAACTTGACCAATATATTGTTCATCATTTGATGTATAAATATTAAACCATTTGGTATGGGATCCAGTGTCTACTGCAAAGGTTGTGGAATGAGCTGTTTGACTTGTAATATCCTGAACTAAATTACTACCAGGTCTTTTTATTAAACCTTGAGTAACATCAGGTATACCATTCTTTAAATCTACTACTTGTCCAGGCTGTTTAAGTTCATCAGGTTGATCGGACATCCCTAAGACAAATGTATTTATCTTTTGTGTGACAGTTGTCATTAGCGTCTCAGTGCTTGATAAGGTTTAAATGGTTGATAAGCTGAATCATCTGGCCATCCCATAAAGGAATGATCCCCTTGATTACACTCATACTCTACACATGCAGCTCTTGCTTGCATCTCATATGCTGCTAACATTTTCTGTAATTGAGGATTAGCAATTAACTGAGCTGCTGCTCTAGTAGAAGCTCGGTATATAATATACCTTTGGAATGGTGTAGGCATGTCTTCAAATGCCATAAGTCGTACAACATTAACATAGAAATAAGTATCATCTGGAAACTCAAATGTATGATTGGTTTTATCGTACAGTTTCCAAATGCCACCTTCTTTTCTTCGTACAAAAACACGAGTACGATCCCATTCATCTGCGTTATCTATTTGAATTATATCTGAATCAATGTGAAATTTATCACCTGTTTTATTTGTATATTTTACATGATCCTCTTTATTAAATACCCATCCCTCATTCTGTACATCTTGATTAGTTTCTTTTAAAATATTATAAATAAAAGAAATCTCTGGGTTATCAAAATCTATTGCTGAGATAGGGGATTGACCGATGCTACCAAGAATTGCATTCACAGCGGATAGTTCGGTATCGATGGTTACAGTCGTGGTAGTCATAAGTATGAATATTTGTGAATAAAAAAAGGGGGCGTGAGAACCCCCTTATTCGTTAGTTGTACTGAGCTGTAACGACTGCACAAGTGTCAAGGACACCTGAACCGCCTACAGTAGCATAAGCTAAACGTAAGTTTTTAGTTGTTGAGGCAACCGCTGATGGGGTGCCTGATTTACTTGTATCAGATGGAGAGATACGGGTCTCTGTTCCTTGACAAGAACCGTACTCACCAACTGCTGTTGGTACTGCCATAATATTTTATTAGTTAAGAAACGGTACCTATATTAGCAGGGCTAAGATGCTGTCTCCCATACTCTAGGGGAGTTGGAGGGTCTTTGGTAATAACCTTATCGACCGTACCAATCCCACTAAGAGTACTAGACTGTCCTTTTTCCCTGGTAATCGTTGTTGCGGTACCTGGACGAAGTGACATAATTAGCTACGTGCTGAGGTTAGTTCAATAGCACCTGCAGGGTTAAGTGTGCCTACACCCATTGCGAGGCGTCCTACGAGTACGTCTCCCTGGTATAAAACCGATACATCCCCGCCTGTGACTTGGACTTGAGGTCCAATTGCTTCAACAATACCAGCAGCATCGCGCTGATAGATGAGGCCACAGTGTGTAGAGAAGTCACCATTGTAGGTATTGTTCTCACCAGATACTGGGTTAACGGTTCCTGCCAAGAATGGTAGGTTGTTAGAACGCTTGATCGAGATACCAGCAATTTCAACTAGTCCTTCACCAGAGGTTAGGTTACCTTGATTGTTACCATAGTCTCTGTTGAGGATGTTAGAAGAAACCTGTGATACTAGAGCATAGTATTGACGTGGGTTTAGTACAGCTGTACGCCCTGTCTTTGGAAGATTCTTTTCATCGAGAACCGCTGCGGCTTCGAAGAATGCGTCTACCAATGCTTGAGCATTGTACTCCTTAGTTACACCCAATTCAATCTGAGTACCACCAGGCTCGGGACCAGGAGAAGCAGTGATAGGATGAGCTTCCCTTGCAGCTAGTGCAATAGTACGGAAGACTTTCTTATCATAAGCCTCAGCCAAAGCATGACCGATCTTAGCAGAGATCTCTGATCTCAGTGAGTAATGAGCAAGAGTTTCATCGAGATCATATACGAACGCAGAGCTGATTAGAAGGTCATCGCACTGGATGGTCTTCTCAGCTACTGGAGGATCGCCTGACCCGAGAATGGGTTCGCCTGGAGTATGGTAGGCGGCTTGCATGCGTCCCGTGAAGATGAACTGCAATGATTTGCCGTTCTTCAGGGTACGTCTTTGTACTGTTTCACGTGCGATTGTTGCGCTTTCATAAGCCTTGAACAATTCTCCACTAAACAGTTTCAAATAGGTTGCGTACTTGGTATCATATGCAACTGAACCGGCGGTGTTTGAAGCCGCCTTATTTAGTGCACCAAGTACTGACTGCGTGGCGTTAGCCATTATATTAAAGAGTTTGTATAAGTTTACAGACTCTCAACGTTGAGAAAAATTTTATATTGTTGTGGTCTATCCCACCGTCTAGACAGCTTAAGGGTATCCGCGTACGGGCCGAAAGCCAATTAGTCAGAGGTCCGACACTGAGGTGCCTCTAACCAAGCCTTACCTTGTGAATGAAAGTTCACATGTAAGCCTTCAATGAAAAGGAAAATGGAAAGGAGTCCGAAGACCCCTAACCACAGTTCGTTAAACTTCACTTACCACTTCTTATATGATACGTTAGAACCAGCTAATAGATGGGTGCCAGATCCAGTACCTGTAATCAGTGCAGCTTGGAAAACTAAGTTGCTCTTTGTAGCAGCAGTAACTAGAACATTGAATTCTACACCTAAGAATAAGCCACTAGTAGCAGCGCCAACATCAACTGTAATGATCTCACCAGCACCATCTGCTGAATAAGTACCAGTACCTTCGATGTTAGCAGCAGCTGGGGTATCGGCAGCAGTTGATTCTTCTACACGTGCAGTTACGTCTGTGTAGATAGTTGATGCAACAGCTGTTGAACCATCAGATTGGGCTAAAGTAGCAACTCTGAACTTAAGTTCATTAGTATCATCTGAATCATACCAGATAGTATACTTACCCATTATCCTTTCGTAGCCACCAAGAGGTATGCTCAAATTAGATTCGGTTGCTAGTGTAGTGCTAGCTAGATCAGAACCATCATTTGCTAAGATCTTTTGTTTGAAACCTTCAGCAGAATGAACGACTGTTCCGTATGTTGTATTGTTATAAAAAGGCGCCATAATAAAATGTTATTGAGAAAGTGAACTCCCGCAGTTCCGCTACGGGAGACATGTTAGTTTTGTGTGATTGCGCACGCTTAGTTAGAAGTTATACTTGACACCAAGTTTGGTGCCGTATGCGTTATCAGCATCTTCATCGGTAATGAATGATACTTCACCATACACATCGAGCTTCTCAGATGCAGCTACGGAAGCTCCGAGCTTACCTGAGAATTCATTGGTACCATCTACGCCGTCTGCTCCGGTGATGGCAGGTCCACCTTGGATGTAGTATCCTAAGTCACCTACGTCTCCTTCGTATCCAACGTGAAAGTCAGTCGTACGGGAAGTAT
>VTLG01008674.1_pt1 | contig 19204 bp, 28 predicted proteins | sample 4694571 | NCBI WGS metagenome assembly VTLG01 (sample SAMN12604809, study PRJNA352737) | marine metagenome | biome: ENVO:00000447; feature: ENVO:00000209|ENVO:00000569|ENVO:01000036; material: ENVO:00002151; isolation source: viral sequences binned using virsorter ...
GCTACGTAAGTAGTTTTAGCGGGTGGGGGAAAACCCCCACCCCTATTTATAGGAGGGCTTCATGCGAGATTCTGTTTTCTACGCTGTTCCAATGACACACTCGGTTTTTTCCCGGTGGGTGTATGGATTCTTACAGTTTTTAACCTATTCATGGCGTGAGGGCGATCTATTAGGATATCGTCCACCAACGATTGTTCATGTCGCACGTCAAGATCTTGTCGATCAATTCCTAAAATCGGACTGTCAATGGCTGTTTTGGGTCGATGATGACGTGGTTCCGCCCAAAGATGCGCTCTGGCAATTGCTCGCACACGACGAGAAGGTCGTGAACGGCCTTGTGCCGTTCAAGGAGCCGCCTTATAACCCAAACTGGTATCTGAACCCTATTTACGATTATTCGCGAGATTCGTGGACGTACGAGGGGTTTTTTAATCCCCCGAGCGATCAACTAGTCGAAATACATAGCGCGGGGCTTGCGTGTAGTCTTATTCATCGCGAAGTGCTTGAGAAAATGGAATACCCGCACTTTACCTTAGATGCTGCTGCTGAGGACCACAGTTTTTGGCGTAAGGTACGCGCTGCCGGATACACGATGTATGGAGATCCTTCTGTTCAGTGTGTCCATATGGGTATTGATGGCGTATCGGCGGGACATTGGCTCGCGTATCAGGAGATGTATCGTCAAAGCCCCTTTTCTATCAGTGGCCCAGATCTTTTAAAGGATTACAATGCGCTTACTAAACGTGATTATACGCTGGCTGTTCGAGCATATCAACCGGAAGACTGGACCGAAGACACCGGCGCAGTCCACTACTTATCACGCGACGCAAACATGGGATTCGCAGAATACATCGCTCGATTGGGCGAAGTGGATGAAAAATCCGTCCTGATTTGGGGCGATCCTCTGGGCACCGTCGCACAGGGGATGCGGGAAAGTAACGCGATTACTCTTGTGCAAGACCCGGAGGTTGACCCGGCATTCGTAAAACAGCGGTTGTTACATGCAAATGTCAAGACACTGCCTGCGTTACCCGACGATATTGAAGAGGAGTTTGATGTCGTTATTGTGCTTGAGGAGTTTTCCAAGACCGATGTAAATACGTTAGATACTCAAATTCGAAAGATATCACACGCGCTGAAGCCCGGTGGTGTGCTATACTTTAATGTGCATAATAAGAGTCATATTGCCCCGAATTGGAATGAGCATCCTGATCTCCCGAACAGGTTAAAAGCTCAGGGACTAGAAATGACTCACTTCGGGGGAAGTGAACTCTCCATTGCAATGAGGAAACCATGAGTGCAGGATACGGTCCTTTGTACTTCCATCGTAATAAAGCGACTGGGATTACTGCTGACAACGCTCAGCTTATAGTAGATATTAGTGATACAACCACGTACCCCCACGATGCGACGGGCGGTATAGCTTTATATGCGCTTAAGTTCCGTGTTAAGGGCACAGCCGGGAGCGCAGGCAACGCCACGCTTCAGATCGGAATAGTTGAAGAAGCCGATGCCACGGACGGTACATTTGCCATTATTGCCGAGTCTGATCTTATTGCATACAACGAAGAGTATGAATCTGCGTGGATTGAGTTCCCCGGTGGAATCGATCTGCGTATTGTAAGCGGCGCATTAACACAAGCCCGAGCGCCTGTATCTGGTAACCACACGATTCTTCAGACTGATGCTGGCGATCTTGTAGACTCTGAACGAGCTACCAACAAGAGCGCTGGAGCCGGAGACTTGATCGTTCTTCTTGATGAAGGCACTAACGGCGGTACGTACGAGTATGAAGCGATGGCTGTTTGGCGAGAGCTTTAGACGATGGCTACCCCGTGTAGTACTTGGAAAAACGTGAAAGACGCTGGTTGGGACTGGGGTAACATTAAGGGTCTTAGTATGTCGTGGGCTGGATTGATGGCGCATTTTTGTCCTTCGGGTTCCGTTCATAAGGCACAGTCTCGGAGTTTCCGGCATGTAGCTATGCGGAGGCATTAATGCCGTTTGACCTCCATCACGCTTCAAATTCTCCAATTCAGCAGACAGATAACGAGGAAATTGATTACACGATTGATTTCTCCGCTACTCTGGGTACAGGTATCACAGTCGCAAGCGCGGTACAGAAGGTTTATGATCTTACTGAGCGCGAGAAGGATTTTACCTCGACTGCTTCTTCTGGTAGTGTATCGGTAGCTTCACCTAGCTGCACCTGCGAAGTTAAAAGTCTTGAACGGGGTCACAATTACCGATTAGAGATTCTAGCTACGTTTTCAGACGGAGACAAAGTGTTAGCGTATATCATTATTGAGTGTGTGCTGTAATGGCTGCTGCATCTACAGACAGTCTAAGAACAGTGCGTCAGAAATTACTGACATACCTTCGGATTGGGGAAACAAGCTCAGCGACATCGATTGGGGGTGATGCAGAGGAAATTAACGACACGTCACGAATCGAAGATGAGGACTACTGGGTTGGTGGGCAGGTTCATATCACGTCCGGTTCTTTAGAGGGCAGTACGTCCTTTATTCGACACAATCATCCTACGAACGGCGAAATGCACATGTATCCGGCGTTTGGCGGTACTCCTGCTAATGGCATCTCGTATGAGATATATCGACCAAACACGTGGACTAAAGAAGAAATTGACGAAGCTGTTACAGCGGCTGTGGACTGGGCGCGAGAGCGGTTCCTTATTCCACATACTGTAGATAGTATAGATCTTGCGGCTGCAACCTACGAGTATGATCTTCCCTTCCTTGAAATTGTCGCAGCTACGGCTACTAGTGGATCGGCAACAACGATTGTTGATACGTCTGGTGATCTTACACAGGATGATGATCACTGGAATGGATCGCATATAATTGTTACGGCTGACACTGGTGTTGCGGGGAATGTTGGAGAAGTTCGTATTATTAAAGATTTCGATGCTTCGACAGATACTCTTACTCTTGATCACGCGCTCCCCGGAGTAGCCTCATCGGGTACAACCTATCGATTGATTAAGTACCCATTCTCGTATATTCATACCGTTGAGTATCAAGACACGACCAATCAATGGGTTCCACTTAACGCCTTTAATAATGAAGATGCGTGGTCCGTAATTCCGGGTCTATACCCGAGGCTTCGGATAGATTCAGGGTTAGGTATTTCTGGACAGCCTTTAATGATCTATGGGTATCGATATGCGGGTAAAATCAATGTTGAACGTGATCTTGTTGAAGTACCATTTAGTGTTATCGCTCCCTATGTAGAATATTATCTCCGCACAATGCGAGCTAGAGTTGGAGATCGGTCTGATCCACTCGAAGATCGTCGCAGGGCACGAGAAGCGCTTGAAGAAGCAGAAATTCGCCTTGAGCAACAAATGGTGTTGCCTAGCGGCGCTATTGCCCAGTAATGGAAGTCTTGCTTGAGGATGAGCGGATTACCCTCCAAGGTCCGCTACTAGAGCAGCCCATCACTCCGTTCGGAGCTATTTTCGGATCAGGCGAGCAGAAGCGTTCTGACCTCTCCCTTGCGCGACATTACGCATTTGAAGGCTTTAGTGGGGGTCTCGGGATCGAACGTGTAGTTGAACAGCTTGGACAGAGTGATCGTTTTGCTGATCAGGAAGGCATTAATACGATCAAAGGCTCTGAATTTATGCTGGAGACCGAGAAACAAGCGGCTGTAGTTCTTGCTACTGGCATAACACCAACAGGCATAGCTATGGAGTTTGGTGGTGCGTATCTTGTTGTCGGAAGTGACGGTAAGGTTTATCGGTACGCCAGCGAAGCATTCACGGCTGTAGACACTCCTCCAGCGGCTCCTACTGATATGACAATATTCGAGCAGAGCGGCACTGAGTATGCGGTGGTTGCGTACGGTTCTGGCTTTATGTACTCTTCGAATGGTACGTCGTGGACAGACAAGACCGATGACGCGACGTTTTTAACAACCTTTGATAACAAGCTGATCGTGTATGACGATGTTGGTCAACAGATTCGAAGCACATCGAGTATTACGTCGCCCTCATTTACGAATATCGTAACGAATACGCAGGGCACTGCTAGGGCGATGACGGTCTTTAGAGATCAAGAAGGTCAGCCCAGTATTTGGTATTCAACGTCATTAGGGTTATTTCAGATTGATTACGGAAACTCTCGATCCCATTTTGTTTATGATTATACTTCAACTCCGTATGACAATAACGGTAAGCATATGATTGAATACAATGGGCAGCTTCATTTTCCAATGGGACAAGAATTGCTGGCTATCTCGCCTCAAGGTTCCGTGATCTCAACAGGCCCAGATCGTGGTGACGGCATTATCAATTCGAATCACGGTAATCGCATTACGAATATCATCACGCTCCAGAATTTCCTCGTGATCTGTAATACGGACGGATCAGATAAATCTGCCATTCTAATTAATCCCGGCGCGGGGTGGCATGTACACGCATCCGGCAATGCCGGTGGGGATTTTTTACTGCATGAAACATCGTCAGGGACTAGACCTAGACTATGGTTTGCGAATGGAAGTGGTGCGCCAAAATACCAAGAATTCAATGACCAATCTGAACGTAAAATTCCATTTAATGGGCAGACATTTGAAGCGAGTGGGACACTTATTACTCCGTGGATTACGCTTGGATTTCCTGAATTTCCAAAGACTATCTTTTCTGTAGTTGTTTCGGGACGAGATTTTACTGATGATGAGTATATGTTGGTTGAATATCAAGCTGATTATAAAGACGAAGAACAGGAATGGGCTACTTTAGGTCGAACTACTGGGACTGGAACGCGACATGAACTGCTTGTTGATGGTGGGGCTGGACTACAGGTTACGGCGTGTCGATTACGTATTACTGCATATCGAGGAACGATTAAATCCAAATCTCCGATAGGTGATGCTATAATATTAAAGTACTTACCGCAACCGGAAGATAGGTTGAGTTGGATATTAACTATTCCATTATATCGAGATTCATTAACAGGTAAAAATGCCTCGCAAACTATCGCGTGGCTCCGAGCGCTCAAGGCGACGGCGAGAGAGCGTAACATCAAGTTCACGCCGGGGCCGTCAAAGTCGGAAGACGGAGAGTTTTTCGTCCAAATTACCAGTGGACCAATCATTTCGCGTTCCGAGTCAGCCGGGACCGCAAATATTACTGTCGCGGTCCCGATCTAAGCTTACGAAGGTTCGTAAGCTCCCACGAAAATTCACACTACGACGAAGAGGATTCTTCAGGAAATTTAATAAAGATGAATATTGGCATCCACCATCATATTTTGTTGGAACAATACCGGAATGGCAGGTGTACTTATGGTTAACACGCAAAAGAATACGGGGTTGGGAGTTTCAAAGCAGTCTAATGGGGGGACGATTACGACTGGGCGGTATAGTTGCAGACTTTCTCTTCTCGCCGCCGGATTGGAACCCGTCAATGGTATGGCGTGTACAGGGTGAATATTTCCATCTCGCGACTTCAGAAAAGCAGGTTCATGACTTGTTACAACGAATAAAATTGGAGGATCAAGGATTTCAGGTTGTAGATATTTTGGCCCATGATATACTTACAAATCGTGATGCTGCGCTGACAGCAGCGTTAGCAGGTCAACAAATTAAAGCAACGGCGATCCAAATCTAATGGCTACTACAACTAACAAAGCTTGGCAAAAAGATTCCGATACAACTGCTATCGATCAAGATGCCTTCATCAACGCATTTCTAGATGATCTTGATTCATCACTGTTTGGCATTGGTGCAAACAGCGCTAAGCCGGGGTCTCCAGACGAAGGTGATACATTCTACGACACGGATGCGAGTCGGTTTATTAAATATAATGGCTCTACATGGGTTCAACTCATGCCCGACGCTGCGAACGCTATCGACAGTGATCATTATGTAGACGGGTCGATAGACACCGTTCACTTATCCGCAGATGCTGTTACCGGAGCTAAGATAGCGGATGATGCGATTGATTCGGAACATTACACTGATGCCTCAATAGATGCGGCTCATATTGCATCGAACGCTGTCACCACAGTTAAGATCAACGCAGACGCAGTTACGGGGGCCAAGATAGCTGACGACGCAATTGACTCAGAGCATTATACCGACGGGTCAATAGATGCCGCACACATAGCCTCAAGCGCTGTCACCACAGCTAAGATCAATGGAGATGCTGTCACCGGAGCCAAGATCGCTGATGATGCGCTGGATAGTGAGCATTATACGGACGGGTCAATAGATTCGGCTCACCTTGCATCGGATGTTGTAACAGGAGCTAAAATCGCAGACGACGCTGTAGATTCTGAGCATTACACGGACGGCTCAATAGACACCGCGCATATCGCGGACAATCAGATCACACTTGCGAAGCAAGCGCACGGTACACAAGGGGGCATCCAGTACTATGCGGCGTCAGGCGCTCCGGCAGAACTCGCTGCCGGAACGGATGGCTACTTCCTCAAGACGCAGGGTACGTCAGCCAACCCTGTATGGGCGGCTAGCTCGTCGGGTCCATCGCAGGCGAACCAAGCTGCGCTGGAAGCCGAAACTAATGAAGACACCTACGCCCCGCCGGATTTAATCAAGCACTCTCCGGGTGTGGCGAAATTCTGGGTCTGCTACAACAATTCGGCGAGTATACAAGACTCGTATAACATGACCAGTATTTCGGACGATGGAACGGGTGCCTCCACAGTGACCATCGCGACCGACTTTTCAAATGCGAATTGGGTTTACCAAGCTAACTGCGATATCAGCGCCGGGTGGCACCGTACAGCCAATTCAAGCTCACGAACAGCAGGAGTGATCACCATGGAAACGAAAGATCAAAACGCCAACCTCGGCGATCCGGGTGGCAATGGCGAGACTGTTATCGTAGGATTTGGAGATCAGTAATCATGGCTCATAAGCGCATTGTGTTCGACAATCCAACAACGGGCCACCTCTCGGTCATTCATCCGGTCTACAATGATCGGCTGCGACCCGACGATGCTACCGACGATGATGTGCTGGACGAGTGCATCCGGCGTAACATCGAGACTGGAGTCCTTCCAGCGGGTGTTGCGTATCGTATTGTAGAAGCGAGTGTAGTCCCTACACAGCGACTGTTTCGTAACGCATGGTCAGATGATGGGGATGAGATTGCTGTTGATATGTCTAAGGCTCGTGATATCCATATGGATGCTATTCGCGTGGACCGCGATAAGAAGTTAACCGAACTCGATGTGACGTTTATGCGAGCCGTCGAGGATGATGACTCCGACGCGCAGAGCGCTGCAAGTGTAGAAAAGCAAGCGCTTCGTGATATACCGGAAACCTTCGACCTTTCATCGGCTTCGACACCTGAACAACTGACGGCTCTCTGGCCTGAAGATTTAGACCGATCCGATAATTAATTGTGAACGGAAATGAACGGACAGAGATTACCGCGCTTACGAAACAAGTAGCTGAATTTCAAGTTGCTGTCACGCGAGTGATAGTACCGAGGGAGGAAATAGATCGAAGAGAAACCAATTTACGTGATAGAATATCATCAAGCGAAAACCGTGCCATGCGATGGGCCGTCAGCTTGGGAGTTCTTAACTTAGGCGGTTGGGTATCATTAGCATGGATGTTAGCGTCTCAGTGATATACCGAGGAGGTACTATGAGTTGTCAGTGCGGCTGTAACACAGCCAATAAGAATAACGTATTAGCAAAGCGATGGTTTAAGGGAGCATTTGCGTCAGCGCTTGTTGCCGCAATTCCGGCCATCCAGATCGCTTTAGAATCGGAAGATTTCAGTAATCTCGTTGGGCCGAGCGTGTCGGCTCTCATTGTGGGGATTTTATTGGCAGCGGATAAGGCGTTCCGCTGGAGAACGTAAGTGTCGTTCCGGGTGGCGGTCGTTTCAGACACGCATCTAGGATCGAAGTTCCAGCAACTCGGCGCACTCCGTAAGTTCTTACGGTTCGCAAAACGCGAAGGTGCGGAGGAGATATTACACGTAGGCGACCTTTTTGAAGGCCGTATGAGCCACAGAGGGTCAGAATTTTTGAGGTTTTTAGACTCTGCAGATGAAATGGTCGATTACGCTGTCGCAAAGTTTCCTGACACTGGATTAAAGACTTCAATCATCACCGGGAACCATGACATCTCTCTCATGAAAGAGAGTGGATACAATCCGGTTCGAGCCGTCAGCCAACAGCGTGACGACTTTAAATTCATTGGCAATGACGAAGCGCACATCTCTATTCACGGGGTTAAGTTTCGATTGTTCCATCCGGGCGGGAGTCCGGGTCTAGCCAAGAGCTATAGGGCACAACAGGAGATCTGGAGGAATGAATCCTCCCCTGATATCCTGCTTGTGGGTCACTTCCATTTCTTCAATTCGGTGTATGAGAAGGGAGTCACTGGCATTAACGCTGCGTGTTTCCAATCTCAGACACCGTATGAGAAGGGGAAGAACCTCCATCCAAATGTAGGTGGGGTATTGTTAGACATCCACGACGGCAAGCGTGTAGGCGTTACCTATGTGCCTTACGATACGTTAGATTCGGACTGGTAGTTAGGCTACGGAGAAGTTTTCCCATGCGGCCTCTTGTGCTGAATAACTTGATACTTGCATGACAATTCGCGCATTGCCCGGTTTGCCTAAGCTAACAGGTTCTCCCAGTTCGAACATCTGAAGGAACGCATCCGCTTCATCACGATCCTTGAAATTGACGACAATCTCTTTTGTGGTTACCGTGTGCGTTGATGTGGATTTACTGGGTACGATCTCAGGTTCGATAGGTTCTGGTACAGGGTCTTGTGGAAGCGTCATTCCATCTGTCACAGGAATTGGAAGCCTTAGTGCGCCTTCAATATCCGGTTCATAGGGAAGCTCTGATCCTGCACGACGTTTCCTAGCCTGCGCTTCTTTTAACCAATCACTGATACGAATTGCATCCTCGGGTGTCCACTCAGCATCAAGCTCAAAATCTCGTCCAGCCTCAGCCAGTAAATTTGCTGCGAGTGTTGGAGTAAACCCGTGCGACATAGCGATCTCAGATAACATCGTGAGAACTTTAGTCTCTGAGGATTCCATAGCCTGTTCTTCAGTCATACCCTTTACCTGCGAGGCGAATTCTTCCGCAGTTACCTGCGTACCACCACCACGCAATTCAGCGATAAGATCACTCTCATTAATCATGTTGCCTCCTGTTAGTTAAGGCTGTGTGTACAATCTCTACAGCATCTTTAGGATTATCGACAACACGAGCGACACCTGCGCCGCTATCGTTGAGTTCCTTTAGTGTGTAGTCTTGAATCTTTGATGTCTTTCCTGTTGGTGTTTTTACTTCAAACGCGAAAAAAAGTCCCTCACAGCCGCCCAAAATATCGGGTATTCCGGCTCTTGTGATAGCAGACCCATGATACTTAACCCACCATCCGCCCACCTCCGATTGGAGGCGGCGGATAATGGATTGTTGGAGACGGGTCTCTGGATTAGACACCCAGAGCCGTGAACTCCTCGATAAGCTCTTCTGTCTTACCCCATGGGCGGTGATCGACGAAGCGCTTAATCTTAGACTCTAACTGTCCCTTGACAGTCTCACCCTGACGGTTAGTCCAGTCACGACCAACTTCTGCTGCCAGTACAGCCCCGACGTGCTTTCCATTGGCTGAAGACCACGGAACAGCTACCTGCTGTCCCTCAGGGTATTCCATACCATTGAGCGCCTCAGCGAAACTACGTTGGAACCAGTACGATGCCTCAGAATCGACGAACGCTGCAGTAAGCTGCGTTCCGACATGCTCCTCAGCGCCTACCGGACCATCGACAATTTCGAACGTAGCGATTACGCCTTCATTGCCAGAGTTAAACTTGCGCTCCTCTGAATCAATAATCTCTAACTGGTAGTTCCCATCAGGAACGATAGGTCTGCTGAATCCAGATGATCCACGCTGGCTATCCTTAGACTGAAAACTACGATCACTTGCTGGCACGAGTGCCCTCCAATGCTTGGACGATCTTCGTCCATGTGGGGTCATCCATCCTTGCGGGAAGACGACCTGATCTATCTTTTGCGGTGATGACGGGCTTCTCTTGGAAGTCCAATCGCCGCTCCCAACCACCGCCCTCAGCCTTCACGAGTGTGAGACGACCAATGACGGATGTGATCCTGTTGATACCGCGCCATACAGAGTTCACAAATTCTGGTCTGACCTCTGAAATCGTCTTCTGTGACCAGTTTTCTCCAACACCCTGATAGTCGGTATGCTCATGTGCAGTGACAATGAGTGTCACGTCACGCTTTTTCAACTCTTGAAAATGCCTAACCATCATATCACGTACAACCTTATAATGGTTGCCAAAATCCTCATGGGCACCCAACTTTACGAGCGCTTCTCCAGCAAGCATCTCCTGTAGGGTAGACCCTGTGTCGTACGCAATGACATCATACTTCTCAGCGTTACCAGCTTCGAGCCACTCAGACAACCCATACCACTCTTCGAGTGTGTTGAGTCTAACGGTGTCGATAGGTAGCTGGTCAAGAGTTTCAGCACCGCCGAAATCACAATCGATCAGCAGCACTTTTTTCCCTGCGCTATGTGCGGTTCCAATTAAATGCGTTTTACCCGCGCCCGGTTGTGAGTATACGACGAATAGCCGGTGATACGATTGGCTGTTCGCCTTCGTAATCTTCGGCGCTTCTCCGCGAGGCGCTCCCGGTGTATTCGGTGTAGCAGCCTCGACTTCACTCTGCGGAACTGGCATCTGCCCTCCTTACAAATTTGACGAGATCGGCTCGCATGGTAAACACAGCAGCCCCCTCATTAAATATTTCCACAAACGTTGTGTCACCGTATTCATTGACCACACATCGCTGGCCTTCGATTTCAAACGGCTCACTTTCTTCAACACCATGTACCTTATATGTGTATGTCTCCTCTTCGTTAAGATACCGCATGGTAACGATCCCAGTAATCGCTCTTCTCGAACTGTCGTAGTTCTTCTTTAACTAGATCTTCATCTCCCTGTAACTCAGCCCCACAGATACCCTTAAACTGGCATGACGGGCAGGTAAATGGTCCCACAGATCGTGGGAAAACATTAGCTTTAGTCGCGGCATTGATAAACGAATTTGTAGCCCTGATGTCCCGTAGCGCTGTATTAATAATGTTTGGTGTCATACGGATGACGCGCCTGCGGAAAAATGGACTGGGCTTCGAATTTAAGTCCGTAATCTGCCTATCATATTCAGATAGGTTTATTGTTGGATGTTCCCATGATGCCTTTTCAACCGCATCGATGTATTCAAAGACTGTGGTCTCAATAGCACGACTCGATATGCGCGGTCCTTTGCCGTCAGCGTAGGTTCCGTCTGCTCGCGGCTTATCTTTCAATCCAACGACTGAAGGACTAGTCGGAGCTTTCGTTAAGATATAGTCAAAGACTACCTGTTCAATCTGTTCTATGTTCTGACGGTTCCACAACGCTGCGTAGAATGCAAGCTGCGGATCATTGAGTTGGACACTATCGTCAGGGATGCGTCCGGTTGTTTTACGGTCTATTAATGTTAGACCCTCACCAAAGCGCTCATCACGAACGAGAAGGTCCATAATACCTACGTGTCGCCGACCATCGATTTCAACGTCCAATTTATATTCGACACCCTCTACTTCCCAGTCATCATCTTGATACTGGAAACGGTAGGATCGAACGATACGGCGGAGATCGTCGGGAAGCGGGGGAAGAACCTTATCCCCTTTCCCACGGTTCTGGTAAATCGCACGCTGTTCGGCTGTTAATGCGTTCCAGCGCTCCTCGACAAGTGATAGTGCCTTTTCATCTCCCATGCTCTCTGCGTCTTCAAAGAACTTATGGGCTTCAATACCCATACGAAGCGGCGCGGTGAGATGGATAGGTCGAAGGTTATCAATGTAACCAAATCGGTACGCGAGATTACACCGTTGGAACGCCCGTGTAGGTGAAATTGCAATGGGACGAACCACTGGGTCTTCAATCATAAAGCTGCCCTCCATAAGACTAATTATACCATACTATTCTTCGGAATCTTCTTCTTCATCGTACCCGCACCCCAAACAATAGAGCCACTTTCCGTCTTCCTCTAGATAAGAATCGCACTCAGGGCAACGAACACCTGTGAACGTATCCGGTTCCTCATCCGCAAATGCCTTTTCTCTAGCTTCGCTAAATCCGTCCATGTTACTCATGTCCAGTAATCTCCTATTGTCCATTCTGCCTCAAGAGGAATGGGTGCTGAAAAATCGAAATGCAGATTCAAAACTGTCAATGCGTCATCCATTAATGTAGCTACAATATTTTCTCCTGTTCCTATTGGTTGTTCCCATACCACAGAGTCATGGACCGATGCTACAACGTAAACATCATCATAATCTTGCAATGCTACCAAGGCTGCGTGTGTGATATCGGCAGCGGGAGATTGGACAAGAAAATTAATCCCCTGTCGTATGGCATGGTACACGGTTTTTGAATCGTTTGAGTTAACGTCTTCTAAGTGTCGTGTTCGTCCGAATATGGTGGTGAGAGATTGGTCGTGTCGGATACGATACTCAGTACGCTCGTGCCATTCTCCAAGGCCGGGGTAGGCGTTAAAGTAAGCATTTCGGGCGGCGTAGGCATCGTCGATTGAGAAGACGGTTCCGTACTCCTTGAAAGCATGTCGGGCAAACTTAGTTGCTCCCATACCGTAGAGGAATCCAAAGTTGATGGCTTTAGCTCGTTGTCGTTCTTCATTGTTAACCTTTCCTCCCACAATAGTTTCGGCGGTAGCGGCGTGGATATCCACACCATCGCGAAATAGTTGGGACATGTGTTGATCAGGAGCGATGATTGCTGCCACTCGGAGTTCAACTTGTGAGGCATCCCATGAAACCATCTCATAGCCCTCACGTGGCGTGAACACACGTTTCATCTTGTGTTCGGGGTCACGTGGGACTTGCTGCATGTTGGGATTTTTGGCTGAGTGTCGCCCTGTGTCAGTCAATGGAAAATAGCTCGCATGGATGCGGCCATCTGGCATCACGTAGTCAGGCCACTTGGTAGTGTACTTTACGATCAGCGAACGAATATCTTTCCACTTCCGGTACTGATCAACTATCGGGTATTGACTGCGGAGATGCAGGGTTGCATCTTCACTCACAGATAGTTTCCCTGTGTTTGTCCGTTCGGTTAGTGGCACACCTGACTCAACTAGCCACTTGGCGACTTGTTGGGGCGAGTTAAGATTAACGCCGGGTGCGTGGGGCTTGTAGGTAGTTTCTAGCTCCAACAGATACTCATGCAATTCAGTATTGACACGGTGATCAAAGCCAATACCATTATACTCCATATCACCCACGGCTTGACTAAATTCCATAATGAATTTGAAGTAAGGTTCATTGGCACGGTACTGCCAAAGCTGATACAGGGCATAGGTGTACTTACAATCTAATGCACAGTATTCCGAGTAGGACTCCCACGGCTCATTTACATAGTCAATATCCTCTCCGTATGCTGGAGCATTGAATAGTAACTGTGCGAGCGCCTCTAACCCTGTAGGCTGTCCTTCATCAACGTAATGGGCAAGGAGCATGGTATCGATAATGAAATGCCCTTCAAACCCATATGCCTTGCGGAGCCAGTTACGCTCAAACTTTGCGTTATGTGCGATCAGAGGTTTTGATTCAAGTATCTTCAATAGGGGTCTAATGTAGGGATCTTTAAATACATAGGCTTCGGTATCGGATAAGGCAACACCGATCATGAGAATACGTGCGCCCTGTGCGTATGGATCTACCTGTCCGGGCGTTTCTATATCAATCACAACGGGGCCGTCGTGTTGTTTAATATGCTCTAGTTCATTATTCATAGCGAGACTTTATGAATCCTCCAATCCAATCCTGCATTTGACGTTTATCTACAACTGCTTGATACATATACTCATCAACCGTCCCACCTGCCTGTAGGAAATAGGTGGTCATGGGTCGTGTTTGTCCGATACGGTCATTTCTCGCGTCGGCTTGTTCTACGTGTGACAGGTCATAATCGATAGAGAAGAAGAATGTGTAGGCTGAGGCGGATAAATCTATGGACTCCGAAGCAGCGGCGAGCGAGCAGATGAGGACTTGCGAAGTTCCATTGATAAATGTTTCGATTGCTTCACGGCGATCATCCGTAGAGTCACTACCTGTGATCGTTCCCAAGCCCACCTGCTTCCCATTAGATAGTGAGGAGTCCTTAAGAGCTTCTGATATTGCCTCGATCTCAGGTCGAAATCTCGCAAAGATAACGACCCGCTCACCGGCTTCCAGTAAGGGTTCGATGTGTTCAACCAAGGCATTGAGTTTGGATTCACCCACCCATATAGTTTCACCGGACGGAGTTCGTGTAAATCCTGCGGTAACTTCGGCAAGCCGCATGAGACGGGGTAGTACGTGGTCGGCCATAACAACTCTCTCAACTGGCAATCCAGTTCGTTCAGATTCACCTTCAACCAATGCCACAAATTCTTTTTCCAGCTTGTCATATATCTCTGTCTCCATTTGAGATAGTGAAACATTAATAATCTGTCGTGTTTTTTTCGGTAGGTATGCGTTTGTACCAGTCGCTTGAGTTCGTCAAGGTTTTTAAAGCGGTACATGAGCCAGTGTTGTGGATAGGGTGCCCAGTCGCCATAAGTCGCCTTAAATCTACTGTAGTTCGTGCCAAAGATCTTCGGGTCAATAAATCGGAAGATGGCATAGTAATCAAATGGTCCTTTCGGGGCAGGTGTCCCGCTTAGCCCCACTCGATAATCAACGCGCTGCCCGACACGATAGAGAAATCGTGAGCGCTTGGATGATGGGCTTTTAATCTTCTGGACTTCATCGCATATGACAAGGGTACGAGATGTTAAGGATTCAAGCATCTGTGTGCGTCTCCATGCCATGTCATAGGTAATGATATGTATGGTCAGCGGGGTATCGATTGCTACATACTCTCGATAAAAGGGAGCCTGTCGTGTTTCTTTATGCTCCATTTGAACGGTAAGATCGTAGTCGAGACCGAAGTTCTTGAGTTCATTTTCCCATACAGATACGGCTGATTTGGTGCAGAAAATCCATACCTGATCAATTTTATCTCGAACGGCTAGGGCACCGGCTACTGAGAGCGCGGATAAGGTTTTCCCTGTGCCCATCTCCATGTGGAGAAGTCCGATCCCTCCCTGCTCCATGATCTGTCGTGCTGCATCAACCTGATGCTTATAGAGCGTAATCGGCGCGTAATATCGTTTCACTGTCCCTCCCATGTGGTATTATAGCAGCCGCACCAGTAAGGAGGGCAACTTGAAAGAATTTCTTCGCCGACTACAGCCGACCCATTTCTCATCCAATGTTCCAGACCGAGAGAATACATGGATAGAGCACCCTGTTCCGCTTGATCTGCCAGACATTGAGGATCTTGTATCGAGAAAGCGTGATGTTTATTTTGCTCCAGTTCATTTTCGTGGGTTGCGTCGTAGTGAGAATGCCGTATTCGTAACGTGGGTATGGGCAGACCTAGACTTTGTACACCCTGAGCGTCTCCAGATACGCCCGACCATTGCATGGCAATCATCGCCCGGACGCTTCCAAGCGTTGTGGGAGTTGGATGCTCCTGTAGAAGCGGCAGAGGCGGCTGAGTGTGGTAAGCGTATGGCCTATGCTGAAGGTGCGGATAAGGGCGGATGGGATATTACGCAAGTGTTGCGCGTACCCGGCACCCGTAACTTTAAGTATCCAAGCGCTCCTGTGGTTGAACTGTTGTGGAGTGAACCGACGACATATACTACGACTACCTTTCATTTTGCGTACCCGGCTGTGCAGGTTGAATCAATGGATACGGAACTGGTGCCTGTTGATGTGCCGATAAGTATGTTGATGAGTAGGCTTGGTGTGACATCTCGTGAATTGCTTGATCGACCTTTAGAGAATGGTGTGGATCGGTCTGATTTCTTATTTCGGATGTCAGCGCAGTTACAGGAAGATGGGTTGTCTCCTGCGGAAACGTATACGCTTGTGAAAGCGTCCCCGTGGAATAAGTTCCGTGGTCGTGAAGATGAGGGGTTACGTCTCTCTCAATGTGTAATGCGTAGTTCCGTGGCTGGTGCCGTTGCATTAGATGAGGCTCCTAATGAGTCGGAGTTCATGTGGTTGTCGGAGTTGCTGGCAAATCAGCCCACGGATGCTGGATGGTTGATTAAAGATGTCTGGCACGCTGATGCTTGGGGTATTGTGGGTGGTGAGGCCAAGAGTCATAAATCCATGTTGACGCTGGAAATGGCTATTGCCGTTGCCAGTGGTGAGCCGTTCCTTGGTAAGTTTGAGGTTCATCGTAATGGGCCGGTCTTGATTATTCAGGAAGAGAATGATGCGGATTATTACTTGCCTGATCTTATGTATAAAATGCTGCGCGAGCGCGGATTGTTTCCATCCCCTGCGATCTGGACTGAGGGACGGGATCGACAACTGGCTCCTACTCGTAATCTGCCCATACGTTTTCTTAATCAGAGTGGGTTTAATCTCACTGATCCTGAGCATTTGGAGCGTGTGCGTGATGAGGTTGAGCGTATCCGTCCGGTATTGATAATTTTTGATCCGTTGTATTCTATGTTGGGCGGTGTCGATGAGACTAAGGCCCATGAGGTGCGTCCTATTCTTAATTGGTTGCGTAAGTTGAGTAAGGATTCTAGTGCTGCTGTGGTGGTGTGTCATCATTGGCGTAAGAAGCAAGGTAAGTCGGATACGTCACGCGCTGGACAACGGTTGAGCGGTAGTAATAATTTTCATAATTGGATTGTGTGCGGGTTGTATGTTGAGCGTCCTACTGATAAAAAGGCACAGGTCATTGTGCAACGTGAGTTTCGACGTGCTTCGGTTCCCGGTCAGTTGACTATTGATTTTGATATTGGTGAATGGGGTGATCTTGATGCGTATGCAACGAAAATATCGAACGGAGAATCTCACGCACCCTAGCAAGTGTTGTGTTGACAGTTTGTTTCGCTATCTTACATATATCCATTATTTCTGTATATGAGTATCCTTGTACGAATAGGTGAAAGATTTCAGCTTGTCTATTTGTCAACTCTTCTTCAATTCGGAGTATAGATGCGGGATCTGATATATGAGTATGTGGTTCGGTGTATTTGATATATATTGATTCGTATTTCGTATCAGCCATTTTGGAGTGTCTGATTCGTCCTAATGCTCGCATTTTTACCATTTGGCACAGGAGGGGGAAGGTATCGCGTTCAGTGTCGAACCTGTGCGGATTCGATAACAGTGTGATATAGGTTTCTTGTAATATATCTTCTCGTTCCTCCCTTGAAATGCGGTTGAAATTATTATATAGATATCCCTTCAGCTTGCTGTCTTGGGTTTTGAATATCTCTTCTACTTCTTGGTGTGTCAAGTGTGTCCTCCCGGATCTATGTGTGAACGGGTATTCCTGTGTTGATTTTATAACTGGCTTCGGCTATGTATCTCGTGAATAAGAATATGCCGACGGATATGGTAATGATATGGAATGTGAGGATTCTGAAGAGGTTTAGCATACTATGTTAGAGTTGCTCCATCGGTATGGTAGATTGGCGGCTATTTCTAAAACTGTGTGCCAATTAAGAACGAATGTATCCCAGTTTGATCTTTTGAAATCATTAGGGAAGTCTTTATCATAGGCTCCAAGTTGACCGGCTTCGAGTTGATATATGTATACGTTACCTGATTTAGTATGGGCTGTTAATCGTGTACCATATTCACTGAAGCATTGACCTTTTAGATTAGTGATCTCTTCTTTAATGTGATTATTAATTTTGAAGATGAGATCTGATTTGGGTGTGTATGTGCCTCCGAATACATATATGTTTAGATTATGGTCACGTTCAGGCATATCTATATTCTCCAAAGAGTGCTTGTTGTAGGATTACATCACCTATTTCGTCATCCATGTTATCGTTTAAGCAATGTTTGCACATGTCATGTTCTACTCCGTAGTCTGCAATTGCATTTATAAGATTTTCACGGGTAAGTATATGTGCAGAAGAGTCCTCGATTGCTTGAAATTTTACTTCGAGGTTATGGATAACTGCATCTGCAAGGGTATCGTGTTTAGGCATTCTTTCTATACCTTTTATACTTCTTATTGCTACCATTGCGATCCATTGATTGCTTATACCGCTGAGTGCTGAAGTTAATACGTTGTCAATGAGTTCTTTCTTTTCATTGTCAATTAGCATGGTATACCTCCATTTGTGCTTCTATATTGCATAATTCTTCCATGGATTTGTTTAGAGATTCTATGTCTTTAGGAATGTCTTCTCCTTCGGATACGATATATCTAAATCCAAGGTTGTCATTGTGGACAATTACTTGAGAATTATCGTGTAGGGTGACGAGATTATATATATCAACATATCCTGTATCATCTCCAAAGTCCCATACTTCATCATAGAATCCTTCTAGAACTATTTTAAATGCTTCGTTTAGTCTCAGATCTAGTTCATCCATCTTCAATTAACTCTCTTATGCTTCCTAGCCAGTATGAGCCTTTGTAGGATTCAGCATCGTTCTTACGTTCGATATTTTTCCTTTCTCTCCATCTTCGTTCTTGATCTTCTTGGGCTAGACGTTCTTGATCTTCTTTTGTTTGATCCACTAGATTTCTTTCTCATTAATGACTTGTATTTCCCATTCATCTGATTCTTCTTCATCACCGGGGTCATCTGGTTCGTATACCCATGCTCCTGTTTCTTCGTTGTTGTAATAGTTATCACTGGAAATAGCATCTTCGGCTATGAGTTTGTTGATTTTCTTTTCAGCGTCAAGTTCTGATTCAGCTTTAATGACGAATGTTCCATACTGTGAATAGTGTGTCAATCTGTAAAGCTCGACTTCGAATTCCTTCATGTTAGTCTCTTTCTGAGGTGAATTCATGAATGATTTTCTTATCTTTTATGCTGTAAATTTGGCAGATTAGGTAACCATTACGGTTTTTAAATGCGTTAATTCGATATGGGTTATCGATATCTCCTTTCACTCGCTGATAGATGTTTAGTTGAAATCCTCCATCTTTGCTTCGCGGTCCTCCTGAGAGTGGTGTTTTACGTCCATCCACATCGGCTTCGATCCACCAGTTCCTAACTGCCATTGAACTTGTCCTTTTTGGATATTCGAGCTATATCTGTGTATAGATCTGTTACTTCTGC
>VTLG01009782.1_pt1 | contig 19202 bp, 22 predicted proteins | sample 4694571 | NCBI WGS metagenome assembly VTLG01 (sample SAMN12604809, study PRJNA352737) | marine metagenome | biome: ENVO:00000447; feature: ENVO:00000209|ENVO:00000569|ENVO:01000036; material: ENVO:00002151; isolation source: viral sequences binned using virsorter ...
GAATAAAGCAATATGAAGCATTTCTATCATTACAGTCAGATGCTCTTGGCACAAATGATGTAAGTGGAACATTGTATAAATTAAGAGTACCAGAAGTTAATGATATTGATTTTTCGGCAGGATTTCAAACTGCTGATGTTGAGAGAACTGGTCAAAGAGTTTTAAGACCTACAGATCATATTAAAACATATAAAGGTGGTACTTTTACATGGGCTTTTTCCGACTTGGTAGTAGAAAATGAAGCATTACTTCAACTTTTATTACAGTTGGTAAGTGAAGATGATTCTCCATCTGGAACTGTTGCAATGACAGGGAATCAAGGAACTGTAGCCTACGAACAAGGTGCAACTACAGGAGAATATGCTTGTTTAGTTTTATCTTCTCCTGATACATCCCATGATAGATTGATGCACAGTTCTATATTACAAGAACTTACTTTGAGCATGAGTCCTGATAACAATGGTGGCTTATTGACAGCAAGTGGAACTTTTTGGAGTGGTTATCAACCAGTTATAGGAGCAGAAAGTACAGCCGCTGATGCTACCGCTGTAGATTGGTCTAAAGGGTTCTTTGATTGTACAACTTCCCAACTGGGTGGAGATGATGTTGTTATGAACAACTTTGAATTAACAATATCTAATCCTGCAACAAGAGTTGGATATGAAACTGTAAACAGCATTGCTGGAGAACCATCTTCTTATATGAGGGGTGGACAAATATCAGTTACGGGAAGTCTTGGTGCAAAATTAGATGATAATACAGCACAGATTATTACAGAAGATTTCCTCATTGGAACTTCTGCTAATGTTAGTATAGGAGATGGATCGGCAATAGATTTTGATATACCAACAGCTAAATATACAGGTCATACAAATTCAAATGCTGATGGTGCTGTATTTATTGATCTTCCATTTATGGGTACGGCTGATGGTTCAGGTGCATTGGTTACTATTATTGCTACTTAATTATGGATAAAATAAAACTAAAAACAGGTCGTGAAGTAGGTATCAAGGATATTTCCTTAGATGAGCGTGATGAAATGCTCGATAGTGTTGAGTATGTTTATGATGATAAGGGTAATGTATCTGGCGTTAAGATGATGCACTCTACTATAACCAAATGGCTCAGGTTCGGGCTAAATGGTAAGGCGGATGATAAGTATATCCTTGGATTAACTTTTGATGAGAGAACTGAGATCTTCCTCAAGATGCAGGAGAAACTGCTGACGGGGGAAGGGAACGCCTCCAGCTCGAAATAAACATCCATGCGGATTGGTGTGGGGGTTGTAGGTATCATACATATCCGTATGAGGCTCAACTGCCTGTTCGCATAGATGGAAAGCTTGAAGTTCGAGAATTTAAAAATGATGAAGATGTATGGAAAGTAATTGATTTACTAATAGAAGAGGTACAGGAGTTAAATGCAAAAGGCAAGGAGTTTGATATCGCTAAATCCGTCAATGCTCAGTTGCCTTTTTTTTGTTGTAAAAATGTAGTACATGATAAAAAGATACAAAAAGATATTGAAAGATACATATACAGCGAGCAGTTCGGTATATCACCGTATCCGGGCAGTTATGGTGAGCAACCTGCGAAATGGGTTGATCGAGCCTTTATTATCAAAAATACGCTCGCTAAAAGACAAAGGGATCAGATAGATGGCACAAGAAAAGATAATAATTAAGTTTGAGCCTTCGGGCGATAAAAGATTAGTTTCTGCGATAAATGCACTCAGGGATGCACAAATAAGCCTTGAAACTAAAACCAAAAAAGTTAAGAAAACATTTACCGACCTTAATCCAAAGATGCTTCAAATTCATTCAAGTTTAAAATTGCAGGGTAAAAGTTGGACAGCATTAGGGGTAAGTGTAAAAATTGGAACAGCAGCATTAAAGGGCAATAAAAATGCTATTTCTATGGTTAATGCAAGATTACAGGCTCTCGGTATAACGCAGGCACAGGTTAATAAAGGTGCGCTTCTTGGCGTGCGAAACAATCGTCTGCTTGCGAACTCCTTTGCGACTCTTCGCTCTCAACTTCTTCTTGTTTCCTTTGGTGCAATGCTTATTGAAAGGGCATTTGTTTCTCTTGTTAAGGCTCACGGCAGGCAGGAAGCTGCGAATGAGAAACTGAGAGTAGGACTTGGAAATGTTCAAGGGACTACCGAGGGTGTAACACAGAGATTGGTTGATTATTCGGCTGCTCTGCAACAAACTACCGCCTTTGGTGATGAGATGATAACTACTGGCATGGTGCAGTTCACCACATTTGGGCTAAACGAAAAGGCGATGAAATCCTTAACGCCGCAGGTATTAAATGTTGCTCGTGCGATCCAGACTGTTAGCGGTACAATGCCTGATTTAAATTCATTATTTATAGCATTTGGTAAAGCCACTACTACCGGAATTGGGACACTTACAAGATATGGTGTTGTATTAACGGAAACCGAAAGAGCTCAATTATCATCAATGGATGCGAATGAAAGTGCTGTTAAAATAGCAGAAATACTTGAAAGGCAATATGGTGGACTTGCTGATGCTTATGCGAAAACTACTGCTGGGATGCTGGAGGCGGCGGCATTAGCTCGTGGAGATGCAGCAGAAGCCCTTGGTGAGGTTTTAGCCCCTGCTGTTTTAGCAGTATCAAAAGGCTTAAAGGCAATGTTTGAGGCACTAACAGTAGAAAGAATTAGAGCTTATACTACTGCGATTGGTTTAGCGGCTGCTGGAACAATATTATATAAAGGCATAATGTTAGGAACAACTGGAATATTAAAGAAGGCTGCTGCAGCACAAGTTCTTCTTAATAAGGCAATAAGGAAAAACCCATTTTTATTAATAGCTTCTGTGGCGGCTGTTGCAACGGGGGCATTGCTTGATTATTTTGGTGTATTTGATGATGGTAATAAAACATTGACTGATGCTGAAAAGAAACTAAAAAAGTTCAATGCAGCATTAGAAGAGGATATAAGGTTACGCAAGGAGTGGAAAGAGGTTCAAAGAGGTAGCGTGGATGCCCTACAAAAACGGCTTGATCTCTTAAATGCAACATCTCTGGTGGAAAAAATGCTTATAGAATTAGGGCACGATGCAAGCATTTTAGAATTAGAGCTAATAAGTAAAATTGCTGGTAAAATTAAAGCCATCAAGGAAGAAGAGGAACACAAAAAAAAGATTATAGAATTAGATAAGAAAATTGCGGATGGGGAAAAGGCTGTTGCGGAGGCAGAGAAAAAGCGAAACTTACAGAAAATAAACAAAGAGCTAAAGGATTTAAAAGAAGAGAAAAAGGAATTAGAGCAACAAGTTAAAGATGAGATAGAAGCACAAAAAGAACTTGATGCAATAGATAAAAAATTGATAGAAACTCTAAAGGCTATGGATGCTGCAAATAATAGACTCATGGTAACCAGTTTGGAGCAAAATGCTCTTCTCGATAGCACGATAACCCTTACAGAAAAAATAGCAATCAATGATGAAAAATGGGCACAAGCTCAAGCCAAAGTTACTGCCGCACAAGATGCATTTGATATTGTTGGGTATGAGGCGGCACAAGCTGAACTTAATGAAGTAAAAAAAGAAAGTATATCATTAAAATTACAAGAACTTGACCAAGAAACACAGGGATTAATTTTAGCACAGAATAGGGCTGTTTTAGATAGAAGTAAATCAAAAATAGATGCAGAGCAGGAAATAATAAATATTAAAAGAAACATGCTTGATGAAAAATATTATGGTATACTCCATTCTGACACAGCACCGGCAGCTGAACGGTTGTCTTATAAACAACTTGTATTAGAATTGGATGAAGAGCAAAATGAACTTGATGAGAAAAAAATAGCCCTAAAGCAAGCATTAATTGATGTTCAAATCAATGGAGCAGCACAAGTGGTGGCCTCTACTGAAACTGCTATTGGTGCAATACAGGCTAACTGGAATGCTGTTGATTCTAAAAACAAAAAAGAAGAGATTGCAGAGGCTAAAAAAATAAAAAATAAGCGAACACGAGAGGCAGCATTAGATAAGATTGAAGAAAAATATGCGGCAAAGGCGTTAGATAGAGCAAAAAAATTAAAGGGTTGGAAGTTGGCAACTGCAATATCAAATGTAGCACTCGGTATCACACAAACATGGAGAGATGACAGCATGCCCCCATGGGCAAAGGTTGCAATGACGATAGCACAGGCTGCGGCTGGAGCTGCTCAAATTGCAACAATATCGGGTTCGGAATTTGCACAGGGTGGATTAGTAGGCGGGCGTAGACACTCTCAGGGCGGTACTATGATAGAAGCCGAACAAGGTGAGTTTGTTATGAGCCGTAGTGCAGTAGATAGCGTAGGCTTGGAAAACTTAAACCGGATGAATGAAGGTGGTGGCGGTGGTGCTATAACCGTGAATGTATCCGGTAATGTTATGAGTCAAGATTATGTAGAAGGTGAACTCGCTAACCAAATCAAAGATGCCATAAGAAGAGGCGAGGATTTTGGAATTAGTTAAATATAAAATAGTAAAATTTCTACTTGATCTGAATGTAGTTTTGGGTAAAAAACTCGTTTTAATGGTGGCTAAACATGAGGCTGATGATTATGCCGTTAAAAATGAGAAGATGGATTTAAGGACTATTCCTGCTCGAATTAAAAAGGTTATATTGCACGATCAGAGCATTATTGATGCAAGATGGAATGAATGCCAGAATTGTGAGCATCTTATCAAGGCTACCAGTTCATGCAAAAAGTGTGGATGCTTTATGAAGGTCAAGACAAAGATTTCAACAGCCAGATGCCCAATCGGGAAGTGGGGAAAAGAATACAATTTTATAGAGGGTAAAAGTGCCATCCCTGCCAACTAATTTTAATAATGACATACAGGGTAGTGATTTAAATTTATTTCCTATTGTAGTTATTGGAAACTGGCCAAGCGATACCGCTAATCCTGATGGTGTTGGTTGGGGTGAGGGTAATTGGAGTACATGGATAAAGAATTGTATTGTATTAAGTACAAACGAGTTTTCCTTTGTTGCCCCTTTAGGTGATGGTAATACTGTTCATTGCCTACCATTGCTTTCAAATGTCCCATCTTTAAAGGAAAGTATAGATATTGAAAAACGACATTACAAGATTTCACATGTAACGCTTCAATTAAGCAATTTTCCCTATAATAGTACTCGTCTTTCAGGTGTTATAGCAAGTCCATCAACTGATGCAACCAACAATAGGATACTTAACACCTCACTTTCTAATGTTGAATGTAGAATATTCTGGTGGTCGCCTTCAACAACATGGCTTGAGCCTATAGATATAACTTCAAACCTCGAATTAAATCCCAGTTACACTGGTGAACCACCAGTATCTTCTGCTTTACAGATCTATTATGGGAATATCCGTAAATATACCCACAGCGATGAAAAAGTTACATTAAATATAGAAGATCGCAGTCAGTCTAAATTGCATAAATATTTACCACTCGAAAAACATTATCTAACGGAAGATAATGCTCCCGAAAAATATATAAACAAACCAATACCGATGGTATATGGTCATGTAGATAGAAGTCCAGTTGCGTTGTCAATGTCTGAAGAGAGGGGCGAATACTATGTACTTCCAGATACTGATGCATCTGGTTGTTATATAGAAGAAACAGGATACCCGGATGACACATACGAGGTTAATCATTCCCAGTATGGTGTTTTTTTAGAAATGTATAGAGATGAAAAATATGTTTCTGTTATACGGGATGCAGGCAACTCTGAACAGTTTCCTCATATTGGTGGAGTAAATAATCCATTAGAACGCTATGGTTATGCAGAGGGTTTACAGTATCATGTTGAAGCTGACCGCAGAAGTCTTACAATATTCAATAAAAGAGATCCATTCGTTAGCCCAGCGGATAGCAATGATGATGCAATAGAGGGAATTAATCCTATTGGTGATGACAAAGCTTTTGTGGTATTCATCACAGAGCCGATAATAAAACTATATCAAGAGGCTGATGATTATCAATGGCATAATTGGTGGGGCTTCCTTATAAGGACAGTTAATGTGCATCATTATCCTACGACTATAGGTATATGGACTGATCTCAGGTGGGAAAATCCGGGCGGAGGAGAATACTCAGATAATAATAACCTTACCGGTCAGGTAGCCGATGCTTGGGAATATGCCGAACAATACATATTTCCAAGCCCCCCCGTTGTATCAGAATATCTTATAAAGTCATATATGTATGGGACTTTTTCACTTACAAATTTTTCTGATAATTACGGAGCTAATAATCATGTAGAACATCCATCTTTCGCTTATGCTAATTGTGGTTTTTTTAATTCAAGGGGTTTTGCTTATCCAATATATAATTATAATTATCATATTGATCCTAATGGCGAACAGCTACCAAGCACAGCTGTGATGACATGGGGTCTTGGTGAGGGTTACCAAAATACAGATCATTATACACATGTGCAAGAATGGATAGAATCCCCTGAACTTTCTTTTAAGATAAATGTCCGCCTTGTAACTGATCAGCTTCACCAAAACGTGGCAAATACAACTACTGTTAAGACAAAATTAGATATAACCCACTGGTATCAGGAAACTTATTTTCTGATAGACAAATTTATTGGATCAGATTTCTTTGTTAATGTAAGAGGCAGGCTGGGCGAAACTCCTACAATGCCAAAAATCATCAATGACATAATGACAAATGAGCTTGGACACGCTGTCATAGATGACCCGGAATATAATACTTGGGCATACGCTTTTACTATAGACAAGAAGATAAATTCTAAAAAACTCATAGAGGGATTAGCCGCCTCCTCTCCTTATATACCACGATTTGATAATATGGGGAATTTTAAGTTTGATATTATTAAAGATAGTTATGATGGAGTAGGGCTTGAAGATCAAAAAATAAAAGAAGTTGATGTTATTGATTTCTCATTCTCAAGAACACCTATAGAAGATGTTTATATGAGAGTAATTCTGAAATGGAATTGGAATTATGGCAAAGAGGAATTTGATAATTCACATACAGCGTCATTAACCCACCCTTTTGGGGATGGGACTTATGACCCCGGATATTATGGCTTTAGTGGTACTCCCGGCTACCCCAGTGATGATTGGGGGTATGGTGAGGCAGAATTAGTTATTGATGATGATCGAGGAAAATATATCAGGAAGTCATCTACGGACACCGCAATTAGGTTTGCTGCTTGGTATTTGAATTGGCACGCTAACCAACACCTTAAAATGAAGGTTAGGTTACCCCTTGCGTATCTCAATCTTGAAATTGGCAAAATTGTGGCTTTTGATGCACTGCTCGGTGGGCTTAAACCCTATGGAATAAGATATACATTTAACGATATAGTAAATGGACAGGATGTTTTTCCATATTTTATGATTCTAAGTACAAATAAAACGCTGGAATTTATTGAAATAGAATGTATCCAAATGCACAATCTATCATTTGGTGCTGCTACAACTTGGGGTTGCACCGACCCTGAAGCTTGTAATTATGACGCAGGATCACCACCAGAAATGGATGATGGAACTTGTATAACAGCCTTTGATCTACATGGTATTAATGCAGATTGCGATGGGTGTTTGCCCGGATACGAGCTTGATAATTGTGGTGATTGTAACCAGCCTGATAGTGGTGATTGGGATGGTTGTTGTGGCCATACAATAGATTGTGCTGGTGTATGTAATGGTGATGCTTATTTAGATAATTGTAGTAATTGTGTAGGTGGAACAACTGGCTTAGAAGCTTGTGTACAGGATTGTGCTGGCACTTGGGGTGGTGATGTAGCCATAAGTGGCTGTGATGATGTATGCGGATCAACAGCAGAGTTGGATATATGTGGCGTCTGTGGTGGTGGCGGGATACCTGATGGTGATTGTGATTGTGATGGTAATATATTTGATGAATGTGGAGTTTGTGGTGGGGATGCAATAAATTGGGCTGACTGTTGTCCAGAGGGTTCGGTTCCCCTGTGGAATGAAACCTGTTATTCGATTATAGATACTACTGAATTAGATCTATCTGGGCAGAGTCTTAATACTGAAATTCTTCCAGCGATTGGGCTGTTAGAAAATCTAACTTATTTGGATTTAAGGGGATGTGAGCTATATGGTGAAATTCCTGAAGAACTCGGACATTTATCAAATTTAACTCATTTATATTTAAGCGACAACAGTCTTGCTCTTGCTGTTCCGGATAGTTTTACAGATCAATCAGCAGAAAAGTATTTAAGCAGTTTAAGGTTTTTAAGAATTGCAAATAATAATATTACATCACTTCCATCACAAATTGGTATTTTAACAACATTAGAAACTATATCGGCAAGTGGCAATTATTTGACAAGTATCCCAAGTAGTATTACATCGTTAGAAAATTTAGAAGAATTGCGTTTAAATGATAACGCTATTACTGAATTGCCAGTCAATATAAACTCTTTAGATAAATTAGAAAAATTATATGTACAAGGGAACGAGCTTACGGCATTGCCAGCCAATATATACGCTTTAGGCAATTTAAGAATATTATATGCTAATGATAATTTAATTACTGACATCATTTTTAATATTGGCGGTTTGACTTCATTAGAAGAATTGCGTTTAAATGATAATGAAATTATGATAGTCCCAGATAGTATATGTGATATTTACAACAATACACTCCTACCGCATGAATTTAAAGTTGAAAACAATCACATATGTGATGAAAATTATATACCAAGTTGCTTATCAGGTGAGGATATTGGTTTACAGGATTGTGCCGATTATGATTATGGTTGCCCTGCTGATCCGGGCGATCTAAATAATGATGGAATTTTGAATATATTAGATATTGTTAAGCTTGCTAATTGCGTTATAGCAGAGGAAGGGGATGTGGATTGTCCAGACCTTCAATACGGTTGTGCTGCTGATATAAATGGAGATGGTATATATAATGTTTTAGATATAGTCGCTCTTGTTAATATGGTGTTAGCCGAATAATGGCTACTTTGTATTATGGATCAGGTGATTGCACAATAGAGGGAACAGAGATTCGTGGTGTTCAAATTAACTATCGTGGTAGATTAGAAATAAACAAAACAGCAAACAATAATTTTGCACTCATAGAGGGCAATAATAAAATAATTATCTTCCCAGTTGGTGAGGGTTATTTAAACAATTTATTTAAATACAGGGGGGAGTTTAAGGTATTATCTGTTACGGTTGCCGGAAAGAGTGGCGAGAGGATACAGACTTCCATAAAAAGAGTAATGGATTATTCTGAATTATTAGAAAGTAATGCAGAGGATCTTACCGTTAAAGCAGAGGATATATCTGCTGGACATATTAGTGGTGGTACAGTAAGTAAGCCCAGATTACTGCGAAAAACGATAGACAATCTCAATTCCGCTAATATGAATTTATTTTTAAAAGATGGTACTCCATACTCAGGGGCATTCCATATCCATATTAAAAATGCGATGGCAATGAGTGGTGCTACCCATAGTAAAGATTCGCAGGAATTATATATAAAGAAGATTGAAACTGGTAAATTGGCTTCTACCAAATTCACTCCTGTGGAGCGAAAAACAACCACAAGAAGATCTGCGACTGGAAAAGCCCCCACAACACAGAAAACTTCTGGAGGAGGATATTAATGGCATATCAAAATGTATCAACGCCAATTTTTTATATAAATACTTTAGAGTGGCTGTCAGCATCAAAAGCCTCAGAGCTTCCAACGGATCATTATAGAACACTGCCTGTTAGCCCATCAAGCTATGGAGAGCCAGAAGGCGAGTCATATACTCCTCAACCTGTTCATGGTACATTCTCAGATAAATCTTTCGTTGCCCTTTTGGGACACAATTTACACAAAAGAGATCTTGATCTATACCCGGATACTACCCAATGGCGGTTCTGGGTTAGTGTAATAGCAGATGGGAATTCTCTTGAAGGTGCAACTGGCAAGATAAATTTCAATACATATGGCACTGCATATTATGCTGATTATAATGGTTTTTCTATTGCAACCTTTAATGGTAATGGTATTAGCAATATAGCACTTGGTTCACTAACTCATTTTGAAATAGGATCAATAGTTATGGGTACATATTATGAAATGCCCCATTCTCCTGATCTATCCCTCACCCTAACTCGTGAATATGGTGGGACAAAAACAATAGAAACCAAAGGTGGTGCGAGTTTAAGTAATACGATGTGGTCAAAGGCCGCCAATTGGGGTGATCTGCCTGCATGGGAACTGGGAGGATCTGGCTTTTCAAATAATAATGCTTGGCACATGGCGAAATCAGGTCGCAGGGTTTGGGATTTAAGCTTCTCATACCTTCAGGATTCTGATGTATGGCCAGATACATCCAATATGAATAATTATGAAACAACCCATCCAGATGGGACAATTTGGAGTTCAAGTTCAGGGCTTGCTGTTGATGAAAACGCAGTATTTAATGAGGATACATTTTATAGTCAGGTCATACACAAAACCAATGGAGGACAATTACCATTTATTTTCAATCCAGCCGGGGGTGGAGATAACCCTAATAACAACCCCGATCAATTCGCAATATGTAAGTTTGATATGAAATCATTTCAATTCAAGCAGGTTGCGAATAGTGTTTATAATGTGAAGTGTAAAATTAGGGAAGTTTGGTAGAGCGGGGATCTCTAACCGGAAAGCCTTGTTCAGCAGCATACATAATAACCCGATCTAAATAATCTGAAAATTCTTCCTGCGTAAATTCTGTAGTTGTTTGTACCTTGAAATGGCACTTGCATACATCGTGCATCTCTTCTGGGTGATAGCCACATTGTTGCCCAAATTCCCTCAGTATCGCCCAGTAATAGTTGTTCTGGGCTGTGTTTCGCACATCGGAGGGTCTAATATCAATGTAAGCTTCCCCTTCGCATGCGTGTAAAAACTCACCCACGCCCTCGACATCGTGCCAGTTTATCTTACCTTCTTTTATTTCAGCCGTGAATCTCATAGTGCTGTAGAATGTTCAATCGGAAGATATGCGTTTTCCCTCTCGGCTTGACCACCATTAATTGTTGCCTGAGTTATAGTTTTTTCTACTCTAAATTCAAATTTATAATTACCCTCTTTGTCAGTTATATGCCACATCAATATAATATCATCTGGTATAGAATACAAAAAGCCAAGAGCTGGAATACATAATTTACTACTCATCCACGCCAAACCATCAATTTTCTCGTATGTGACCAGCCATGACCCCCATTTTTTAAAATCATCAAGTGTTGCATTTCTACATTTACTTTCAAATAATCCGGTTGTTACTCCATTTCGCACCATAAATCCATCACATAGGGCTGGGGAATCTTTATCCGTTTCAATTATATCAACATTATATTTTTCTTTAATAGCCCCTAACATCCTATCTTCATAGCGAAGAGATTGTTGTCCTTTTTCAGTTTTTATGTCCAACGAAGTATCTCCTTAATAAGTTAAAAGCATCTTTCCATAAGTTAATATTATAACGGCTTTCAAAGTAGTGTATGCCGTTATTGTGATATTCCGTATGATGATATCTACACAGCGGCACGCATGTATAATCCTTAAAGCCATCCCTGTTCGCACCGCCCATGCCTACTGCTTCCATGTGATGTGCATCAACAGGGGTTTGCCCACATACTGTGCAAGGCTTTTCCTTGATGTGCTTTTCATATTTCTTCGATTGTAATTTCTGTTCTTGGTGTGCCATATAATTTTACTGCTGATAACCAGCTTATCTGCGAATCATCGCATATCATTTGAGGTTGGATGACATCCGCTATCATTTTAACTAAATTATCAAGATCCGGTTTTATGGAATGAAGCTTGATCTTTTTGTATTTATCTTTAACTAAATCTGTTGGTTTGCCCGCCTTTGTTTTAAAGTGATGTTTTGGGCGAGGCATATAGAACTCTGCTTTCAAGTAGATGTTGCCAGCAAGGGGCTGTTTTGGCTTAAAACGGGCAATCTGTAGCCACATCTCTTTCTTATCCCTGCTGGATGGATCATACATACGCCCGTATCTGGTGGATCTGTGCCGCTTAAGTGGCTTTGGATTTCCATTTAAAACGAACTTAATCAACTATCTTTACATATATTGGATTCCACTCGGTACTCCCAAGATCGCTACTACCAGCTTCCAGCGGTGTATATGTGCATGATACTACAAATATCGTAACAAGTGCAGTAAGATATCCCAATGCAAAATACATATATTTCTTCATCTGTTGCTCCTTTAATTCTTTGGGGAGCCTCCGACAGACCCCCCACCTGTTAGGTTTTCACCTTGTAGCTTTCTTATGGTGAAGCGTAACCAATTATTGAGCAGGTAGCAGTTCGGATATATGAATGTGCGGATTCATATAGCTATTCAAGGCCAAATGAAGCGTACCTGCTCAAAACTTACTCATCAATATTTCATCTGTTATAATCTGTAAATCTTTCTGCGTAATTACTAACTTAAATGTTAGATCTGCCTGTAAGCGTTTATACTCAATGCCATCATCATATATCACAATGGTTGGCACAACAATAATCTTCTCCTTTGCTGTGATCTCTGGGTTTAAATCTATATTAACTCTGTATATCTTTGCATCTTGAACAGAAATAGAATCAAGCATGGCCACCTTGTTTATCATATTCCACGATGCCCAATATTCCACAATTGTTATACCGCTACGGGTAGCTACACCAAAATTCTTCTTATTAAGCTCTTTAATCATTGGCTCTTCCTCTGCGAATATAAAACATAATAATAGTAAATATCTCATTTGTCCTCCAGTTTCTCAATATCTTTTTTGATTTCCTCCAAATCTTTTTGTATTTCAGCTATCGAATTTCTCGCCATCTGATCTTTCATATTGTATTCAGTTCTTGATGGTGGCCAAGTTGATGTCGGATCAACTGTATATACTCCCTCTCCTATGGGTGTAAATTTGTTTTCAAGTGCAGTAAATTTCCTCTCTAACTCAATCATGGCAGAATCATCTACATCCTCCAGAGCATCAAACCTTGAATTTAGTTCCGACATAAATCCAAAATAAGTTGTCATTCCAGTAACAAGCAATGATCCAATCCAGATAAGTGTTTTAAGATCAATCTTAAACTTGGATGTTTGCAAGTTATCCATCGTCAAATCTGGTGCTACTGGTGGCGATTGTGGAACATATCCTGCCTGTACTGGTGGAGGTAGAGGTGGCGGAGGTGGTGGTGGAGGTGGAGCTTGAGTATGTAGTGCTTCCTGTAGTTGCCCATCTGTTATCCATGCCCACTGCACCAGTATCTCTCCGAGTTGCATATCTGATTCTTGGGTAGCATTTATAGCAGCATCCAGTTTTTGCTTATCTATAAATCCCTTTTTGATGAGAATATCACCAAGAGGTTTTGCACCTTTAGCCATTAAAATACTTTAAAGAATTTTACAAATTGATAGTTTAGTCCGAATTTAAAATCATAAGCAGGACGCTCCCAGTAGTTTAAATATCTACCCTCTGCGAACAGGCCAAGATTGTTTTGCAACTTAACACCAAATATTGCCCCAAAATCATAATCGTCCCATGCCATCCACATCTCACCCATATACATAAACTTATGATCTTCCATCCCCTTTTCCTGATGTTCTTTTAGATGTGTAGCGTTATGATATGAATATTTATCATGCCCGTAGTGATATGGAAGCCAATTACCCCAGATGTGCATCCACCAGTTCTGGCTGTAATGGTAATAATCAGCTCCAATAACTATAGATGTTTCCCTCTGATGTCCTAAATCTTTCTTTAGATCATCAATATAATTCTCTAATAATTCTGGAAAGTGATAGAGGAAAAACTCTCTATCAGTATAAGCCAATATCTCCCCATTCTCGTCAGCCCAGTACCAATCATATCCCCAGAACTCACCATTTCCCTGCCAAAAAGGGCTGTTATCCATTGCAAATATTTCTTCTGTTTCAGGATCTTGTGCGTATAATTGTAGATTCTCCCATGCAATATCACCCTCACCAGCGAATCCAGCACCTTCAACCCACCACATATTATCGTCCCATCCAAAAGCATCCTCTGCGAAATCCCACCATGAACCCTTGTACCAAGTAGTATCTAAAACAGTTGCAGGAAAGCCATATACTGGATGTTGGCGATGTTTAAACCCAATGCTGAAGTCAAGCCCACCAACATTCTTTTTCAGCCTTAAATCCGCATGGGCATACTCCACATCCTCTAATCCAATCTGTGTAAATCCACCTTTAGCAACAAACCAATTACCTGTATATCGAAGCCATGATTCCTGATTTAAATATTCTTCTCCCCACTGTCTACCTTTAGTCCACTTAATCAGATATTCCCAACCATTTACAGAGCCGAGAGTAGCACTCTGGTTTGGTGACCACTCTGATCCGCTGTACCACTCGCCACCATTCCCTGCTGGTTTTACCCCCTTCTTAGGCTCATATTTGAACCTACCTATTTTTCGCAGACCAAAGGACATCTGGTAATCTGAATCTAAATCCCTTTCCGTTCTCTCTACTTCAAGCTGCCCAGAACCCAAGCCACCAACAATACTGTAGCGATCTTCCTGATACTTTGGAGAATTAACGCTATAACTCACATAGGCAGTTGAATATTTTAAAAAGTTATCGGTGAAATAGCCACAAAAGGCTGTTGATATAAATAGTACAATTATTTTCATTCTTACTCCTTTATTTTAACTGATACTTCAAACAATCTCCTCACATAGTATTGCTTTACAAATCCAACAGCAATAAATATCAGCGATAGATTTATATTCTGCATTATTGATACAGCAATACCCATAAGCGGATAAACAATAAGCTGGGTTATAATAGCAACTCCCCAGCCCGTTAATACTTGAACCACTGACTCTACAAGTGAACCCTTTTTGCCTTGACCTAAATTACTCATCTTTAATACCTCCTAATAATATAAATATAAATATACCTATTAAACATCCTATCCAGCATCCTATTAATAATCCGAGCCAGAACATTATCCAGCCCAGCGTTTATAACCACGCTGTTGCTTATAATGATACCCCCAAACTTCACGCAAGGCACATTTTTCGCACATTTTTTTTATAAACTCCATATTTAAGTAGGAAAACCAGTGGTAAAATTTAGTATTGCGAAACCTCTTATTGCAAAAGTGATCGCATTGTGCCGTCTGTTTTCCGGCATACTTCATATTGCGACTTATATCTTTACCGCTCTCCAACATCATCCTGCTCCCCTACAAAAAAGAACATACATTCCTTGCATAGATTCTTCCCACATGAGGTGCGATTCATCTCTCTCTCTCGCCTTACTGTACCACAATCCCCATCACACAATATCATCTTTGGATGATTGTACTCATCAATACCCATCTCTTTTCTTTCTTGAAAATAATCATATACTTTACTCATTTCTTCTCCTTAATATTTCTTTTATTTCTTCTGGTGAGGCAACATCTTCCTCATTTATAACTGGGTGTATATACCTTTTATAGTTGGATTGGTTATCATCCGATGTTGGATTTTTTCCGCCCCGCATAGACTTTGCCATCCAGTTATTTACAAACTTTTTAAAATTTGACTTGGCTTGGCTGGTGTTTGATAGTAGCCACATTTTCGCACTTTCAAGTTCCTGTTTTATATCCACATTCGGATATGCTTTTTTAAGAGCATCCAGCCACCCACTATCAATTTGCTTAAAGAAATTGTTTACCTTATCTTTATAAGGCTCTGGTTTCTTGCCGTTTAGCTCGGCTTTCATATAATTCTTGATAAGATGGGCGAATACCTTATCAGCATCCGCCCACCGGACTTCCTCGCCCACCTTAATCTGTATCTTAAAACGGGAGATCATCACCTGTATTTACTGTAGCTTGAGGCTTCGTAAATTCTGGTGTTGATGTTGATGTAGAATCTACCTTGCTGTATTTCGCATCTGCTGATGGTGCTGAAAAGCTGAGGCTCATATATCGCTTGCCACTCTCAGCGGTATTCACCCAAGCTGCAATATACATTTTCTGCCCATTAACAAGACAGTTTCCTTTATAATCGGGGTGCTTATCCGATTTCTTTTCTTCTTCTTTAAACAATGCACCTGAGTTATCTTTATTCATGGATTTCACGCTCCTTTTCTCTTGCCTTTTCTTCGGCTTGTTTTTGTAACTTTTGTTCTTTCATTGTTTCTATCATTGCTGATACTTCTTCACGATTCATTTTATCAACACCAGCAACCTTAATTTGCAGCTCATTAGCAATCTCATGCAGTAGGTCTATCTGTTTTTCTGTTGGAGGCTTTTCCCTGTTGATAAAATCATCACTTTCTACATCTGAATATATCCCGTACTCATAAGCATTGATAAGCTTCAAGATTACACGATCCTTCGCACGCTTCTCAGCCATTGCAAAATAGTAATCATTTGTGCAATTTAAAGCATTAGCCTCGCCTGTAGTCCAGATTTTATATTCCGGATTTTCAGCTTTATAGCCAGTAACCACCATTGCAACATCCCCTGTTTTCTTCTGACAGGTTCCAGCCCAAGCGGGTTTCCAGAATTGTTTACCCCATTTGACCTGTTGCACTTTCTCACCATTCTCTGTGATAATTGATGATTCATAGTTTACGATGACCGGGGGATCAAAAATGATCCCCTCGATCTGTGCTATTTTTTCGCAGGCATCGTGAGTAATAATCCACTTGCCGCTATTCTTTCGCAGTTCCCAGAAGTCGTCTTTCTGGAGTTCATATTTATCTGCGAGTTCTTTAATGTTCATGATAGCTCCTTAATATGTGAATAATCTAACTTTGTTTTTTACTAACTCGTTCCAATTATATATTTCTTCTATTGTCCTGAGAAAGTCCTTTGGAGTCGTCTGATCTGTTAGTTTTGAAGATCGTTTTTTTAGTTTTCTTACGAACCTGTTATGGTCATATATTTTATTTTTAAATAATGTATTCATTGCACTTACAAACTCTCTTTTTTTGTAAAAATCGACATAAGGTTTCAGCTCCGTCAGCATTTCAGCTTTCATGATAGCATTTTGATAATCACTGCAAACAAACTTCCCATCCGCAAATATTTGTTCATGCTTTGAATTTAGATTTCCCGATAGTAGACCTAAGCACACCCTTACTCCAAACTTATATTTACGCTTAAAGCTTCTATACTTATAATATTCAGCAAAGCCAAGCTCACAATAAGAATGACAATATTGTGCTGTTGTCCAATTAGATGAATTGGAATTTAATAACTGAAGCATCCTAAGTGTCATCTTGTCTACTACTTGATAATATATGGGAAGTTCAAGGCTTTTGAGAGCCATAAACCTATTTTGCCCATCATATATTCTATGGTGTTTATCAACCACTAACGGAACTGGAAGCTGCGTTTCTCTGAAAGAATTACACAATTTTTCCACATGGTTTGGTCTTATGGCTCTATTGCCGTCTATAAAACTGAACCTTTCATAGTCCCTTGTTACATAAATATAAGAAAAAGTTTTATTTTTCTTGTTCATTTTTAAAATCTCCTGTTGTTTTCTTGTTTTCTGTTGGAAACAAATCTTCTACGGCACAGCCGAGAATATTTGCTATTCTTATTGCTCTTGGCAAGCTGGGTGTTCTGCGACCGCTGATCCAGTTTGACACTTCTGTTGGATGACAACCGATCTGATCCGCAATCCACTTGCCTTTTAACCCATTTTGAGCTAATAATTCTTTTATTCTATTCATTTTATACCTCAATTAATTACCAGCTAACTTAAAAATTGTAATAGACATAGTGCAAGTATTTTATTTCAGGTCGGCAAGATAACATATAGTTATGAAAGGATACATACTGATACGCAAATCGCACCAAGGCGCACCAAATCACACCAAGACGCACCAAAAAAAGTATTTGCTGGTATAAATTTTATAATATAACTTTCACACGCTCGTATTGGTTTGGAACTACGCTTTTTGCGATACGAGTTTTATAAAGCGCTACAAAAAGAGGTCATTTTTCGCAAGCGCAGGGTTGGGCGAAGGTAGTAAGACCCGAAAATAGGCTGGAAATAGCTGAAAGTAACTGCCCGGAGTTATAAATTTCCTTATAATTCTATCCTATTTCCGAAGAACTCAGGTTCAAGCAAGTTATTTCATGATAACTCCAGCTACATCTTGTAGTTATATTGAGGATAGAGCGTATTCCCTGCTGGGAGGTAGGGAAGGCTCTATCTTTAACCTCAGAATCTTGGCTAAGCAAGAATATTAGACATAAAAAAAGGGCAGAATCCGGAGAAACTGCCCTTTTTATTTGTTATAGGAAATTAGAAAGGTTTAATTGTAATTTCACCTTGGGTATTTCCTGTTGTTATTAGACGATAAGTCAGCACATTCTCCCTAAAGGTCTTATCCTTTGGGAAAATTTCGCTGACTTCGTCTTTATACTTATAATCCGGCTTATCATAGCCATGTTTTTTACAACAATGTCCGCAGATTGCATTGCTGCCGATCATAACCCCGCCATGCGAATCTTCACCGTCACTATTGCAAAAATCACAACATACAAAATCACCAATATTAATCGTTTCCATTTTCAATCTCCTTTATTATTATTTTGTGTATATCAGGATAATTCTTCTCAGCATACCAAAAATACGATAAAAACAACTTGATAAGATTTTTAGTAACATCAAAAAATTCGCCTATATCATTACCTCTATACTCCCCTAATCTTTGTACCACCCCATATGTATCTTTAAATCGTATCTTTGGGTTGCCGAAATGTGAAGCCTTAACCTCCTCTTCTTTTTTAATAATCTTATCTTCCCATCTTTTGCGATTTTCTTCGCTTGGTCTATGGGGAGGGAGGGGGGCAATACCTGCCTTTTCGGCTCGCTTTATCCACGAATGCCATTCTCTGCGCTTTTTAAGGATGATCTTTTTATCTTCCTTTTTAAAATTCTCCAGCTTTTCTTCTATGGTTTTGCCACCTGCCCCAGATACATATAGTTTTGCGAATTCTTTGGCTTTTTCATCATTCCACTTCATTTGTTCTCCTTTATTTTTTGTATATAAGCATCAATTTGGTCATATACTTTTTGTTTGTTACCCCTGAAGCCGAACTCTTCTTTTATAATCGCATAAACGCTCCTGCCTCGTCGTTTCATTCCGAGTATCTCAAGTTCAAGCGCCGACCG
>VTLG01011510.1_pt1 | contig 19202 bp, 27 predicted proteins | sample 4694571 | NCBI WGS metagenome assembly VTLG01 (sample SAMN12604809, study PRJNA352737) | marine metagenome | biome: ENVO:00000447; feature: ENVO:00000209|ENVO:00000569|ENVO:01000036; material: ENVO:00002151; isolation source: viral sequences binned using virsorter ...
TGTGTGATCTACAATTCTTGCACCGATTAATCCGTAGGTAATCTGTTCCGCTGTTCCTGCATCGTTGTTTAGATCAAATGAAAGGAAGCTCGCATTAGTCGCTCCAGTTGTCGGTCTGTATAAATTTAAATTGTAAGCATTGTCTCGTTTAATAGTGACGTTGCTAGAAATATGTGCCGTTGCAGAAAACGAAACTGGGCCACCATTAAAGTTAACTCCACCAGAACCTTGGAAATAAGTATCGCCGCTTGTTAGTGTAAAGCCAGCATTGGTAGTTAGACCAGCGGCACTAACAGTACTAGAAGCAATTATTCCTGCTGCGTTTAATGTGCCTGTGAGTGTGCCTCCAGCGAGAGGGAGATAACTTGTAGATACAGACGGGTTTAAATGTATGACACCATTGCCAGCAGTGTTACCAACCCATAGATTTCCGTTAGCGGTATTAACTGCAAGTTCACCAGCGGCCAAACTGCTAGGCGTACCAGTGCTATTGCGTTTAATTTTTATGGTGTTAGCCATTCAACTAAAATGTGCCACCGTCTATTGTGCTGTTTGTATATAACCCGTTAGTAACACTTCCAGCGTTACCAGTGATACTCCCACTAATTGTTGAACTAAAAGTTTTTGTGCCGCCAATCGTCTGATTGCCAGTTGTGTAAACACCGTTTGTAACAGTGTCAGAATTACCCGTCACATTGCCTGTCAGATTTGCGTAAACAGTAGTAAACTCTGCATCACCTAACGTCCCAGAAAACACCTCACTAGAATTAGTTGCATCGGCGATATAAGCGAATCTTCCAGTGTTATCGTTCCTGCCAAAAAAACCAACTTTTGCCGCTGATCCAGTATGCCATTTAAACTCAATGCCCCTGTCTTTATCGTCATCGACTCCAGACCCATCACCTCCAAGAGTAAATATAGGATCGTCAACTGTAACCACTGTTGAGTTAACAGTTGTTGTTGTTCCATTAACTGTCAGCGTCCCTGCTACAGTTAAGTCAGTAAGATTAACTTGATTAGGAAGCCCAATTGTAAAAGTACCACTGCTTTCTGAAACGCTTGTTTCATTGCTTGTCCCTTGAATAGTTAGAGTAGAATCATGGGCCATGTCTGTTGACCCACTTCCATCAGTTACTTTAAAGGCAGTAGTTCCTCCAATCTGTTGAAGTGTTTTGCCTCCAGTGTTATCGGATACTCTTGCTATAAAAAGTTTTTGCGTCCCGTTGTTCCAAGCCAATTCACCGTAATCCAAGTTGTTTATGTTTGGATTAGAAGTACTATTCCAAGTTGGATATTGCCCTCCGCTTGGTGTTCCAAGTGCAGTCCTGTTAATTAAAAGTGTATTTGCCATTAGCTAAATTCTCCTCCGCTTATTGTTTTGTTATCTAATGTTTGTGTGTTGTTTGCAGTTGTTACCTCGTCCCAACTATTTGATTCAGCGACTTTAAATTTGCCATCGTAAGCAACTCCTCCAGCACTCGCTGTAGGCAAGTTGTTTTCAAGCTTTAAGCCCTTAATGTTAGCAGCAGTTTGGTAATTATGAGTTATGTATATTTTTCGTTCTGCCATACTATTTTATCAGTGCTCTAATTCTGGTGTTAATTGAATTCCATTTAATTTTGGTCTTAGTATCAGTGTTCTCAACGTACATCTCAATCCGTTCGACATTGCCGCAATTATCGTCACTATAAACTGTAACGTCAGGGACATAGCCTAATTCATGGTCTACCTCAAACTCACCAGCACCAGTAGCACCGTCTGGATTGTAATGGGCAACTATTTCTGTAGTTGGTTTTTTTTGTTTATCAAAAGTTAATTTATTGTCTCCTGACTCATCAGTTCCTGTTCCTGCTGGCGTAGTAGTTAAAGTTCCAGGCTCTAGCCCATCAACTGTGACACTTATTGAACCTTCGCCGTCACGCATAACCAAGCTGTCATACCCGCTTGCGGAAGTCGCATCTCTTAAAAGTTTATCGTAATAACTGGTGAACTGATTAATTCCTGGTATTTGCAAGTAGAGATTTTTTATCTCTTCTTTTGTCATATTTTTAGAAGCTCCAGCCTCTATTCCTAACGAATCTAATATTGATTTTACTTTAGCTTCAAAAACCGAATCATCTAACAATAAAGAACCATCATTTTTGAGAGTAGCGTCACCAGAAACTGATTGGGCTTTAAGTTTTTTATCACTACCTCCAATTAAAATTTGAGCATCCGTCACTGAATCAAGCTTACTATGCTCAATTTTAGCTTGCCCAGATATGTGTCTGTTTTTAATCGAACTAGGCGTTAATGAATTGTCATTAATCAAATCCTGTTACCTCCAAAAACCATGTGGGTGTTCGTATAATTTGCTCGGTTATATAGTTGTTACCATTCTGACTAAATACTCGCACTTCGCACCACCACCATGTCCCTCGTTTTAAAGCATCAACCCTGTCTAACCCAATCTGAGCAAGTTTAGCGGGTGTAGGATTAGCAACATCCATGACGCAAGTAGTCGCATTAGCTGGAGCGTTAACATTAATTATGTCGCTCATTATATCACCATCGCGACCTTTACCGTTGTTGGTGTCAGTAGCTGAATAAACATGAACAAAAGGTTTTCTTAAAACGCTATATTGAAAGTTTTTTAAACTTGAGCTGCTTATATAGCCACCCATTGATTTTGGCCCTGCTTTCTCAAGATCTGTTGTCATGCACCATCTGAAATCAAATCCACCGCCATGATAATCATGGTTACCAGTAATATTTGTTTGAACCACAAAAGACGTAGTCTTGTTGCGTTCTAGTTTTGGGTTAACTGGCCAGTTAATAAATGCGGGGAGATATCGACGATGCAACACAGCTATGTCATTTTCTGCAATAGGGCCATTAAATGTTCCTGTTAAAGTTACTGCGTTATTATTTCCTCCAGCATGAGTTGCTGTTAGTGTAAAAATTGTACGTTTAGAAGTAACGTAATTATTAGCAGTAACAGATGTTGCAAACTCTAACTCATCACCTATAGATAATTTGTCTGGATACTTGTTAAGAGTGATCGTCCCGTAAGCAGCTTTTCTCCAAACCCTAGTGTTAGCAACTTCGCAAGCAGCTTTTGATGTATGATCAGTTTCTTGCGTAAAATTAGTGTAACATTGAGCTGCATAATTATTTGCAGAAACTCCTCCAGAGTTTGTGCATTTCCGAACATCATCTCCAGTTAAGGGTAAGTCTGTTGTTTCCGATAAGCTTGTAGGGTCTTGTACGATCCCTCCAATAAAACCTGGATTTGAAGATAAATTAGTTATTCCTAAACTCATATTTTATGATGGTACTTCTGCTGAATATCCAATTAAGACATTATTATTTGGCCATCCTGTGAGTGCTAAAACAGCACAGCGACCAGCGGCTAAACGAGTTGGAGGCAAAGATCCGATAAAACGAAGTATACCATTATTAGGTGTTTCAAATGCTAAATGGACTACATTAGTAGAAGTAAGATTGAATATAACCAATTGAACACTTTTAGCGAATAGTGGAGCAGAGTTCCCAGGCAAATTACTAAATGCAATTGTAAGTGTGTACTCGCCGCTTGAAGGAGTTGAACAAGCAATTGCTTGAATTGGATTACCATCAAAATCAATTGTCTTAGTTGTATTGGCAGTGAGTGATGTTGTTGTTAAATCTGTTAAAGCTGATTTAGTGGTAAATGTGCTTTTTAACAAATTAGAAACACTAACTCTTCTTATGTTATCAGCATTACCAACACCTTCTGAATCGCCAGAATCTTGGCTGACATTGCACAACAATAAATGATCATTTGCTGCTACCTCTTCTTGTGTCCAAGTTCCTCCAGCATCAGTACAAGCCGATATAGATCTTTTAGTGGCATCCTTGTTGTTGTTTATAGTGCAAAAACCCATGTCTCTTGCACCGCGAATAATGTTTGTGTCCTGGTGTTTAAGCAGCTTGTCACTATCTATCGTGTTATCACTTGGAGTAATACCAGTGGTTGCATTAATCGATCCCCCTTGATTGGCTCCAGTTGTTGGGATCGATACAGGAGCTATCGCTTTTAAAGAGCTGTTTGATGAGTTGTTGGTTGTTGCATGACCCATTATTATTGAAGATGCGGCAACTCCTTCTAATTTCGACAATGCTATTCCGGCATCGGCTGCAACCTCACCATTACTTAATGTGTTTTCAATTGTTACAGCAGGGTTAGCTGCGTTTCTAAGCTTGGCTCTTGTGATGTTTTCAGAATCTGGGAATGTTTCTCCAGGCACTACTTTTGCGGTTAATGGCATTTATTTATCTCCTTGTTGTAATTGTTGTTGCGTCAGGTATTCCTGACACCTCGGTGCTTTTAATTTCTGTTACACCTTTAGTGTTTTTAATTTTAAGCTGTAGAAAACTTCCTTTAAGATTAAAACTTTTTTTCTGCAATGAATCCTGTCTTTTATCTGGATCAACTCCGTTTGTTTTTGGATCAAACGCAGTGTCTACATCCATAGAATAATCTTCACGATCTGGGTCTAGATTGTCATCGTTGGCATTGCTTTCCTGATAATTAGGTTTATCAAAAGGCTTGTGATATTTAGTGCGACTAAAAGTAAGATCTTCAACAATCTTTTCAGATTCTTTAACTCCATCCAGTTTGCAAGTAATTGTAATACCTCCAGAGTCACCTACTACATTATTAGTTGCTATACCAACATGAGCTTGTTTAAAATTTTTAAAATCAACAGAGTTCATTGAGTAACCCCGTGTTGTTACATCGGTTGGAATATCGTCGTATAAACTATTTCTTCCTTCCGTTGTTGTAGTTACTGTTTTTTCATCGTAATCATCGCAGATAATTGGATCATCATAGACCCCCATGTATCCTTCAGTTGTGAGCATGAATAAGCGTTCTGCTCCACCAAACTTAAAGGTAATAAAATCTTTTATCCCTATCTCAGGAGTCCAGCCAGAAGTCCATGTTCCACCAGCAGACTCACAAGCTGATTGTGTTGAGTGTCCTCCAGTGCTACAAGTTCCAGCCTCTGTCCATGTTCCACTAGCAGCTAAACAAGAGTTTTTATCAGTCTTATTTGCATCACTACAAGACCCACCAAAAGCCACACAAGACCCTTCAGCGGTATATTGCGTGGCCCCATTACAAACACCATTTTTAGCAAACGCTTCACCAGTGTCGTATCCACTCCAAGCTCCATTCCTAAAATCATAAACTGCTACAATGTTGTTTTCTGTAGCTCCATCAACAGGAAGAGCCCAGTACGCACGATTACCCCAATAAACAGCTACAGCTTTATGTGCAGAGTTCCAATTAATTCTGTCTATTAAAGGTTGGATAGCATCAGAAGCAGGAATGTCTTGGCCTTGTAGCTTGCCTGACTCATGGAGCTGCAAGCTAACAATACCTCGCTGGTCGCTTAAAAACCAAACATCCTTACCAACTGTTGTGACTGCTTTTGAGCCAACTAATCCCATTGACCTCGTTAATTCGTCTAAATAAATATCCGACAAATTGCCTACAATGTTCCTTACGGCATAGACTGAGCTTTCTTTAAAACAGAGAAGGGTGGTTTGGTCGAATTTCCAAAGGGCTACAAGCTTGTCGTCCGAACCAGAATTAATGCGGAAATTTGAAAGAATGGGCTGGTATCGTGTGTAGCTTAAATAGTCTGACGCAGCTACCAAGTCGCGGCTGTGAGGGATTAAAAGTCTGTTTGAAAAAAACAAACCAGAATTAGCGTTTGGAATTTGATCTGTTCCATCGTCTACTATTTCTCGGTCTTCGTTTTCTTCAATTGTAGTGTCAGTTTCCTCTTGAGTAATAGAAACAAATCCATCATCGATCCTACTAAGTTTTAACGGTTCAAGGTCTTCGCCCCTAAACATGATTACTACATTAAAACATTGAACAAAGGTGACATCATTTTTATCAAAAGTTAAATTACTGTTAACGACTTGAATGTCATTTCCAGCCGTCATTGCATAAACCTTGTGAGATCCAGCATTGCCCTCTGCACTTGCTGCAAGCAGCCAGGAGACACCGTTAGGGTCGCTGAATCTGCCAATGCCCTTTACATTTAAAAATGGCTTAAAGCCTATATTACGGCCCCCTGTTGCATCTGCCGTCCAGTTGCCTCCAGCATTTGTGCAAGCTGATTGAGTTTTGTGCTGAGAAATACTGCAAGTGCCAGCAATTTCATCGTTGGCCTGGTTTACCCAGCCTACTTTTTTTAAGCCTTTGCGAGGAACAATTGCCCCATTATCGAAACGTACATTTACTGCATCAGAAACAAATCCAGGTTTTAGTCTGTCTGGTGCTATCTTTGCGTTAACACCTACAAAAGCAGGGTCGCCGTCATTTAATGGGTGAAGTGCTGGCATTCATTTTTTAGCTTTAGCAAGTTCTGCCTCAAGTCTGTTTATCTCCTTCAGAACTCCCTCGGTGAAAAGTGGTGCTACCCGTGCCGCCTCCGCTGCTTGTGGATGTCTCATCCACCTCTCCGCTCCATTGTACTTTGTCACATGACATCCCACTGTGCTTATTAATAAAAGCATCAACGGAACTATCTTTATCAATTCTATGTGACTCAGCTTGAGCATTTCTAAAATAAAAAAGTGCGTCCTCTAAGATGTCTGCCAACTTAGGGAACGCTTTGATTAACCCTGACAAAGCTTTTACAAGCCCTATCATTTAACTATCGCATCTGGCCCAGCCTTAACTCCTTTACGAAGAAAAATGGCTAAAAGCGAAGTGACACATAAAGAGATACATTCAGATACTTGCATAGTACCTTCAAATGTAGCTCCAAGTGCAGTTAGTATGCCTCCGATGGCTACTAAATAAGTGCGTTTACCGTTGAATATATTCATGATTTTTTGTTCCTATATAAGTCTAAAGTTTTTTTTCCTACATACAATAAGCTGAAAATTGTTATGACTAATTTTAAAGCCATATCAATCTCAACTAGTACAGAGCCTACTCCGGCTCCCCCAACTGCAATTACTCTCAAATCGTCAAGATTCACTAGGAGAGTCCTCGGCTACATCAGCCTTACCAAACTCCTCTAAATGATCCATAAGGGCTTGAGCTGCTTGCTGGCAAGCATCGTGCTGTTGCTTTGATAAAAGTGCATTTGCCGCCGCCTGATACAGCATTGATAGCTGTCCTTTTAGTTCGTCTACCTTTTTAGTTTCCATAAGAATTAACCTAGCTCTGTGTAATTAACATCTGTAGCACTTGCTTTTGCTGGCCCAGAATAATTATCTAAAATTATATTAGCTTTCCCAGCTATCTGAATATCATAATTTGCTGCTGTTGAGTCTACAGTGCCAGTAGAAACAAGCTTAACGTAAAGCACGTTAGAAGCATGAGTGTTCTGGATAATCAGTTTTTTTCTGTGCTCTCTTTCTGGTAAATCTACATCTCCAGTTAAGCGTTTTAATACAGTTATTTTTGCTTCTGTTACTGTCATATCAATAAGTGTTCATTTGGATTCTTCTGTTTTGCCCCTGCACTCGCTGAAGCTTTTCTGTTTCCCTAAAAAGTATACCTTCTGCATTTTGATCCTCAATAGATGCATCTTGTGTTTGCCCGTTTGCTCGCAAGTAATCTGCATAGCATCCCTTAACTAAATATCCTTGAAATAGTTTAGGGACTTTGACGATTGTCCAGGCTCCACCACTAAAAGAACCAGAAGTGCTATTTGCGTTGGCTGTATAAAAGTTACCATCGTAATAAGCCTGTTCGCCAGCAGAGTAAGTTTTGCCGGATGCTAAATGAGTATCGCCAGTAAACTCTGGGGGAGATTCTTTGTATTCTACAGTTACGCTAGTGTCTGCTTCTGGTAAAATCACTTCGCGAGCACTGCCTGTGTCTGTCAAAGTAAAGCTGTAAGTTTTTATCGTTGTGCTAGTGCGAGGATCATCAGAATAAACATTTAAGATTACATCCGCTCCAGTTGGATAAGTAAATTTGTTTATATTCCCAGAAGTATTAACTGTTGGTGAATTGTATCTAATTGTAGCTGGCCATTCAGCCCTGTCCCATGCAGTTGCTACCCTTCGATCTGCAAAGTCTCTTACTTGTGTAAAAAAAGAATTAGGAATGGAATCTTGGTCAATCCCAGCAGCCGCTGCCACTTGTTTAAGTACAACTTTAAAATCAACTGCTTCCATATTTCTTGGTAAATTTAGTTTTTTTCGTGCCGTACCCTGCTTGAATTTTTGTGCCTCCGCAATTTACACGCGAAGCAGGGTTGTCCCTTTCAAACTCTTTTAAAAATTCCTCATTATGCCAACAGTTGTAACCTAATCTCTGGCCAAAATAATGATAAGTATATGGATCAATCCTTAAACGCAAACGGCCCAGACCGTTGACTGATTTATAGTCAGTCTCACGGCTGGAACCTATCGTCTTCGCTGCATTCGTCTGAGCGTCAACGTGTTGCTTTAAACGGCCCTCCCGAAACTCCTTCTCCAGTGCGGGAAGGAGATCGGTAGGAACCGATGATAAGTCAAACTCTAGTGAGTTAGGCATTAGTTAGAGCGTATACGCCCGAATCCGCGAGGATTGTAAACCTTCAGCCCCATGATAGCCCGAAGCAATCTACGCTCACCGCCTCCATTGTTCTGAAGCTCAGAAACATTAGGTGCAGTGTGAACAGCTAGTTCGACCTCGTCAAAAGGGATGATGTAACCGTTATTAGTGTGATCCATGTAGTGATCAGGCACTAAAGTTACAGTTCCAAAATCTCCAGTAAAAACATCAATCGTGTTAACGAAAGAACGTGATTCCTGAGATCTTGTGATTGAACGAACTTGGTCAGCGGCAATAGCCTCACTACCAGTAAACGCTTGAGCTCCACCAGTACCTGAATCAACATCAGCCGTGTGAGATGCCGTACTAGTCACAGTGTTAGTGCTGGCAAGGTTAGTAAACTTACGCTTTAACGATGTACCAACAATACCAGTGAAATCACGAACTGTGCCTGTTTCTTCATACATCCCTTGAAGGACATTTTGAATTACTTCTTCAGTTACAGTTGTAGCTCCACCCGTCCAAATGCCAGCGATTGTTCCTGTGCTATTTGACGCTGCTGGCTGAAACAAAGGGTCAACAGTGAAAGCGTCAGTGCCTCCCATGTCTCCACTAGTTTCGCCAGCTTTACCGTCTTCATGGATAAATGATCCAAGAGCCTTGGTTTTATACCCTGTGCGAGCAGTGCCAGCAGCAGTTACCTGAGTAACAGCGTTAGAACGAGAAAGCATATGCTTTTCAATTTCACGCTTCATTTCAACAATGCGGCGAGCAACAGAGCGAGCTAACTCACTTGGAGCACCAGCAACATTTGAAACGTCTTCTGCTAAGAAACCAATACCAACAGTTTTGTCAAAAGTATGAACATAGTTCTGAGCTAACTTACGAGTATTTGAATCAGCGAAATCGCCAGTTACACTTGCATCATCACCGTCAACGGTTGATGAAGTACCTTGTAAATCATTTCCGCTTGAGTTTGCAGTTTCCGAAGTGTCAGCAGTAGTACTGTTGTACTTGTCCATCTGCCATTGGAATACTACGTTTTTAGGTACAGCACCTTTTTTAGCACCGTTGTAAAACGGCGTGTTCTTACGATCTGCCGTTGCGATTAGATCGGAAAGGTCTTCCCTTTTACCGATCTGACTACTTTCTAATAAAATATCAGCCATTATTAATTATCCTCTCAATAGGCCAGTTTGGCCCAATACACTTGCTAAGTCGTCAACTGATCCTTCACTTCCATGAAAACTGCGAAGAGCTGCATCTCTAGTCCTGTCTTCAGACTTCTGTTTAGGAGGTGCTGAAGGTGCAGAGGGTTGAGGTGGAGCTTTCTGATTTTTTGGAGCAGACTTTTTATTTGCAGCTTGGTCCCTCATATATCGTCCATACAGATAATCACCTATAATGATTTTATAATCGGGGAACTGCTTTATGCCTGGAACCGATTTAATAAATTCTTGAGCAACTTTGTATTCAGCGGAAACTGGCTTACGCCAAAACGGGTAAACATCATTTGCAATAGGGTCATAACTCCTAGCTGCTTCAATGTATTCCTTTTGTTTTGGAATATGCGTCCTTAACGCTTTTCTAGCTGCTCTCCGAATTTTTTTGATGTCATCAAAATCATATTCTCGGTCTCCTCTATCACCGCCATCGGGATTGTCCTCGCACCACTCTAACCAATCCTCCGCTTCCTCCTCGGCCCTTTCTAATTCACGCACCGTGGTTTTATTAGAGTATGGATTATCGTTGCTAGGTGCTGGCCCTTCTTTGCTTTCTTTTAAACTAGCAATCTCATCACGCATTTCAACCAGCTCTTGTCGATATGTATCGGCATCGGCTTCAGCTTCCTTGCGTTGACGGGTCAGCTTATCAATCCGCTTCTGGACGTTACTAGAACCAGAATCTTCTTGTTCATCCTGTGAAAGATCATTTTCTTCCAGTTGCCCTTGATCCTCATCTGATTCAACCTCGGCGGGGGGTTCCGGCTCAGGGGCCGTTTCTTGAGGCTGAACGAATTCCTCTACGGCGGCTGCAAGGCCGTCCTCGTTCAATACATCGCCAACACTATTGAAGCTTTCCGATAATGAGGCAGTGCTTCCCTCTGCCAATGTAGTCTCTGACTCAGCCATGATAATTTTAGGTCCATCAAGACGGACCGCAGGGTTTTTGAAACCCAGAAAGTCATGGCTTTTATACGAACAAAAAAAGCGACCCTATATATTTTATTTCAACATGATTACACTTGATGACATAAAAGGGCGGGGAAGGGCAAAAAAAGAGCCTCCTAGTTTTTACACCAGGAGACTCCGAGCATCGGTAGGCGACCGTAACTCCCTCACTCAAGGGAGTCGTTGGTATTATTAGCCTGACTCTTTAAGTCCATCAAATGATCTTTTATATCGCCAGCTTCACTTAAAGATCCGGCATGAAAAGATCGTTCACTGTCTGCTTGTTGTGCCATCGTCACATAGTTGTTTGCATTCTTTATGTGATCATCTAGCACCGATAAAATTTTGTCCCAAAGACGGTTTTCACCTTCCCAGCGGAACATTGTTAAATCTTCTTTGTCCATTAAGCTGTAGCCTGTGTATCAATTGGCTCCATACTAGTCGCGAGCATTTGCGTAAATCTAGCAAGCCCTTCCTCTGCTGGCAGAGCTTTGGCAGATACATCAACAGAATAGCGAGCTGAGAAATCTGTTTCGCGAGTTTGAGACGATGTAACCGTGCCTGTGTGAGAGCTTCCACTAGAATGGCCAGCAGTCGCACTAAAACCGACTCCCCAAAAATGACCAGAAACTGTTCCTTCTGCATGAGTTTCACTCTCTGAATGGTCTTGCGTTTCGCTGCCAGTTTTATCTTCAGTATGACTTTTGATTTCCATGTCAAAATGAATTTTAACATCATCAATAGCAAGATTCGGAGTTTTAACCATAGTAAGTAACGGCATTTTTATTGTCCGTTTAGCAAAACCAGTTTGGCCTTTAATCGGGACTTCCGTTTCAACATCGACCGTGCGTGTTTTAACTTTCTTAGTTTTAGGATCAGTTTCAAATCCTATGCTGCTAACAAAATCAAGTGTTACCTCTGCTAGTTTTCGCTGTGACTTGGCTGCTGATACTAATGGATCGCATATTAATTCCGATAACGGAAGCCCCTGCATTGTTTTGAGCATTTGCTCATTTGATGGCCCTGCCATATTATTTAATGATTAGGTATTTGTTTATTTAGTGTAGTGCCTATCCTTGCCCAACCTTCAGCCTTATCTGTTCCCTTAAACTTAATAGTAATGTTTGCCATTTTGGATTTTTTAAATTTACCCAAAAAGCCAACAGCACCTTCATCTCCATGTTTTAAATCAATTTCAAAATCAATTGAAACTTCATCAATGATCAAATTATGGTGAGGTGTTAGGGAGTACAGAGGGATATTGTGTGTCTTATCCCCAACTGTAATAGGAGTTGTTTTAGGTTCACCTGAGTCTGTGAAATATTGTTTACGAACATTCTCCAGGTGTCGCGTTTCTACAGCTTTTTGAGCTTCAGTAACGCTTTCGTAAAGTGAGTTAAAGATATCGCCTACTTTGCTCATTCTATTGTCCTGTCACTGGACTCATACCCATTTTTCCTATTTGTGCGTTTTGTTGTTGTTGTACAGAAAATTGTAAATTCTGCTGATAAGCTTCTAGCATTTTTTGAAGCAACTCGTCGCCGCCTTGAATTTGTTGCTGAAGCTTTGGATTGTTTTGTAAAATGTTTTCCAACATAGCCAGCTTATTGCCAGCAGCCGGATCTACATCTTGATTATACTCCGGCTCAACTCCAACCATCATCTTAGTAACATCAGACTTAACTTGTTCCTTCATTTTGATGGTAGCTTGTTGTTGTGGAACAATTAAATCTTCAGCGTATTCTGGAGCTATTGCTCTTGTTTGAAATTCAATAAGCTTGGCCCTGTCAATCACTCCAGCCATGTCTTGTGGAACAATGTATTGTGCGATTGCACTTAAGCGTTTTTCTACCCCTTCAGCATCAAGTGCCTCTGCTACATCAAACTTAAGAACAACATCGTAATCATTGACAGACATATCCAGTGGCATTTGCGAGCCTGTAACTCTGTTAATTTCTTCTGGGCTCATGTACTGCACAGCCAAACACAAAATCTGCTGGTAAGCTTCTTGCCAGACATTTAGCCAGGAGTTTGTAGCACGTTGCTGTTTAACCTGAGATATAGCAGGGGGTATACTTGGGTTTGGTAAACCGTAGTATCTGTCAGCCTGAGCTTTAACCTCTTCAATTAATTTAAAAGCTACTGCTGGATCTTTTCTTGGCCCGTCCAAGTGTTGAATATCGTCTGGCCTTGAGACCATGATCTGTGTTCCAGGGCCATACTTTTTAATTTGGCCCATTCGCCTATTTACCGCCAGCGGCGGGAGCGTTGAGAACGATGTAAAATCATAGACTGAGTCATGCTGTGACTTGAGTTCGTTTTGCTGGGTTTGACTGATTTCGGGGATGCCCCTGCTTTCTGTGATTTGTCTCCGAACATTTTCTCTTTTATAAAGGACAAAGGGGTACTGATTGTGAGCATAATCAATGTGTAAATGTTTACCAAAAACAGACTTCCCAGAAGTATCATCAGATACAAGAGGAGAAAAAACGGTGCAGTAAATCCCAATATTATTTTGCTCATCAATGGCTTTAGTGTAGGCATAAACTATTTCTATTAAATTATCGCGATTAATTACGCCGTCACTGACTTTTAATCCGCTGATACTTGTCTGAATATCATTATGATATGTTGAGTTGCCTTGTGTTCTTAAAACTTGCTCTACAAAGTTTTCATCCCAGCCTTCTGATTTAATTTTTTCTCTAACTTGAACTGCTGTTAAAAATACTCTTCTAAAAATACAGCGAGCATCTTGAATGCTTACTGTTTCTGGAGGGAAAGAAACATCTTCCAATGGTTTAAGTGCATGAACAACTGGTCTATTTTTTGCAAGGTAAGCAACTGGGATCGATGTTTTGCCAGTTTCTCGTAATTCTTTAATCAGTTTCTTCGCTTTTCGACGAGTAGTATCTGCAAGTTGGCTAACTACAATGTCAACTGCACTAGATTCTCTTTCAGGATCTAGAATCATTTCCGGCAATTCAGCCAGCATAGATCCTTCTTCTACTTGGCCAGCCATAGCGACAAGCTCCTCCATTGTTACTTCCATCGGTCTTAAGCCGTGTTCCTGTTGCCAGCCAACAAACAACAATGAGTAACCATATTGCTGGCCAAATTGTGCAAGTAATTCAGATTCTTTAAGCAAGTCTTGTCGAAGCTTTGTGCCAACTAACCATTTCATCAAAGTGGTTGCCGTTTGGCTAACAGACATATCATTGAGCTCTGTGCCAGATAGCTTTAGCTGTGCTCGTTTAAATGCGGTCTGCAAAATATCAACCTGACTATTTATTAAATCATCAGTGTGAAATATTCTGCCATCATTCGCACCCTCAAATGGAAAGGCTTGTTTGCCTTGGCCCATGTTTTGGGAATGCTTTTTACCATCAGAGCTTTGAGCGTTCCACCTGGCAAAGCGGATATCGTCGTTCTCATTCATTCTTTGCAACGAATAACCATCATCGATTGATCGGTTATACTCTCGCTGCAACTCGGTGATCATTGGTGTATCAACCGCATCCGCTAACTTATCGAATTCATTCATTTTCTGTTTCTAATCCAAAGTGTTGTAAAAGTTCATCGCGGTAATACATATGTGATTTACCGTTTAGATATTTGTAGGTTCGAACTGCACCACATAATCGAAGCTTGTCGATATAACGTGGATGAGCTCCTGTCATTTCTGCCGCCTGTTCCCGCCGGAGCAGGGGAGGCCATTTAGTAACTACCGCCGCCATGAGTTTTTTCGCCTTTCGGATCTATATACATCGGATTCATCACTGCCATATATCGCAGAGTATCAATCGGATCTTTCGTTGCTCCATCTTTCTCTTTGTTCGCCCAAGTCCGCATACAATAAATTAAATTTTCGCACCTATCACTGATGTACAGCTTAGGCTCGTTGTCTATCGTGATTGGCCTGTCCTCATCATAAGCCAGCCAATCATTAATAATGCCAACGCCTTGCTCTATCTTTAAGCCAGCACTTGGCAAAACATCCATGCCCTCGTCTGCAAGCAGATCGATATAACTAGTACCGCCCAGTTTCCCAGCGGCCTGAGTTGCCCCCATTCTAGGGTCAATATATCTCTCCTCAATTATTTCGTTACCCTCAAGTGTTTTTATATGCTCAACAATGTCTGCAATTCCCAGCATGACATCCTGAGTTTGAGCTAATCCTTTTTTACCGTCTCCAGGGCCGGGAACAGCCCACTCAGCGTCATCTGGCCATTCTCGGTAAATGTAGTATCGCCCGTGTTCATCTACACAGCACCATAAATGAAACCAATTTTTCTGGCCCCCTGGATCTGTGCTGTAATAACGACTAACCTTTTCCGTAGGGATCTTGTCATGCGGAATAATGTTATGGCTCTTGAACTGAGGGAATTGAGTCGTAGTCGCATCATCGGCAAAACCGTAAGCCCGAATTTTTATTTCCTGTTTTGGTCTGCCTTTAAGCTGCTTAACCATTGAATGCCAATCTTGGTACGGATTCATTTTGGTATGAAACCACATAACAGCAGAATTATTTCTGCCAGAGCTGGCTATGTAAGGCATCTGACCTATCTTGCAGCCTTTAACATTCTGTCCAGGCAACAATTCACTAATCTCACTCCTAATAGTCTCAAAGCCAGCCAAGTATTCCCTGCAAACAGGACTAAACCCTGTGATAGGCGTAAACGTCATCAGAAGCTTACCTCTGCCATCTCCCAAGCCTCTCCTAGTAATTAACCTATACCTAAGCGTTTCAATCCAATCTAACTCATCAAAGCCTTCATCTATCCAAACTAGATCTACTTCGCCGCCTTCAATGACCCTTTTTTCCTGTGCAAAATTTAGGAAGGTAACTTGTGAGCCGTTTGGCCCTACAAATGTATTATTTCCAAAGCCATTTTTTTGGCTGTAAAGGATGCTAGTAATTTTACCCTTCTTAGCTTTCTTCCAATCCATAGGCAGATATTTAAAGACTAATGGATGCTGCATCTGAATTGATGACATTGAGGTAGTATGCAGACACCAAATTCTTGCATTTGGAATCCTTACAGCCATCTGAGCAACCCGTTTAGCTGCATATTCACTTTTGCCAGCCCGATTGCCTCCATTTATCAAAACCTCATCATAATCAGCCAGCAACTTGTCAGCATCAGCCCAGTTGTCAGGTTCATAGCCGTGATTAAATGGATCTTCCTTCTCTTGCTGTATCGCAAGCTCTCGGTCCATGATGTAGCTGGCCAAAAGATCTTCACCATTAGGCTGCTTCAAGACCGCCTCAATCATCTCCTCGTCTGGTGCAGGGATAACAGGGTGGGGCGTAATATTAAGGTCTTTTAAAGAAAGCTTAGTCACTCAGCCAAGTGTTATCATCCAGCATCAAACCAATAATGCCGTAATTTGCCATATCTAAGTAAGTATCCCTCTTAGCCTCATGCTTCGCCTGGACACCTGACTCCAACAAGTGCCTCAATCGACAAACTTTATCTTGCATCCTGACCGCAATCCCAAGTTCGCCGCTGTAGCTAATGTTATTTGGCCCGTAGTCTTGCTGTTTGGAGTCAAGTAGCTGGACACACTCAAGTGCGAGTGCAAGTGCTCTCTTTCCTTGCGTTGTCTGTAAGCCCAATTCGACTGATATTTCTTCCAGATAGTTGTCACTAAACTTTGCCCCTTTGCCTTGGTACTTTTTGCTCATAAAAATTATCGCCATCCTCCTTAACTTCAAAAGCCATGCCGTCACAATAAAGCTGGCTGTCACGAACCTTAACGGTAACCACTCGGCCATCATTAAGCTCTGCTTGAATAAGGGATCGATTAAGGTAATTACGCTTCCAAACGCCTACCAAAGGTTTATCAATCGCCTTCTTCTTGGTTGCCCCAGTTTTCTTCTTCGTCTTCTTCGTCATCATCAAATTCTACCTCATTGTTAGCCACTTCGAACAACTCGCATAGCGTGAGGAATTTATGGGTCTCTAAAACGCCTACAATTGACATATATGTCATGTCTAATTCCTCGCGAGCCCACTCTAAAGTGTTGGCTATCTTGTTGGAGAGAATGTCAGCTTGATCAGATTCGTCCATAGTGCTTTTTGGAAAAAAAATGTGAGGGTAAGAACCCGTTAGCGAGCACCCCATCTGGGGTCAAATGACCCCCACCCCCCATCGACTCTGTATAAAAGGCAACAGTTAGGCATTCAGAACAATATTCTGGTTGTTGAGGGTTCATTTTAGGCTCTTTTTGAGGTCATTTTGGCTCTTTTTCATCAACATCGATCCAGTTTTGCTTATCTGGGTACGGTTTGGGTACGGTCTCATCAGTGACTCTCTTCATTTCCTTAAACTTATCCACCAGGGAACTGTGAGTAAGCCTGTGTTCATGGATTACTTTTTGTTGAGGCATTGATCCTTCTAGCTCCGATTTCTTTGTCAAAATAATACCGAGACTTAATGCCTTTTGAGACCACGGGATGTTCTCATGTCCCTCAACAAGGCTCTGAGCAATAGCTTCGCCCGCTTCACCGAGAGCTTTAACTGTACGCCTCTTCCAGTTTGGTAGTTCATCCTTATGATCCTCTCTAATTAACTGCACCGTACTTGGTGCTACCTTCAATTCACTAGCAAGCTGCACCATACCTCTACCATCCTTGAGCCCCTGCACAATGCTATCGTATTTCTTACGATCTCTGTTGATTAGGTGATTCTTACTGACTGACTTAGGGTCTGGTGCTGGCATACTTTGCTCTCCTTGCACGATTCTTCATCGACTTCAAATAGGATTGTAGCTTGTCCTTGTCTGTCATCAAGATGCTCTTTTTGTTTTTCTGTGCATTAATTTGTTTTGCTTGTCTGTACTGTTTTAGCTGGGGGTGATGCTTCCAGGCTACATCATCGCCAACCATGTGATCCACTAGGTCTATGATGGATGGATGAATCCTGTCCCTTGGTCCAACTTCGTGAACAACTTTCCCATTAAATTTATCACAAATAATTTGACACAGTTTATCCACTGGTAGTTATAATTGGTTTCCCCTATAAGTAAGCTATAAGTAAGCCTCCATTGTTTCTAGCTCACATACAGCTTACTTAAGGCTACCTTAAGCTTACTTATTAATCTTCCGACAAGCTTGCTTCATGCTCCATGATTCGCTCTGGCAGGGTATGCAGTATTTCCTCAACGCCATCATTCTTATCTATGGGAATGCTCTTCCTATCAGCCAGCAAATATACTGACTCCATAGTCTCCTTAATCCAGAACTTGCGGTCATCATTGTAGACCTCTACTGATGGATTCCGGCATAGAGCTTGTGAGCTTCCATCCTCACAAATAGACAGAGCTTGGATGAATGTTTTCCCATCGCTCAGGCTTTGCGTATATATGTAATTATGTGTATCCAAATTAAACCTCTTCCCAGCAAATACCTCGTACTCCATGCCTTATTTTTACCATGTCAGACGGGAAGCCTCCACTTTGGCATAAGCCAGCTCTAGATCCTCGCTTGGCTGCTCTCAGGTTAAATATTCCGTACTCTTCCTCTTCGGCTGGCATTAGCACCATGACGGCTCTTGCCCAGTTGGTAAGCTGACTAGACCCATTGCCTATGTAACTCCAATCTAGGGCCGTTCTAGAGCCCGTAATGGCCTTTCCTGTGTGATGTATTAACTGCACTGCTACACCAGTTTCTAACGCTAATGCTCTCAATGGATTTAAGAATGCAGAACACTGTTGTTGGCTGCATACATCTCCATCCATGTAGGCTTGTATGTTATCTATCCATAGAATATCCGGCTGCACTGCTTTGCACATTTGCTCTGCATAGTTTAGAAACTTAATCCCAGTGATATCTGCCTTACTGACTATGCTCACTCTTTGCTTCAAATCGGGCCATAGAGCACTTAGTTGAGGCAATCCCTTGCGGACACCTTGGATGGCTTCCCTAACGTCACCAGCGTCATTCTCCGCTTGAATAATGAGGCTCTTGAGTGGTCTCACTGGTTTAACCCCAAATAGATCATGGCCAGCAGCCCAAGTGAGTGCAGCCTGGAGAGTTAATGAGCTCTTACCTACACCACTAGGGCCAACCCATAGACATGAGCCTGACTTACATTGCCAGCGGTTGCCTAGCAGGGTGTCAGGATCACTAGCCGTCTCATCTAGCTCATCCCAACTCATTATATCTTTCTCAGGGCCAGCCTTAATCACATGAGCTTCACCGACTGTCTTCATCAGCTCCTCAAGTGTGGCTCCATCTTTTAACCAATCATTGAGATCCTTGTGTGGGGCAGGGGGCCGAGCAGTAGATACCCTTACATTTTCAATCACTTCACTGCCAGCATGAGCCCACTTCTCGCCAGCCTCATCATTCTGCAAGTACAAAATAACTGGCCCTACCGTTAGCCTAGCCAATCGCTTGGCATTGGATGCACCTCTTGTAACTATGATTCTTTGATGCTCAGGCCAGCCAGCCAGATCAATATATGCAAAAGCATCCCATTGAGATTCAAAT
>VTLG01014137.1_pt1 | contig 19194 bp, 10 predicted proteins | sample 4694571 | NCBI WGS metagenome assembly VTLG01 (sample SAMN12604809, study PRJNA352737) | marine metagenome | biome: ENVO:00000447; feature: ENVO:00000209|ENVO:00000569|ENVO:01000036; material: ENVO:00002151; isolation source: viral sequences binned using virsorter ...
TTTATCATTATGAACTGTAAAACCTGGTAGTCTTGAGTCTCCACCATTATTAGTATGGGCTCCATCATGAGAACCTGCAGCTACATAGTTTACATCTGTAAAGTTAGAGCTGAAATTAATACGACTTTCTCCAGTAGCTTGGTCTGTTATAGAACTTACACCTGAAGACATTTTAGTAGAATATGTACCGCTATTATCCCAACAAGCCATGACAGTAGGTCCGGTAGTTACACCAGTAAGGCTACCAGTAACTTCTAGATCACCAGTAACTTTAGCACCACCTGAAACAGTTTCAATCTTCGTATTACCATTATGATTGATTTTTACTGCACCAGCACTAGTAGTATATAAGAGAACATTACTTGTATCGTTATTCCTTAAATAAAGTTGATTAGAATCAATATAAAGATTCCCTGTACCACTATCTGCTATATATGAATGATTGGTATCATGCCAGAGTTGTAAATCGTTTGAATCACCAAGTTTAACCCTTTTACTATCTTTAATATAAAGATCACCCCATCGAGTAGCGTTTAAACCTAAGTCATAACCGCCATTACTACCAGGCATGACATGGCCATCAAAGTAGCAGCCATTACTTGCTGTCTCAAACTTCTTAACGTTATCCCAATAGAGATTTACGGCTCCATTAGGATTAAACTTACCCATGTTTTCATCGCCATAAGGTAATACAGTTGCACTTGTATCACTATATGCTTGGAAACGTCTATTACCTGCATTAGCTCCTCCACAAGAAATACTAAATCCAGAACCACTCTGCAGTACTTGCATGGATGCAATATTACTACCTGAAGAATAAAGTAATTTAACCCCATCCGTATCGGTCCCATTATTTATCTGGAGATGTGTAGTATTTCCACCAGATCCAGTAATTATCTGATTGCCTGATACTTTTGCCCCACCTGAAGTTGTCTCAAACTTCTTAGTACCATTATGATAAAGATCTACAGCTCCGCCATTTACACAATGTATGAAATCAGTAGAGTCATTATTATCTCTAAGAACAATATCATCTTCAGCTAGCAGTTTAAGATCATCACCATCGCATCTAATAATTAAATCATTAGTATTATTATCAATGATACTGTTAGCTCCATCATGCTTGATCTGAAGATCTCCATTATTACCTAAATCCAAACGATTAGAATCATTTAACTGTATGTTTCCACTAACCAGTACTCCATCAGATCTTGTTTCAAACTTCTTAAGGCCATTATGATAAAGTTCTACGGCTCCATTTACGTTACTAAATAAAGCTTTCTCTTCAGAATTATCTGAATGTCGATGTGTTAATTCAATATGAGATTGGCTTTGTAAATAGAGCGTGCCTCCAGTATTACGTAGTACTGAATTTGTTCCATCATACCAGATTTGTAGCTCTACAGAATTTCCAAAAGTAGCTTTAGTATCAGTAAAGAAAGCTAATCTGTTACTACCTGGTTGCCATTGAATATCTTTACCTGCATTAGTAGCATTATCGAAGTTAACTGACCCGGTTAAAGTCCCACCTGCAAGAGGAAGCTTTGTATCATCAGTTACAGTTATATTTCCTGTGCCATCAAAACTAACACCGTTAATAGTTCGAGCGTTTAGTAAAGCTGTTGCTGTAGCAGCATTCCCTGTACTGTTTTGATTACCTGCAATATTAACACCAGGCAGATCGATATTTGCTGAACCGTTGAATGAAACACCACCAATCGTTCTTGCAGTTGTCAGTGTTGCCGCGCTTCCCGTTGTGTTCTGATTGAGTGTTGCAACTCTAGCTGCTGCTAAAGTACCACTAGATATATTACTTGCATTAGTTGTATCAGTTGTTGCAGAAGCTGCTAAACCATGAGAAGTAATACTTGTAACAGCACCACTTATTTTTGAAGTAGCTATGGCTGCACTATTCGATACATCAGCATCAACAATACTTCCATTAACTATTTTAGCACTGGTAACTGTATTATCACCAGGTACACCTATAGCTACTGATGTACCTATTTTATGTATAAAAGTAGGTTCTGCAATAAGATTTTGGCTAAATATAATTTGATTACCGTTAATACAATAACCAACATTAGTACCGATCGCCGTGCCTTCATGTGCTTCTTGAACTATACCAAATAAACTAACAACTAATTGAGCTGCATGCTCAGGGCTTACAGCAGTACCTGTTACAGCACCATTAGCATCTAGTTCAACTAATGTAAATTGACTCTGACTACCATTAAATGCAGCTGCCCCGTTGTTTGCTGAATTCCTTAATCCTAATACATCAAAATTACCAACGGATACAATATCTTTATAATCACTAAGTGCAGTATCAAATACCTGCATCTTATCAGCGTTAGTATTATACCAAAGATCTCCTTCTTCTAAAGCAGTACCATCAGGTTGTGTGGTAGGTTGATTAGCACTTACTTGGTATCTATTATTAAAATCATCTACAGCTTGCTGTGCATTCTGTACACCATCTTCATTTGCTAAGATTTTATGATAGGTATACTCATTTAATGTAGTAGTAGTTACAACTTGCAAGCCTTGACCTGATCCTAATACATGTGGATTAGCGTTCCCACTAACACCACCTCGTAATGTATTTGGAAAACCACTGATTTTAACAGCAGTACCACCAACTGTTGTACATTGACCATTAGCTGTAGTTGCTACACCGCTGCTATCTACTCTTATACCGACAGCATCTGCAATACTAACAACAACATCTGCCTCATTATTAGGCCCAGGATGTGTGTTAGGGAATGTAGTTCTACTTGAAATAGCTACAAAGCCACCGAATGAATCTTGTAATGTATCGATTCTTTCATTAACAGCTTGTGCTGTAGGTAATTGAGAATCAGTCGCATTAGCAGCAATCGTAGTTACAATGGATTTACCATCTAATAAGTTTAATTCATCTTTATCAGCAGTAACACCATCTAATATATTTAATTCTGCAGTAGTTGATGTAACACCATCAATAACTAATTTCTCAGCATCAGTTAATGCATTAGTATTAGCATTATTCTCATAAGCCGTCTTAATCTCTGCATCAGTTTGATCAGCTGTAGCACCATTTTCTACGTTAATCATTGTACGTAGATTAGCTGGTGTGATTTCTTCTATAATACCAGCACCAGATGAATCTCTACCTAGTATTCTATCAGTTGCTGATACATTTTGTATCTTAGCATATGTAACAGCATCGTTAACTATTTCACTAGTACCAACAGCATCAGCAGCTATTTTCCCAGATGTAACAGAATCTGTATCAAGTAGAGCGTTAGTTATTTGTCCATTATTTATATGTGCCGTATCAATACTACCGTCAGCATAATGTTCAGAATTTATAGCATTGTCAGCTATATGAGAACCAGTTATATTATCACCAGCTAATAATGCTTTGATTTCTGTTGATGTTTGGTCATCTTTAGCACCTGCGTCGATGCCATCCAATTTACTACCATCATCTGCTACATTTCTACCATCAACAAGACCACCAACACTGACATTACCTGTAAGTGTCGAGGTTCCGTCAACTACTAAGTTACCATCAACATTTAAATTACCATCAACATCAGCATTATCTGTAACTTGTACAGTACCGCTAGCTGAATCTAAAACTAAATTACCGCTTGTTGTACTTACTTCATTAGGAGCATCAAGACCAACTCTTATATTTTTAACTAAAGCTCCACCAGGGACAGTCTGCTGTCCTGTGTAATTAGAAGTACCAGTAACATCAAATTGACCTGTAACGTCTAGATTACCTGCGATTACTGTATCACCAGATGAGGCTGCAACAGTAAATTTATCAGTGTTAACATTGAAGTCACCATTAATACCAGTAGCACCAGCAACTTCTAGTGTGCTATCTAAATTAGTAGCTCCTGTAACATCTAATGTACCAGGTATATCTATATTACTTGTCCATTCAACATCATTACCGTTAGCAGCTGTTTGAATAACTTGTCTAGCTGTACCGTCTTTGAGTTTACTTACTTCTATTTCAGCCTTTGTACTGATATGCTTATTTTTAATCGCTTCGTTTGTTATATCTCGATTATCTATTTTGTCTTGTTTGGAAAATAGAAATTGTTCGAAATTACTATTTAAATCTTGCGCACGTATAGACGAACCTGCTGCAAATACAGCGTGCGCTGAATCTACATCAGTTGCTCTATATATTTTTACATTGGCAGTACCGTTTGCTGGCGCTGTTGTAAATTTAATTGTTGTTCCGTTTAAGATTTCATAGTCATTAGCTGCACTAGATGTTTTTGCAGTTAATACTGTACCTATGGGGTGTTCAACCTTAACATCCGCTTGTTGTAAATATGGAAACTTAAAGTCAAAATTAGTTTGACTACCTGTTCCATTAAAATATTCTTCAGTTGTTAAAGAGGTTGCCATTTGTTTTTATGTTTTATATGGGGTTTCTCCTAATAAAGATGTATCCCATGTGGCTTTTAACTCTGCTGGGGTTGAAGCAGATGCTATTGCTGATGCAGCTGGTGCATCTCTTAATGCTTTTTTCTTAGCAACTATAGCTGTAGTATCAGCACTAGTTTCCAAAGCCTTATTAAATTCAATATCAAGTTCAGGGAATTTATCAGCCCTAGCAACTCTGATATTATCTTTGTGTATTTCTCTGGCCTTAGCCATATCAACAGTGATCATAGTAATCTCCTTTATCTAAAGAATGCTGCTGTACATCTTACGTAATCTGTGTGATGTGATTCATTAACGTGAGTATGCATATTCCACCAGTGTAAATCAACACGGCCTACCTGTACATCTTGAATAGTGAATCCAGGTAATCTGGCATCACCTCCGTTATTAGTGTGAGCACCATCGTTTGAACCAGCAGAGACGTAATTTACATCAGTAAAGTCATTAGTGAAATTAACTCTACTATGTCCAGTACCTTGATCTGTTACACTGGATACACCGTTACTCCCAGATAAACTTAAAGTACTTTGATGATTCCAAGTAGCCCAAACATATTGACCGGTAACAGCGTTGCCAAGATTAGCCCACGTATTATCGCCTCTTAAATATGTAGTAGTATTTTTCGTACCTGAGGCTGATAGATGAGATGTATCTATAGCACCAGCTACTATTTCTGCTGAATCAACAGCATCAGCAGATATAGTTAATACACCTGAATTAGAGATAGTAGCATCTCCTGACATAGATACTTCTGTAGCTTTGTTCGAGCTATTACCTACAAGAATTTTAGAGCTATCTAAATTCTCTAGTTTGGTAAACTCGATGGCTGCATTAGAATTTATATCAGCATTAACTATACTATCATTTACAATTTTAGATGAATCTACTGAGTTTGCAGATAAATGTACAAGATCAATAGATCCATCTACATAATGCTCAGAATTAACAGAATTATCTTCTAATTTAGAACTATCGATAACATCATTCTGAAGCATATCTTTATCAATCACACCATCATTAATCAGCCAATTATTAGCAGTATTAACATTGATATGATTCTTTTGGCCAATAGCTAAGTCAGCTGTTGTACCAGCATTCGATTCATTCTCTTGAATAGCATGTAAAAACTGCCTATCATTAGTATTTAAATCTTGAGCACGTATAGAAGCACCTACTTGGAAAACTACTTTTGTTTTATCTATAGGTGTATCCCTATATATAACAATAGCTTTGCCATCTGCGGCTGTTACTAGAGATGATCCAAGTGTAAGAGTAGTACCGTTTATTTGAAACCCACTAGAAGCTCTAGTAGTACCATCTATCTTAACGTGTATAGATTCATTATCAATAAAATTAAAAGGTATTAGATAATCGGTAGTAGTGCCATCACCTGTATACCCTCTTTCAACTTCGTATGCATGTGACATGGTTAACGTACCTTCTGTTTATTAAGTAGTGTTCTTATAGGACTAGTATCTTCACGCTTTATTTCAGTATCTATTAACTGTTGTCTATGCGCATCTAAGATAGCTTTTAATTCAGGATACTTTCCTATTTTAGCTCTATGCACCATCCTACCCCAAGCCCTTTCACGTGCAGATTCCAACAATTGTCTTATACGTAAATTATGAGTATAACCTTTTATAGGATCAATATGATCTTCACCGCTTCTTAAATCTCTATTCATGATTCTAAGTGATTCTTGAATAGTAGGATCACCTGCTAATTTATTAAGATCTTCTTCTAAACCTTCTTGTCCTATTTCTCTTTGAAATTCAGATCTAATGTTAGGATGATCTCCTAATCTAGGTCCACCATTAGGTGCTGCATAAGTAGATAAACGCATATCATAGTTACTATTCCAAAGTAAAGTTCTACCTGGACTAGCATCCATTCTTAATGGTATAGGGCTTAAAGTATTCCACCAAGCCTCAATGACATTCCAATCTCTAATAGGTTTACCGTTTAGCATATCATGCTTATAAGGTAAAGGTTTCAGTGTTAATGATTCAGAAGCTAAGTTACGATTCCTAACAGAATCACCTATATTTTTACTGAGTTCTCTCATTGGTGGATTAATAATCTTACCAATTTCATTCCTTAAAGAACCCAATGGAACAGTATTATTAGCTACTTGACCAAGCATTGATTGAAGACTACTACCAGGTTGTCCGCTAATTAAATCAACAAATTGACTTAAACCTTGTAAATAAGTTTTACTAGTAGCACCAGTCATAACAGCGGTAGCAACTAAACCTAATTTATCTTCTGTCCATTGTGGACCCATTAGTTTCTGATTATCACCTATATCTGCTATAGTAGATAAGAGTAAATTATAAGGTTCTAGTGAATCATAACCTACCCATACACCTCCTATTTTAATACTTCTAGCTGGCCAATCTGTATCGATCCACATTTGACGCATTTGTCTATCTGCAGGTCCATTGCCAGTTAAACCTCCTTGTAGATATAAAGCACCTGCCATTGAGACAACAGCATTGCTAAGTACTTGTCTACCTATAATAAGATTCTTAGCCTGAGCTAAATCATCAGCACTTTCAATTCCATATTTAAGTACTGACTCAAGATTATTAGGGTTAGCTGTTAGTATTTCTCTAGATTCTTTTATTACTGCACCGAGTATAGGTGAATTCTTTATAGACATTCTCAAACCATTGACACCTGTTCTAGCAAATAAGAACCAAGGTTTAGCCCATGGTGTAGAGGTCATTGCACTTTCAATCTTTTTAGAGAATCCTGATAACTCTGTGGTTAATGTAACTTCTTTAAATTGATTGTCTAAGAATAAATCTTTAGTGATATCAATGTTACCATCTTCATCTAAAAGTCTATTGTAATGGTAATCTTCAGCATTTCTTAATACATCAGGTGTGATTTCTTTAATTCTACCAGCATCAACTTCTTCTAAAGCAGTTCTAAAACCAAGTTCTTTTGACCTTGCTTTGCTCATAATGTACTTAAAAGTATCATCAGTAGCTGCAAGTGTACGTGAAGACCAGCTTAGAAGTTTATTGTCATTCAAGCCACGTGCTGTGTTAGCTATATTGTATGCTATTTTATCAGAATCAGTACCTCTTTGCTCTGCCCATTTACCCATTACTTCCCAGTTATCGTTTTTAACTGAGTGAGAATACCTAGTTTTTATGTTAGATATATCCCCTGAGAAGTAAGATTCCATATTTGTTCTAAATATCTTATATGCATCAGGTATGATTTCGAACATTCCTACTAAGTTGTGTGTAGCAGCTTTTAAATTAGTAGTTGATTGCCCTTTAAAAGGCGCTCTAGCAGCTGCTCCAAGGAATGTATTAAAGGAATTAAGGTAAGCATTGCTTGTAGTACCTAGAATGGCTCTGAGAGGCGTTTTAGGGCCACTAAGAACACTATTAACCATGACTCCTTGGAGTTCTTTGATTAATACACCAGATTTTACACTACCATTAAATTCTCCACCTTTAATTTTCTGTCTCATCCATGCATCAAAATCCATCCAATTCTGAATTTTATTAGACATAGAGAATATTTCTAAAATACCTTGAGCTAATTCATCTGAACCTTCATCTTTCATCATCTGCATCATTAAACGTACACCATCAACTGTTTCATCATGAAGTTGTGCTGTGCGTTCTGCAGCTGCTTTAGAAGCTTTCTGAGTAAATGCTCCACCAGGACCTCTCAGCTTACTGAATTCCGTGGATATTAGGTATCTAGATCTTTTAACATTACTTAAACCAATTACTAATCTATCTGCAATGGTTTTCATAGGACCATCAACAGCGAATACATCAGCTATATTGATAACTTCTCTTCCTGCTATAGCAGTATTTCTGAGTTGTTTAAATAAAGCACCATTTACAAGGTCAGCTGCAACGACGTTTTCCATAGACCACGCCTGATAATTAGGTGTACTAGCACCTGCACCTGTTTGAAATGGTTCATCTTTACGGATTGGTTGCCAGAAGTCCTCAGCGTCTATTGCCGTAGCATTTCTACCCATGACTTCTTGATAGCGTTTGAAAGCTGGCTCAAATACTTCGTAAAAAGATTGCTTATTTTTCTTAGCTTCTTGTATTAATTGGTTTGTTCTGGTATCTCCTAGCAGTTCTTTTGCTTTTTCACGTAGGAATTGAGGTGTAAACTCACTCGTAGTAGCACCACGTTGTGCTTGTACTGGAGTCATTATTGAATCAGTACCGCTATGAGTAGTACCTGTCCACTGATCTGAACGGTTTAATTGATCGTATATATCAAAAGCTTTATTAGTTGGGGCAGGTGAACCTTGCCACGGATCAGCAACTGGTTTATTTTTATATGCTCCAAAACCAGATTTAGGTGGTAAAGCTTTTTGATCAGTTATATCTTGTACATTTACTCTTTGAATTTCATCAAATCTACGACCATCTGTAAGTTGTTTTTTAGCTGCTTCGTTGATTTGTTTAGTTACACTCTTACGTCCTGGTAAGAATCTACCTAAATAACCGAAGACTCCACCGATAGCATAAGTAAGACCAGCTGCTTCTAACGAATGAATGGCAGCTTGTAATCCAGGGTGATTATAATCTTCATTAGCTATAGCATCAACAGCATCACCAATAAAAGGTATACGCTTTTTAAGTTGGTTATAATATTCACTGCTTTTAAAACTTCTAGCAAGATCAGTACTTATACCAGGATCAGTTTGTGCTCGTTCAGAAACAGCACCATAAATACCTTCAGCAACTATAGGGTTCCATTTACCAGGTATTTTTCTAGCTAATCCTTTTGCAGAAACCCATCCACCAAAACCATATTCGACACCCATTTGTAAAAAATTACCCCAAGCAGTAGCTTGATACGGGTCTTTAATAGCAGCTAGAGGATCCCAATCAGGTTTATAATCTTTACCTTGTTTAGCCATCTCCCCTGTAGCAAGATCATAAGCTCTTTCAGGTAAAGTCAAATAACTAGAAAGTACTTTAGCGTAACCACCAACAAGAGCTTTAGCTCCTTCACTAGCTAAAGTAGGCTTTTCGTTGTAAAAACGGACTAATGCATCACCTTTTGCTTTATATTCATCTTTGATTTCTTTTCTATCTTGTTTAATTTCTTCTCTAGTTCTTTGATTACCTTGGAAAGTGTTATCTATTGCATCTCTAAGGTCAACAGTAATACCTTCGACAAACTCTCCGATAGGGTCAACTTCATTTGTTTGTGGTGTTTGTTCTGTAGGTGCAGAAGTAGGTGCAGTAGGAGTGCCTTGGCTTTCTCCTTCAGTACTTACATCTTCACCAAAATCTCTTTTGAAAGCAGCTTCACGTATAGCGTGCTGATACTCATCTTTAGTATCAAATCCCGTAGGATCGACAATAGTTTCGTTAGATTCTGACATATGTTTTAAACTGCACCAGGGCTAGTTGAATAAATTCCAGGTAAACTTTCTAACAAAGCTGGTAAGGTAACTTCAGGTGAAAGACTGTTCCAAAGAGAATAAAGTTTTATCTTCTCTAGCTCTTCCTCTGTATAATTGTTGAGGAAGGTATTCATCAAGTCAGAATACTTTTCTACATCTTGTACATCTACCTTAGATTGTTCGATAGAATTTGTGGTGGGTTTGATTCTTAATTTACGTCTAATATGTGCTAATTCTTCTGCGTCTAATGCATCTTCTACAGGAGGTCTAATACCTAAACCTTCTTTTACTCCATCTGCTTTAAGTTGAGCATCGAGAATATCCCAGCCTGTTAGGTGTTCATTACCTAAACGTTTATAGTAATGAGGTAGTTCATCGATTATACCTTTTTGATATAACCTACCTTGTTCTAAGTATGATTCGCTACCAGGTAACTTAGTGTTCTCTAAATAAGCAAGTTGAGCTTCTTTACTTTTACCTGTCAGTTCTCTAGAACCTAGTTTTATAGCTCTTCTAATTTCCTTAAAATCTTCTTTACTTACTGTTGATCTTTGAGCATACTTACTTACAGTTAACGGTGTAAGTTCGTCTAATTTAAAGTTAGCTTCAACCTCTTTTCTAGCTAACTGAATAGCCCCATCTATAGGGGTATCTATAGCAAGTAAGTCATTAAGTATTGCGTTAAAATCAGCTTTAGCAGCTTCATTTGCTAAGATCCATTCAGGGCTTGCAGTGTCATTTTTACCAAAACTAGTTTTATATAATTTATTTGTCCAACCATCTATTAATTTATTGCTAGCACTCAATAGAGTTTTACCACCAGCTGCCTGTAATTTTGCAGTATTCGCTATAAAAGGTTGTGCCCATTTTCTCGTTGCAATTGACATACCGCTTACATCATTTTGGGTTATACCGCCAAATGCTATTAGTTGGTTTAAATACGCTTGATCATCTAAATCATCTCTTTCTTGAGTATTGACAAGATCTTTCAACCAATCAGGTTTTTCGACTTTGTCTTGTGCTGAAATTCCTTTATCCTCTTGTATCATACCCCACCACTGTTCTTCTGCAGCAGCTGTTAATATACCGCCATCCTTTTCTAATTGTTCGTCAAATACAATTCTATACTCACCTAACCTAGATGTAGAAGATTCCTCTTTTTCATCTATATACTTTATAGTAGCGTCATCAGCAGCTTGTTCACTACCTAAAAATGCACCTGGATATTGTTTTGAAAGTGGTGTTAATTTATTGTCTTTATCTTTAGCTGGTATTTCATGCTTCATAAAAGCTCTTCTAGCTTCGCCTGATATTAGACCATTATCTTCAAGTTTTTTCATATAACTTAAAACTGCATCAACACCGTCTCTTACCTTACCAGCACCGTGTGATGGGTAATTTCCTTCCACCCATTTCCACATTTCTTTACCAAATTCTATAGGATTATCTTGATATGTCTCCCAAGATTGCTGGAAAGTAGCCATTGTATCTTGGGCTTCTTTCTGTGCAAGAAGAGTTACTTGTTCTTGCGCTAATCTATTTGATTCTATAGCTCTAAATTTGTTATAGCCTGGTATAAAATGACGATTTATAAGATCTTTAGATAAACCTCTGTCAGTATAACTTTTAACAAGATCTGCTTTACGAGCACTTAATACAGCATCTAAACTTGCTTGATCTTTAGCTTTCTTGTATTGTTCAGCATAATCTCCAGTTCTAAGAGAAGCTCCAAGGTTTGATGCATCACGCCTCATCCCATTAATTTTAAAGCCTAACTCATACCGTCTATAGTAAGCTGCTTGTTTAAGTTCTGTAGCTAAGACATCATCACCTTCACGCTCAGCTTCCGCTGCTTGCTTATTTCTAATAAAAAAATCTCTTTTTATAACTTCATCAGATCGTTGCCATTTTTTTATAGTCGCTTCATCGACACCATCGAACATAGCAGCACCTGCCATCTGATCTTCGAGGTGTTTTTTATACATTGCGTTAGAGAATTTCTTAGCTTGTCCTCCAAATTTAGCAGCAGCTTGAAGTAATTCTAAAGTCTTGCCAGCATTTTCAATACGTCTTTTATCATTCTCACGCTCAGCTAGTTCACGACGTTCGAAACCTCTATTAATTGGTTTGTAGCTTTTCTCCAAAATGGATGCCCAATCTGGAGATTGATAAAAATCTAATTTCATAATTCACCTCAATCAACAACAAAAGGCAGTGCTATACTAGCAACAGAACTTCCAATTTTAAGTGCATCCATAAACGCAGCTTGTCCTACATTTTGTAGAACAGGTGGTGGAGGTGCTACATCAGGTACAGGTTGAAACGCAACTTCAGCGAAAGCATTATCAATATATGCTTTAGCTTGTCCACGTGCTTTAGAGCTTTCTAAAGCTATTAAACGATCATTCGATACAAGTTGATGTGCAACATTTGCAACTTGTCTTCCATACGCACCAGCCTCCAGTGTCTTCATACGTCTAATTGATTGACCTGTTTGTCCGCTTGCTGCAGCTGTAGCGGCTTCACTGTTTTCAAGCATCTCTGCGTATAATTTTTCATATTGTAACTCAGCTTGGCCTCTAGCTTCTCTACGTTGATACTCATGTTCAGCGTATGCAGCTTGTGCAGCCATTCTGGCATTATCTGTGTTAACATCATATTGAACTCTTTTTGCACCATAAACACTGAGTTGTTGCATCCACTCACGTTCACGACGTTCAATTTGATATTGGTATTGTCTCTTGGCAGCTGTGTTAGCTGCTCTAGCCTGACTTCCTAAGCACACGGCAAAACTCTATAAAGGATAAGTTATTAGGCCCGTGAGAAATTTCTCGCAAAAATTTAAAGCCTAAAAATTTGAGTAGTTTTAAGTGGACTGTGTTTCGTTTATCAACGATGTTCCATAATAAAGGTTCTGTTCTACTCTCAACAAACCTTTTCGCTTCTCTAGCGAATGTTACTGGGTACTCATGAATAGCGGGTGTGCATATCATCCATATAATACCATCATCAACTCCGGCCATTCCGGCAGTCTTGCCGTTAGGCACCTCGAACCACACTCCAGTGCGCTCATGAGCCGACTTAGTGAGGACTTCCATAGGATCTAGCCCCCAACCTTCTTCGATCTCTCTGCGGTCATCTGGACGTAGATTAGAGGCCACCTCGATGGCAGCCTCCAATGTGATAGGGTGAATGTATTTAGACACGTTTATAGAATCTATTAGAATATTCTCCTTCCCATGTCAATGAAAACAAGGTAGCAGGAGATGGGTGTGTAGATTTAAGTGTTATATCTACGTTCGTATTTCTTTCATAAACAGGTATAGTTCTGAATTTATCTTCACGGAACTGTACTCTATTAGAAATATAATCGTCAGCTATAGTAGCTTCATGTAAATCTGTATAAGTACGTTTACCTACTCTATCTAAGACAGTTTCGTAGACACCAACTGGTCCAAAACTAAACTTAAGTCTATGTAATGTTAAGGAACCTTGATGTTCCGACCTATAACCGTCTCCTATTTGCCTTACATAATAAACAGTAGGGAATTTAACTTCCATATCAAAGGTATAACCTAAGATAATATTACCTTTAAAATCTACATCATCACTAGTGTCACTGTCTTTCAACATTTGTGGGTCATACTCAACCCAATCACCTAGTATTCTTACACTGTTTGTAGTACCTACTTTGGTTGTGTAGGCTGGTGCGCTCATACCTTGGCCTGTTTTATCAGACGTAGTTGGTATCATGATAGCGTGTAGATCTCCAAATGTATTATTAAACCCATCTGGTAAATCGAAAGTAGTATAACCTTTATGAGTACCTGACGTATGATAAGTAAGATTAGCAAAAGCTATGGTGGTTGCATTATCTAAATGCAATCTATAAGTTATATCATCATCCTCTGTAGTAGTACCTCGGTCATCTACTAATGTAGTAGTAGCATCATCTAATTTAATAGTGAATCGCTGCATTACATCTTTACCGTTATTACGTACTATGACATATAACGAATCATCCAACATTGCCATATGTTGAATAGTCCCACTAAGTTTCCATCTAAACCAAGCGTTCTGTACTCGTTTCTCAATAGAACTAAAGTATCTATAACCAAATAGCTCATCCTTACCTTTCTCAGCAAAGAGAATAACAGAATTTTCTCTTGAGTTAGCTATCAATGAGATACCTTTAGGGAATAATCTAGATACAATTTTAGATTGTTCTATAACATCAGGTGCACCTTCTCTGACTACATTAGACATCTCAAAGAATCTAGTGTTCTTACCACCATTATCTAAGAATCCTACTGTAGTACCTAATGATACAGGGTTGACATTATAGTTAAAATTATAAGTTGATACAGAGTTGATCTTAGCAGTCTGTGGACTCAATACATCACTATCTGTAGTCAGCATGAATTGCTGATTCTTAGTAAACAGTACTAAACCTTGGTTTACCTGTATACCATCGTAGATAATAGCAGGGTACTCAGAACTACAAGATATATCTATATTATCAGTAGCTGTATAAGTTATAGCAGTCTTAGGCCAGAAATTAAAGAAGCTTCCAGGTCTAGATAAATTAATATCCTCATTACTTAATAACGCTAATCTGTTTCTCCAGAATAACATCTTAGTAATATTGCTACCTATGAAACTAGGCTCAGGTACAGTTGTTGTATCACCTACAGGACACTGATCCCATGTAATATGTTTAACAGTAAAGGTTTGATCAGATTCTCTAACCATTTGGATCGGCATCGTAGCCTTATCAAACTCTATCTTTCTACCAGGTTCAGGGCATTCTTCCCAGACACCTTCACCGTCTCTATTATTATTACCAAAGAACTTGAGATAGTAATCATCTTCATCAGCTGCACTATTAGCAACTCTAACTACATAACCATGCTTACACTGTCTAGGTAAATCTGCTACATCTTCTATACTATCTGTAAATACATTTAATAATTCACTAACTGGTGTACTAACATTAAATGCAGCACCATCAGTTATGTATAAACCATTACCTATTTGTGTTACTTCAGTATTTATTAGTCCATTATTTTGACTAATTATTGCTGATCTTATATCACCTATAATACTTTCAGAAGTGATAGTAGTCTCAGTATCAAATGGTGTAGGTATAGGTCTAATTAAACCGGAGTTATCGTTACTATCCATCGTAGCTTGGACTTGAGATTCACTATGCTCATCTATAGTTATCGTATAACTAGCATTATTCATCCATACTTGAAAGTTATCACCAGTTCTCCAACCTTCTCCACCGTACAATAAGTCATGAGTTGTTGTATAACGACAGTGATAAGTAGGGCTACTACCATCAGTAGGTACAGCTTGTCCTGTTGTTGTTATTCTAAAGTAAAGATTTTTTCTATCAGCAGCAGCTCCATAATTACTACTTTGACCTAGAGTTACACTATAAGTATGGGCAGTATTATTAGCATCAGCTGCATTTCCAGCATCGTTATGGTTTACTGCAAATATTTCTGTAGCTACATTAGGACAAAGACTATCTCTTGTGTTACCAGCAGTACATCGATTACCGTCGTCAGGTAGGTTACCAGCAGCAGGTAAAGCACCTCCAGATGCACAACCATTAGAACTATCCCAGTTTCTGTCTACTCTAATTCTAGTAGCTGTAAATGTACTTGTAGTAGTAGTTGAGTCATATAAATTAACTGAGTACTGGCTAGCATAAGCTACTTTCTTTAATTCTATATAAGCTTCAGCAGGTCTAGTTGGCTCTACAGTACTTGCCATTGCTGCAGTTTTATTACGATTAACAAGATAAGTAAAATCATTAAGAGTTAACGATTGTATATCTGAATCTATAATAGTACCGCCACTTAAAGTTTCCTTACCGTTTGCGTCAAGTTGAGTTCTTAAATAATTTTTTAATTGTGTAGTTATATTGGAAAGAGTATCAACAAAATCCCAAGTAACAGTATTGTCAGTTATAGAAGAACCAGTACCACTAGGACCACTACCTGATGACGCTGAAGTACCAGCTGTGACACATTTATAAACATTGGAATTAGCTTGTGTAGTATCACCTTCAGAATATTCTTTAGAAACTGCCCAAGGTTTACCCCCATATTGAACAGTCATTGCTGCGCCATCACTACAACGCCACACCCTTACAGTGCCGTCTGATAATTTAATCTGACCTATATACTGTTCGGTCTCGTCTCTATAGTAATGAAACCACTTACCAGTTTCTACTGAATTCAATGCAGATGTACTGTTATCACTAAGAGATGCAACTAACTTACCACCTGGACGTTTGAGTAATCCATGAGTTAGATCAGGTAATACATTTAATGCATCTTTAACTTGTCCAGGTACTTTTAATTCATCTGGCTGCTGTGATATACCTCCATTATAAGATGGTATTGTTTGTGTTATAGTTGCCATCAGCGTCTCAGTGCAGTGTAAGGTTGATATGATTTATAGACACTTTGATGTGGTAAGCCGAAGTAAGAATGATCACCTTGATTACATTCATATTCTACACAGGCTGCCCGTGACATTCCTTCTTGTGTTTGTAGTAACTGTACTAGTTGTGGATTAGATACTAATTGAGTAGCAGCTCTTACAGCAGCTCTATATGTAATATACCTTTGGAATACATTAGGTAGATCATCGAAAGGCCATAGGTATACAACGTCTAAAGATTGATCACCCTCAAACTCAAAACTATGATTAACAAGATCATACAATAAATACTTATCAGCACCTGATACAGTCTTCTTACGTTTGACTACATCTAGAACTTTATCAGAGAGTCCTGCATGTAAATCATACCTTAAATAATTAGATGGTATTTCTATATGTTTATTAGCGTCAGGAGTTTTAGTAACATGTCTTTCTATATTAAATACCCAACCTTCATTTTGTACATCTTTATTAACTTCAGTTAATAGATCATATATGTACTGAACTTCAGGGTTAGCTTTACTATTAGCTATTTCTCGCTCTCTAAATACTCTTACAATTGAATCAGTACCAGGAGCTGTAGTGAATATTACATCAGTACCTGATACACTAAATCCAGTTGTAACTGCACCATCTTCTGAACATTTAATTTCACTATCTTGTGTGAAAGATGATACGATTGCAAACTTAGTTTGTGATATAGTAAGAGTATTTCCAGCAGCTATAGTACCACTAGCTGAACTAGTTACAGTTAGGGTATTAACATCAGCTACAGTAACTACTGTATAAGTACCATCAGCTGGAGCACCAGAAGATGGTGATGTAAAGTCAATAGTTATTTCTTCATCAACTTCTAGTCCGTGATTAGCACTAGTAATAGTAACTGTAGTACCACTTCTTTGATAGGTACCAGCTCTATCTTTACTTCCTGTATATTTTACTTCGCCTAATGTCTCTGTTATTGTGCCGAGAGTAGTCACGGGTGATTGACCAATGGCCCCTAGGATAGCATTAACAGCGGATAGTTCGGTATCGATGTCAGTTGTCTTGTCAGCCATAGGTATAAATATTTGTGAATAAAAAAAAGGGAGGTGGAAAACCCCCCTTATATAGGTAGCTAAAATTAACCTGCAGAAGGTAGGTTAGCAGCTGTGAAACCAGCATCAGATATAGAATCAGATTCAGTACCTGAACCACCCCATCCAGTTGTACTGTGGGCTGTGTTGATACCAGCTACAAGTTCTACTGCGCAAGCAGGGTTCAGTGAATCGGCTCCCATTGCGAGACGTCCTAGAATGACATCTCCCTGGTAAACCACTGATACATCACCTGAAGTTACTTGTACTTGAGGTCCAATTGCTTCAACAACACCACAGGCTTCCTTCTGGAAGATCAAACCACAGCTGTTGGCAAACTTAGCAGCTGTACCATAGTTGTTAGTAGTCTTCTGTCCACCTGCTGGAGTACCAGAGTTAGCAGCTGACTCCATGTCTTCCATAGCTTGGCCAACATGATCTCCAAAGTTATCATCGGAGTCATAGTTCGCTCTAGTTGCTGTAGAAGGATCAGTACCATACTTACCTAGGAAAGGAATGTTCATTGACTTGTAGATCTTGATGCCTGCAATTTCAATGATTCCGTTACCAGATTGTAAGGCTGTACCTTGTACGTCACGGTTGATTAGACCATTACCAGATACGTTCTGTATCAGAGCGTAGTACTGTCTTGGGTTAAGAACAGCTACACGTCCATCACCACTGACTCCTTTCTCATCTAGAATTGCTGCTGCATCATAGAATGCGTTAACAAGTTTTGTAGAATTGAAAGCGTCCTTCTTGTCAGTACTTGTATCATCACCGACTTTAAGTATACTACCGCCTGGCTCCTTGAAGCTAGTCATGGAGACTGGGCTAGCAGCTCTTGCAGCTTTGGTGATAGCTCTGAAAATACGACGGTCGTAATTCTCAGCTAAAGCATAACCGATCTTCTTAGAGATTTCACCACGTAAATCATAGTGAGCAAGAGTCTCATCTAATTCATACACGAATGCTGAACTGATTAAGAGGTCATCAACTGTGATGGTTTTCTCTGCTACTGGAGGTGTCTTCTCATCGTTACCTAGTATGCTTCTACCTGGGATATGGAACTCACTTTTGGTGCGACCTGTGAAGATGAACTGCATTGATTTGCCGTTCTTCAAGGTTCTGCGAGTAACTAAATCCCTGGCAATTGTATTATGTTGAAACCCTTTAAACATCTCTCCTGAGAAGAGCTTGAGATAAAGAGCTCGGCGTTGTGCCGCGGTACCTGCATTAGTTAAGGTACCATTATCGGCACCTCCATAAATAGGACCGGCAGCAGCGTTATTTGTTCCGCCTTGTTGTGCCATGATTAGTTAAAAAATGTATTGTTTACTTTCTTACGTACGTAAATTTTTTTGATCATTTTTGTAGGTCTTTCCCTACCGTCTAGACGGCAAAGGGTATCCTGCGTACAGGGCCAGTGCCAATGAAAGGGAGGTCCGACTCTGAGGTGCCTCCCTTCCCTTTACTCTCCTAAGAGAGCTTCCTCTAATGATTGAGGTTCATCATCTACCCCAGGTGGTTGAGAATCACTAGGAGTATTATCCTGTGGGTCTCTAATGTCCACTGTTTCTGGAGGAGATGGTGAATAAGATACAGGGCTTGCTACCCCGAATCCTGACATCGATTGTTGTGCCATATTAGAACTTATATTTTGTACCGATCTTGGTTGCCCATGAGTTGTCGGTATCACCATCGTTGGTTTGAACTGCAAGCTCACCATAGAAGTCAAGCTTCTCGGTTGCTGCTACAGTCGCACCGACTTTACCTGACAACTGGTTGTCGGTA